>Ga0307507_10009769_pt1 | contig 12667 bp, 7 predicted proteins | sample 7_EM_MG_FD_207223 | JGI IMG/M metagenome (GOLD analysis project Ga0307507, IMG submission 207223) | Populus trichocarpa ectomycorrhiza microbial communities from riparian zone in the Pacific Northwest, United States - 7_EM | ecosystem: Host-associated > Plants > Roots > Unclassified | place... | reverse complement strand
TATTTGATAGTAACCTTGTCATTGTTCCTTTTACAAAAATCAATTTTTATTTCTGAAATTGATACACACATATATACATAAAAGAAATAAAGGGATTGAGAGAGGTTTTCCTCTTTGAATTTTGGTTCCAAAGAAGCCAAACCAAATCAAAAACTCAAAATGAGAGGCAAATACACTTTTTTTTCCCTCGGAAAATTATCTTAGAACTCCTGTGTTTTTTTAGTAAAGTAGCTATTATAATTTAATTGTTCTGTGGGATAATTATAAAAGAAAAAATTATCCCTAGAATCTTATAGTATTGGAAAATTACATTTTGCATCTTGAATTTTATACGCATTCTAACATTTAACATTATTGTCTAAAAACAATTTTAAAAAATTATCTGATTTTTTACAGATTTGCTATTATTTTTCATTTAACGACTAAATTACCCTTACATTAAATATTATAATTTTCCCATCAAATTAAAAAAAAAAAACACAAAGTAGATACCACCCTCATCCTTTTCTCATCATTGGGATTTGGTCATCCAAACCCAACAATTGAATAATGAAATTATCAATCCGGTGGAGATGAGATATGTAACATCTCATTTAAGTCAAGCATCTTCGAAGTTGTTCTTCTTTTTCCATGAATTATTTTCATACAAATCCCACATATTCTTATGAAATAGATGTAGTAATAAAAAGATTTATATACTCAACAATTTCTTCAATTTGAAGAGAACAAATATGATAAGGTCCCTTGTAGAAAACTTTCAACTCAAATTCCACTCAAACATAGAATCCGTACGTCCCTCCTATATTTTTCTTTCCTTTTAAAATCCACTCTTCCCAAATACTTTGATTGAGATTATTGGGCTAACGTTTCTAGTATTCCAATAACCAAAGAACAAGATAAGATATGTTTAAATGTATATTTTGAGTATATTTAAAAACAAAAATGGTAAAGTGAATTTAAATAATTATACCTTGATTTTTAGAATGGATAGTATATTTAAATTGAGACTATCAAGAATAAAAGGTTAGACATTTATTTAGGGACGGAGGAATTACATAATTTGTTGGGTAGGGCCTTGCTCCTTTTATTTATTTATTTTATTTATTTATTTATATTTAGGGACGGAGGAGTTACATATTTTCACTTTCTTTTTTCGAATTCGGGCAACCTTGCTTCCTTTATTTATTTATTTATACTTTATGAAGGTACTAATTAAAAATATCGTGTAATATTTATTTCTACCACAAATTTATATATTTATAAATGTCTAAATTTCATTCTAATCTCATTATCAATGTTGAGATTGGATGCTCAGAAGGCAACTCGCTTGATGTATCCTTTTAAAAAACTTCTAAAGTAATTATGTAGAAAAATAGATTAGAAAATAATTGTATTGGTTAATTGATAGTTGTTACTTTACACAAATATTATACTATAAGAATAAATATAAACAAGATAATTTGATTTTCTTTGATATCTTCTAATTAGGATCTTCAATTAATATTGACTCCTATATATTCTCTAATATAATAAAAATAAATTAAATTTCAAATATATAGCACGTATAAAAACATTAAGAAATTTATTTTTATCTTTAAGTTTTGGACCCGTTCTTCACTGGAAATTGATTGCAGGGTTCTTGAGTGGATTATCTCAGATATCAAAGGAAAGACTGGCGAAATCCTGCTCACTGCTAGGCTTTGCGGCAACTGTTCTAACTTTGAGTAATCTTAAACACGTCTTCTTTGAACTCACCTACACGCTGCTGAAGGTGCTGTAGGATCCCAGAACGTTTGGGAACTTGGGTTAGCAGTAAGAACAGGGCATTCACGAAGACTGCTCTCTGTTCTATCCATCTCTCATGAACAAGAAAAGACACCGCTGTAGGTTTTTACAAGCGTGTCCTGATAAGTGCATAAACCCTTTGCAGCTTCAAAACTCAGATCAACACATCAAACATCTCTCTCTTGCAGCAGATCCATCTATGGTTAGGGAAATCTAAACTGTTCACCCAATAAATCCATTGAACTTACTGCAATAAATATAATAACAGTTCAAAAGTAGACTCTTACATTTTATACATCTCGAAATCTAATGTTGGCCCTCTCCGCAAGCAAGACCATGGGATCACTGATTAACAGCGACAAGGGGTACTCACCATGATACTACTACTAGAATAATATAGCTGAGATTTGTACCCCCTCACAAAATCCTATAATATATACTCAGGATTACTTCTTCCTTTTTCCCTGCAAACAAAAGAGAAAAAAAATACACAAATACACAAATCAGCTACAGCTAACCTTTCCATCCATTCAGCAGCACCTCTCACAAAAAACAAAGGAAAATAAAAGGGAATTAAATGTGGATTGAAACTTACTGTGGTTAGGTAATCATCCATTGACAACTGCTTCCGCTTCTTTTGGGAAGGAGGGCTCTCGGTCTGTCTTCCCATTGAACGCTTCGACAGGGTCATGCTCTGCTGTGTATGATGGCAATAAAAAAGTTTGTCAGCATAAATGATTAAACATAATCCAACCACGTCAATCATGCAATCCAACATGATGAGTTTCAAAAACAAGACAATAAATGATAGCTCATGTGTGCAAGTGTGCGGCAATGATGGGTAAAACTGGGCTAATGAGGATCATAAATAGAACCTTGGCAAGCTTCTTTTCTTTACGAGCCTGTCTCTCCCTCTCATCATGTTCTTGGTTTTCCTTCTCCACCAACCGAATTAAGGTATCACATCTCCTTGCAAGTTCTTGAGTTGTCCGAGACTTTACAAACCAATCAAAACGAAACAAAGGTGATGTACGGAAAGCCACTTTCAGCTCATCCCAGTTCCCATATCCAAGCTTGTGAACCATGCACATCTATGAATTGCAAAAACAGCCATTTAAATCATAAGATGTTCAACATTCAAGAAAATGAATAAGCTATTTGTATGGCATTACAGTAAATGATTAAAAAAAATGCACCATGAAACGATCACATTCTTCATTGTACAATTTCCCTTTGTTCTGACCATACTGGATCTTCAATTCAAGCCAAGGATTCTTGTAACGATCCAATTTCTTCCCAATTGCTTTCATGATCTCATCTTTACGAGAAATTCTGGCCTCCCCTCTTTCAATGTTCTTAATGATCCTATCATAATCTGTACGTATGCCACAATTAGAGAGAAAAATGAAAGATGATGAAATTTTTTAAAGGTCAAATAAACAATAAAATTCAAGTTATCCAACATAATAAACCTGACCAAAACCAGACCCATCTGCAACCAGTAACAATCAAGCATAGTTCCAACAACTTTTTTTGTACATAAGTGACCAGGACCAGACAACCAGTGCAAGTAGACAAAAAATGAGACTTTCATAGAATAGGTTACGACAAACCAAATGAGCGGTTTCCAGACATTTTATTTGCTTCCAGTTCTGTTACCAAGGGCCCTTGCACCCAACAATACATATGCCATATGACCCCACTCTAACAGGTATGAAGTTCAATCCAGGTGAACTTCATCCACAGCCACTAAATCAACATCATTCCACCAAAAATGAGATCACTTACCATTTAACTCTTTGTATCGCTCTTTGAAAACTTTAGCGTATCTTTCAACTTCCTCTTCTGTTTTCCCTTCCAGTTCAGTAGCAATACTTTTTAAGTCATTTCGACCATATTTTTCACAAGCCCTAATAAAGGTATTGAAGTCTCTTCTACTCCATGACGAAAATCCCTGAAATTACACTGATGAAATGTAAGTAAGGAGACCCATTATTATCTAATTAACATTTAAACATTCCATTCACCTCTTCCAAAAGCCGTTCTTTTTCTTCCAGTTCCTCAGCAGTCAATGGATCTCTCGTCTCTAAATATCCAATAATCAGTAAATAGTTAGTGAAATGATGTAGAAGACAACATGAGGACAAAACAGGGAGCGCAACTGAGATAAAGTACCTTCAGGTTCATCCACATCAATTGTATCTTTCAGTTGATTCTTTTGATGTGCTTGCTGAAATTTTGTAACAACCAACCAAATAAGTAAGAAGCACTAGTACCTCAAAAAGCACAACTAAGCAATAAGGGCAGAGATTAAAACTTGTATTATCTCAATGACAGCACCCACCATGAGGTAGCGTACTTCTTTTTCATACAACTCACTAAGCCTCTGTGTGTTGAAAAACTGGAAATCATGCCTGAAAACAGCAGACAAGAACATTCAAGCACAGCATCTCAGAATTCCAATACATTCCAATGAGAAATCAGCAAGTTCCAGAAGCAATTACAATTGAGGCATGCGAGGAATTCGAGGTTCCTTTGGTTTTGCCGGACCACCTTGACGCATTGTTTGCTTGAAGTATTCAGATTCTGAGTAACTGGTAGAAGGAAAGATTACAAAAAAAGAAAACACTTGTCATACAATGTTGAACCAATATACTCAAAAAGATTATGGAAGAATGCAAAGGGAAGCATTACTTGCGCTTCCGCTCCCTCTTTGGAGGTTCGATCCAGTTCTCACTGACAATTTTCTCAAAGTCGAACTTGTTTTCATCCTTCATCAATAAGAAACAAAATACAAGCACTGAGATCATAGGGTGATGAAAACAAGCCTTGAAGTTAAACTGGTAAAATTGAGATCAAACAGAATATCCTCCAATGCATAAGAAAAATGGAAGAAGTGCACCTACCTTATCATCATCAAAATCATATAATTCAGCATCTGCCAGAAACCAGATAAAATATCAGCACTATTACGTGTAAACTAACATTCCAATCACTAGGCAGATAAATACACAAACTGCCAAAAAAATTCAATATGTGGATTCACATACTGTCATCCATTTTAAATTTGATTGCATCTTCAGTGAATTTCTTCATCTTGGCATCGAGCTCAGCTGTTGCCTCTTCTCCCTTAGCAATGATTCTGTCAATGTCCTCATCTGTAATCGTACTATCCTTTGAGCTGAAAACCATCTCAGCCCCAAACCTCACCATTTGAAGCAGCTCATCTTTATTAACAGCTGTATGAAAGAGAAAGGTGTCAAAATGTTGCACACACAAATACAGATAAGTGCTCAAAATGCAAATGCAACTTACTTTTCTGCTCTGCTAATCTTCCTTGTTGGATCACTAAAGCATCAAGTGCAAGCTTCTTATAAGCCCTCTCAATCACTTTTTCCTCAATCGTATACTGTTTCACAATCAACCATAATGAGAGAAAAAACCAACACAGATTAGCTTCTACCTTAGCACATCAAAGATCAAATGCAGACCTCTGTGCAAAATCGGAACACTTGGACTTCTTTCTTTTGACCAATCCTATGAGCACGGTCCTGAGCTTGCAAATCAACTTGTGGGTTCCTACAATAAGAACCCCCAGCATCAACAACCCAGACAAGACGAGGAAAAAAAGGGCAGATGCAGCTAAGAGAGACAGCAAGAGCCTCACCAGTCACTGTCATACAGAATGACAACATCTGCAGTAGCAAGATTGATACCCAGACCTCCAGCTCTTGTTGACAACAAGAAGCAAAATTTCTCACTTCCTGGCCTGTTAAAGGCATCGATGGAAGCATCACGATCTTCTCCGCCAGTATTCCCATCAATCCGACAATACTGATGCCCACTAAAAATTAAATAGTCTTCGAGAATGTCAAGCAACCTCGTCATCTGCATTAAAGGCAAAACCAATTGCAAGATCAGTGATTAAGCAATTGAACTGTAACATAACCAAAAGGTTACAGAGGGACATTTCAAATGCTAGTGTACACAGAATAACAATCTTAGCTATCCAGCGAACCATAGCTATCAACAACTCACCTGTGAAAAAATTAAGACCCTGGAATCCCTCTCTTTTAGCTTAGGAAGTAACTTATCCAACAAAACCATCTTACCTGGAAAAGGAAGAATGCAAAAGACTGATTTCTGCTACAAAATTATGAACACAAACCCAAAAAACATTGTATCCACCCGAAGGCGAAGTTTACCAGCATTGGTAACAAGATGCTCTCCTGTAGTGTAAGGTGGACCAGGCTCAGCACCCTGGAAAAGATATGGATGATTACAGCATTTGCGAAGCTGCATTGCTATGTTCAAAAGACGCTTCCGTTCTCCACCAGCATTAACAACTTCAAGATCTTTCTGCAGTAAGGCCCTGTAGTACTGTTTCTGCATCTGGGACATTCCAACCTTCAGTATGGTTTCCTTCTTGGGAGGCAAACCTTTCTCAACATCTGATTTCAATCTTCGGAGAAGAAATGGCCGAAGGACCTTAGAAACGCAGAATCCATGGAATCAAAATATCAGATGACACCTCATTGTGGCAAAATAATTAGAATCCGAATATTTTTACAAAAACAATTGAGAACTTTACAGGCTCAACGCTAAGAAGGCAATGTGCTTACCTTGTGCAGTTGTTGAACAACTTCCTGCTGGTCATTTTCAGCAGAAATTTGAAACCATTCATCAAAAGTTTCAGCTGAGCTAAAAATCTCTGGCAGAAGAAAGTTGAGAAGAGCCCAGAGTTCATGAAGATTGTTCTTCACATCAAAAATACAAGAAATATTATATTTTTATAACAGCAACTATACAGAATATTATATTTTTACAGCCAAAAGATAACACAAACAAACACAGTAAACTTCAGTGCAGCCCCATGCCACCCAAAAACAATTTATCAAACTCAATGAAGTTAAAGAAATCTACGGTAAGCATCACAGCCAACCTCTTTCAGCATCAAATGTACAGATATTACATATACAGATCAGTTTTTCTACAAGTACCCATGCATCCCAACTTGGTAACTTTTCATGTCATTAAAGATTCAAGCATATACCTGAAGTGGAGTACCAGTAATGAGGAGGCGGTAATTGGTGTTATAAAGCCTCATTGTTTTTGAAAGGAGAGAATTTTCATTCTTAATCCGATGAGCTTCATCAATGATAATATACCGCCAACTGAAGCGACGCAAGATAGACTTCTCTTTGATGGCCATTTCAAAACTCGTAACACAGACATCAAATTTCCCAGCAACCAGTAACTCCTCACGTATATGTTTCTGAGAAAAAATTCAGCGTGAAAAAACGCATACAGTAAAGAATTATCCATCAATGCGTGCATTGAGATTATTTTTTTTCTAAAAAGAAAATCATGCAGCAAAAAAATATCACTAAACCATACTTAATGCAACTTACTCTTTCATCAGGATTGCCAAGAAACTTGATAGCACGTAAAACTGGACAAAAACGACGAATTTCATTCATCCAGTTACCAAGTGTAGATTTTGGAGCAACTACCATATGAGGACCAGTGATTCCTCTAAATTCATGCAGGTAGCCCAATAAAGAGATTGTTTGTAAGGTTTTGCCAAGACCCTGGATTGCAAAATGAAGATGTGTTTAGTAGCACATAAATCACCTGAAACTCAAGAGGAAAAAAACCAAAGCACTTTTAAAATAAAATAATGCCAAGACCATTTCTTGTTTTGCGCGTACCATTTCATCTGCAAGGATTCCATTTATACCATTCTCATACAGCCTTATAAGCCAGTTCAATCCAGCAAGTTGGTAATCCCTCATCTTTCCCTGAATACCTGCAGAAAAAAAAAATGAATCTTAGCCTCCAAAATCAGGCCACCCCAAAACAATCACATCAAATGTAAATATTTCAGTGTAATGAGGATATGTGACAAGCCAGGCAAACATCAATAACGATGCATGCTATTCTTCAACTAGCATTAATTTGTGTACATGTAAAGCTAAGGATGATCAGTAGGTTTATAGGATCAAATCTCTGGTTAGCTTTGACAAAAATGGAATAGGTAAGAAATATCAATGAGCCTGCTAAAAAAAGATGACAGTAGAAAAACAGTATAAACAAATAAATATAAGTGAATCCATAAATGCACTGATTCATGATACATCAAGTGTAAGCGTGTGTGTATGCAAACAGCAAAGAGAAAGTATTTGGATCCAAACTAATAGCAAAGAAATTTACAATTCTACACTTAATCTAACAGTCAGTCAGGGAGATGCATGTGCGTGCATGCATGCATCAGAAGAGTACATATATAAGGACATTACAAGATGGTTGTGCCACCAGCCGTGTGTTTCCTGATAAACCATCCTCTTCCTCCTTCAGGTATTCTTCATCTTCCTCCTCTTCAGTTACTTTTGAGGCATGTCGACCCCTAGATTAAATTATGAAACCAAAGTAAATTGCAGTTAGATGCACTGAACATGACCAGTACTTTTAGCCTTACCAACAAGCACACATAGTGAATTCAGAGTATAGAAGTGGTTCAGTCAAATCAAGCTCCTACATGAGTTGCACGAAAAATTGAATTAAGCATGAAATGCACATTAAACCAACTTTGCTGAGCTTGATAAGAATACAATTAATAAAATCCTGTATCTTAGTAATCTAGCAAGACAATGAATGAAGATCATTGTCTGCTACATATTGATGCATGCCCTTCACCTCACATCCCAGCCTTTTATTAACTATGAAGGCAAGAAAATGTGTATGCAGCCCATCCTGTGCTACTTAGTCTGACATAAAAAAACCTAGCTTACTATGATTTTCAAAAAGCCCTCACAATAAAAGTTTCTGAAAAAAATCATCAGTCTTATTAAGAAATAACTAATTGGGTCATGCACAGTTGATACTTGATACTCAAAAATGGAAAAGTTTCCAACAAGCAATTAACAACATAAACTTATTTACTAGAGGAATTGTCAGCAAAAGTATAATCAAGCAATTACAGTATTCAATTTCTTTAGAAAGGGATCTTCAAACAAATAACAGTCAAACCTTCCCTTAGCCCTCTTCTGGGATGCTGATTGATCATGTTTAGCAAAGTGAGCAAACAACTCAGTTTGCTGCAGTAAATATTTCAAGCGTCCCTTCCCCTTGTTATTCTGCAATTAAACTAACTTCAGTAAACTTGCCCAACATCTTTTTCATATTCTACAAGCAACACATTGCAGAAGCCATTCTTGAAAATCAAACATACTATATCAGCATCTATAGCAGCATTTTGTTGATCCAATATCTCCTGAATCTTATGTTTCTTCAATTTTTGCATTTCTTTGAGTCTCTCCTTTTCACGCTTGCTAATTTCATTGCTGGTTCCTTCCTACAGTTCAAATTATGCACACAAAAATATCAAAAAATATGCAAAAAAATCAAAGGTCAGCAAACTCAGTACAAATACACGTCACATTGAAAACATACACCAAAACACCCGCAGAGGAATTCAAAAGGCAAACCAACACGGTTCACAATAATTTCAGAACAGTCAAAGCCCAAAAGGCCATCGTCAAATCAAGGAAACCCTACAAAAAAAGGCCTGGCCAAAACAATGCATGTGAGTCTACGTAACTAAACTAAGCTTTTTTATGAACATTTAAGCATCCACCAGAACAAAAACCATAACTACCAGTTCCCCTACTTCACTTTCTTTCCTTCAGCTTCCACCGAGACCCATCAAACAGTACATTATCACAGCAAAAATGCAGAATCACTCCTTCGTTCAGCACGGCAACACATTACGTCGCTAATTTCTCAGTACCTCCTCCTTTCGAAGCCTAATTTAACAAATTTTCAAGTCTCGTCTCTATTCAGTCTACAAATTTCTCAGTATCAAAACAATGTTAAACCAACAAAGCTCCTTAAAAACACCAAAACCCTAACTAGATCCAAACACACAACAAACTATCAACAATTTAGAATGGCAAGACCGTAAATTACTTCATCAGCCTCCTCGCCTTCATCACCTTCAGCATCTCCATCGGCCTCATCGTCGTCGGAATCAACTGAGCGAGCCACCTCCTCGATCTCCTCCTCGTCTTCCTCTTCGTTGATCTGCTCGTTGAGTGGCTCTTCCTCCGATGACATCGCCTCATCCGACGACGTTCGTTTCTTCGAGGGTTTCGCCATGTGAAATATGTTCTTCTCTTTCTCTTAGATTGGGGGTTTCTAAATTTTTAGAGAGAGGGAAGTGCGTGTCGTGGATTTTTGGAAGCGAATTTTGAAAGCAGCAAAAAGAAGGGGTCGAGGGCAGGTTCGGTAATTTATTTATGTGGGCTTTTTATTTTTTATTTATATTAGGAGTTTTGAGGTTGGTGATTTCCCGCCTTTATTGGGGAATCGTGATTTCCCTCCTGCGTGGAGGCTGGTTAGCCCATGGTGGCTCAACAGTTAGGTTTGTGGGCTCGTACCTATTGTGCCCAAACACAGTTTTATCCCGTTTAGTAAAAAAAAAAAAAACAGAGAAAGAGGTTTTGCACGTCACTAATTACTAAACTATATTTTTAAAAAAAATTAATTTTTTTATTATTTTAAATTATTTTAATATGTTAATATCAAAAATAAATTTAAAAAAAATATATTATTTTAATTCATTTCTAAACTTTTAAAGTATACTCATCATAGTTTTTACTATTCTAGTTTGAATGAATTTTGGTATATATTATTCATTAATTAAATACTTTTCGAATCTATAATGGATATAAAACACAAACTTATGGCACCACAAAAGACATACGGAGCCAATAATGACGCATGATGGGAGTTGGGTTACGTGGGGGGAGCATTTGGGGGTTGGTTGCATTGGAAAAGGGTTTGAAGTTGTTATGGCTTATGTTAAGTTATTCTATCTATTTATTTTTGTTTTTTAAAAGTATTTTTTTAAAAAAATAAATTTATTTTTTATTTTAAATTAATATTTTTTTGATATTTTTAAATATTTTAATATGTTGATGTCAAAAAAAAAATTTTAAAATAAACAAAAATTATTTTGTTTGTATTTTCATTAATCTCTTGTTTATACTTTTCATTTCTTTTACTTTACTTAGTTAATGTATATCATTATTATGTTTTTATTTTATTTATTTATGTTTCTCTTCTTCATTATGTTTAGCTAAGTTTATTTTGTCAATGTGAAAAGGTTATACTAATGGTGTAAGAATAAGTATAGTATAAACTCAACATGAACTTTAATGTTTTGATATTAACATATTTTGTATTTGTTATCTTATTTACTCTTACTATCTTGCTTGTTAAATGGTTAATCTAGATTTGTATTGTACAACCCTTAGTACAACAAATACCTGGCACTTTTATAACCTATTATATGGTATAACCGACATCTGTGTTATGAAATGAACTTAATTTGTTGTTAACATAAGTTATCATCATGAATACATGACAACATTTACAAGTATTGGCATTACTCAAATAAGATAATTAATATGATCTGTTAATAATTTATAATTCGATTGAAACCTCCTTTGTGTGTGGTTTCCAGTTGAGTAATAAAAAGAGTTTATATTATACTTATTTGAAATACAATTAGTGGATCCTCTAACCTTGACATTTGTGTTATCCTTGTTTAATCCTTACATCAATATCACATCTCAAAAGTTCTCTTTAACGCCTTTTCATTTATTATTTATAATTTTATATAGTTGACCTCCCTGTGGTTTGATCCCGGTCTTGCCGGATTATTTATTACTTCGACACTCTTGCACTTGGGATAAGACATCAATCTTTTGATACTGTCATTGCCAGCAATGAAAGAAAAGGAAAAGGAGGGAGTGTGCAGCTGGCCAAGAGAAGAAAATATGAAAAGAGGGAGAGATATCGAGACTAGCGCATTTTAATGTGTGAGCCTCCTGAGAGGTATGTTATTGGAAAAGAAAAGGATTTTGGTTTAATCATAAAATTATGATTAAAGTTCAGGAGTCGCCACCTAATATTATGGTTCCTAGGAAACCTATGGTCTACGAGAGTTTGAGTAAGGGACTGGTTGTGCAAGGCAAAGACGCATCACCTCCAGTGCACCCTACCTAAGGTAAGCTGCATTGTTGTTTAATTGTTTAACTATGTCAAGTTCCTATCTGTTGGTCTATTTCTAAGATCTAAGGCAAATCTCCCTTCATAAGAGAGTCTTTAACTTATTGGGTTCAATTCTAACCATTTTAAAGTCCAAATTTTAGCATAGTATTTATTTTGCACTTTGTATCTTTAATATATGATGGTGCACTCTATTATGTAGTTTTACATCACCAATTATTAAAGTCTACATCTAAACCCTGATATAAAATGAACAATATGATTGGTGAGGAGTTTTTGACATTTTGGCCAAATCCTAATGAATAATCATAAACTAGTTATGATATCCCTTTTTTTAAAAAAATATGATGAAGATGCAATTTTTTTGTTTTTGTTTATGAAAACATGGTTGGAAAACCCTTAGGATTTGGCCGTATGCATGAAAACAAAACATATTTTGTTTTTTTTGTTTTTTGAAAAGCAAAATTAATTTAAAAGTTTTGAGATTTTTTTTTAATTTTTAAAAATTTTTTAGAAACGTTTCAGAGAAAACCAGGTATTTTAATACCAGATTTGCATCTTACAGCGTAAAAAATATAACCCAATATTATGCAAAATTGGTAGAAAAACACGCGAAAAAATCAGAAATATTTTAAAATGACCCTTGGAATTTTTTTGGATATAATAATAATAATAATAATAATAATTGAGCTGGACCCATCCATCTGGGCTAGACCCAGCCGGATCTAGTTGGGCCGACTAGCAGCCCAACAGACCTGGCCCTTTCCTCTCTCTTTTTCTGGGCCAGGCTAGGCTGACACGGGCCTAG
>Ga0307507_10009767_pt1 | contig 12669 bp, 14 predicted proteins | sample 7_EM_MG_FD_207223 | JGI IMG/M metagenome (GOLD analysis project Ga0307507, IMG submission 207223) | Populus trichocarpa ectomycorrhiza microbial communities from riparian zone in the Pacific Northwest, United States - 7_EM | ecosystem: Host-associated > Plants > Roots > Unclassified | place... | reverse complement strand
CTAATAGTCTCCTCGTTTCCATCGAAAATGGAAGCTGGTCGTGAAGCTGCACGAGACGAAGTTGCGCTTGGGACCCTGGATGTTTTCCGTGAACTCAAATCGCTGTCGGTTATCATGTGTACTCGGCGGAGGACATCATTACACTCAGCATCGCTATGCTCGCCTTGAGTTCATTAGTTAGCAGTGAAAGAGTATTAGAGTTTCCACTAACCAAAAGGATCCAGATTCTCTCTGAGAGTACCTGAGAAAAGCGATGCATCCTACACAATCATAATGAGTATTCAAGGAATCCGATTCCTGATAAATACCTGTGGGATGAAGGTCTAAAGTCGGTGCTGTCAGATTTGAATAGGAAGATCCAAGGGGACTCACGAGACGCGACCGTAGGTCATGGATCCCGATGGTTGAAATATCAATTCCGTCGATGACTATGCGGCCCTTCGTTGGGTCAACCTGCACAAGGGGAATGAGATTCATCGTAAGATCAAAATCTGAGGCGTACAAATCGTAGAATACTCATGGCCAACGTGGATTTTCCACTCCCTATAAGCTGCTGAGCACATTCAAAAATACATATATATATGACAACCAACCTGTTCGACCAAGTAATCCGATGCGTTCCCCTGCTTTCAGCTTGAAAGACACATCGTGGAGTACTGCTGGAAGTTCAGGGGCGTACTTGACCTCCAGATTTTCCACGATGATGAGAGAATCATTATTCGAGCTGGAAGGCCAGTATGCTGGAACTCGACTATTTTCAATTAATGCGGGGGGTTCTTGTGGTAGATTCAAGCTACCAAACGGGTCAGAAAGCGGTTTGACTTATTGATGACAAGCTTACTATTCGACAACTCTTTCAACCGAACTAGCATGATGTCAGAATAGATTTATATCATGAAAAGAAGTATACAAACTTGAGGTCCAACTCAAGAGCTGGACGGGTTATTCAGAGTGATAATCGAAGATCTCGTATGAAAAACTCACCAGTCCAAAATCGACATGCCCAATACACTTTGCAGAGCAGTTTAGTATTCAGGAATTCCGTGACAAAGAAAACAATGACCAGAACTTACCAGAATTTGTGAAAGCCATTGCACTCGTTATGCAGAGTGCGGCAAGACCAGCACCATTGGACAGCAAAGAGATGGAAAGCAATGTCGTTACTAAGACGACAGCAGCGCCAAGTGCGTCAAAATTAAGGAGCAACCAGCGGTTGGTCATCCAGAAAGTATAAAACATCTATCAGAAAAGAATATAACAGCGACTCGAACACTGAATGGAGAGGTGCCAACCTTCGTCGTTAAATCAATTCTGGCATGGAGGTTATTGAGGAATCGCAGTTCTGCAGAAAAGGCTCTGACAGTCACTATCCCTTCCAGCAGCTCTGCGAAGTCAGAGAATATAGGTGATTTGGTATTGGATTCCATTCGACGTAGATCTCGGCCAGTGTTAAGATATCCGATAGAGAGTTCTCTATACGCATATCCCAAGAAGAAAGCGGGAACAAGGAAATGAGGGAAGACCACACTGAGAATTCATGAGTATAGATAAAATGGCAAGAACCATACTCACGCGACCGTTAAAATGGAGACAAAAAAGCTTGCCAGCGATGCGTTCACTGCTTGCAAAGAACTCGCCAAAGATGAATCGATCGTTTCAATATCCTTTCCGAAACGGTTCAGCATGCGACCTACCATGAAGAGGGGTCAGCAACAAGTCTGAAGGGAAGGTCACGAAGTGAATCACCCTGGGGGGTTGTGTCATGGAAACGGAAGGTCGCTCGAACAACTGTGACTAAAAGTTGTCTAAATTTCAATGAATGAGTGGGGTCTAAAGAAGAAATAAGGATTACTCGCTCGAAGAGGGTCCTCGATGCTCTTAATGCCCCTACATACTGAGCTGAGACAGATAAAACGTTCGCGAGGGCACTCCCCAGTCCAATAGCAGCGTAGACACCTACGTAGAACAAAGGGTGTTCTATTGCATTCGGCCAATCCACCCTAATAAAGGATAAGATGCTCATAGCTTGAGTCAAGGCGGGGTACACGTGTGAATAGTATGAAGAGTGGCCATGCAAATGTTCTGGACCAGCAAACGATCGGAAAGTGGAGAGAACAGCGACAGATTCTGTGTTATAGGTACCACCCCAAATCTGATGAATGCTGTCAGCATAACAGTAGCAGGAATAGCTTCTGTCAAACCATTATCCAAAGTTTCTCTCCGATTACCAGGAGCTGAGAAACGACAATGAGGAGAGCCAAGATTATCCAAGTCCAGTAAGATCTGGGATGGCATCAGAAGACATCCAGGAATTTTAGATATGACGTACGAAGCCTTGAGATAGGTCTTATAAACAGACCACTTCACACCTCCAGTCTCTCTGTGCTCATCCTTGACGAGCTTCCGGGGCTTCTTGATCACATCATCCGGCTTTGGAGTGTCGTCCAGCGATCCTTCCGCAACCCCCATTTCAACGAGGGAAAGCTTCTCCTTGTGAGCGTCAATCATCGCAGAATGCTCGATGCTTTCTAATACACCCTGAGCTCGAAGATCTGCAACAGCGCCTTGGGTGTCAATTCGACCATCGAGCATTCTTACGAGGTAATGGGCTCCAGGAAGTACGAGATCAACATGATGTGTGACGAGCACCTGCGAGCCAGAAGTCAACAAATGTCAAGAGACAAAATTCCCTTACTTACAACTGTCCTGTTTGCCAAAAGAGGCCCTCGAAGCAATCGTTCATAGAGGTATCTCGACGTATGACTATCCTGAATCAAGCGTTACAAACTAGTAAAAAATAATCGGAAGGAAGGAACCCACAACTGCGCTGAGAGGATCATCGAGCAAGACATATCTAGTCCTAGCATAAACTGCACGGGCGAGAGCAACCCTGGCCTTCTGACCGCCAGATAGACTTACACCCCTGGATCATAATTAGCGATTCTTTTCTTGAAAATGAACCGAACATTTACCTAACTCCTATCTCAGTTGCATCACCATCCTCCAAAATGTCTAGATCTGGCCTTAAAGCGCATGCTTCAAGAGTAGCCTCATACCGCGCCTCATCAAATGGATATCCAAATAAAATGTTATCCTTAATTGATTGATGACGCAACCACGGAGTCTGGGCAGCGTAAGAAATCGAAAACATCAGCCCGTTTTCGTCAACCCGAGACGTTTCCTTCGACATGATAATCCGCCCATCTATCAGTGTCATTTCTCCAAGCAGGGCCATCTACGTGCAGTCAGAAAATCAAACGAACAGTATGATGCTGAAGAAACTTACCAAGAGGGCAGTCTTACCCGACGCGGTAGGGCCAGTGACAACTGACAACTGTCCCTCAGGAAATTTGACAGACACATCGAGCAGCTCAAAAATACGATCTTCGCTGCTCGAAATCGAGAGTTCTTCTGTTCCTCTTGACTCATCGACATCGCCTGGCATAAGAGTTGAATTTGACTCGTCTGGGTCCTTAGGCTTTGCTTCATTATTTGAGTCGGGAACCGTATTCCATCTTAATGTAGCGTTTTCGAGTCCAAGACCTTCATGATCAGCACCTGGCAGATAAGGTACGGTGTTGTCCTTCTTCAAGGATGATACCTGATCCGTTACTTCTTCTTCACCTAGGAAGACCGAAATACGGTTCAAAGCCACTAAGGTCTACCAGAAAAGTTAGCTAGGCCACAATGTCGTAAAAACAGATGCGAAGGTTACCTGCATCATTTGTACGATCCATGTTGGGATTATATTGAGTGGTAGGCTAGAATATGTATTAATATGCATTCCTCTCCAAAACGAACAGTCAAGCGTACCGGATCATATTAAACAGTACAAGGGCCTATTGGGTTTCGATTTGAGTATTATAGAATCAGAAGAGGTTTGAACACACCGTAAAAGCAACGCTGATTGTGAGTTCGTGACCCGACATGACATATGCAAAAAATGAGACAACCGAGACCAAGATGGGCGCACAGGTCCACAGGCAGTAAAACAAAATCGAATTCACTCGAGCTGAATGAAAAAATATATGTTATATTGAATCCATGACCGATTATTGATTCACCTACATTTAACCACCCATTCCAGTTCAACTGCTCGGGAGTCAAGTGCCCTCTGGATCCATTTCTCCTCCCAGGCAAAAAACTTGATAAATTTTACAGCTCCGATCAGCTCGTTTAGGACCCCCATACGCTTATCACGGGCAGCCAGGGTTCCTTTCTGAATTCTGATAGCTCGGCGGGTGAGGCAGCCGTTCAAAGGCCAGCCAATGATGATGACTATGAAACCTGCGAAGGCACTCCATCCAAGAAGCCTTCAGAAAATCCGCATAAGAAAAGGAATTGAGAAGGTTCATAAAAACACTGACTGATAGAGAAATACTCCAGCAATAAGGATTTCGAATGGTGCTGATATAAACATGAGATCAGGATGCTCTTATCAACGGTTGAAACTAACCTCCATAGATGTAGTATGCCCCTGAAACCATTTGGTTGATCTAAACACTTGAATCAGAATATCAGATCTCCCGGGATGTATAAAACTTACGCGACTGGTATCTCCAGACATGAGGTTAACTATTTTCCCGACATCAGCGCCGGCTCTTGGATCATCAGCGGTTGCATCCTTCTCCTTCTGAGATTTCTTCTGCTCCTTCTTCAAGTTTTTGCCTAATCCTTACATAAGTTTTTTGACAAGATAAAGAAGCGAGAAATCGTACTTTTGGAATCTGTTTTGTTCAGTTCTCCGTTTGATGTGTTGTCCTTGGCTCCCTCCTCCATCTTTTCCTTATTCACAATGCCAGAATAATCTTTTCTTTTGAGGGCTTTGTCATAGATTGCGGCCATGAGCTCAGAGCGGATTCTTGTCGACGACCGACGACCGTACCACAAGTGTTGGACATCCATTTGCGCCTAATAAACATGTTGATTAATTTTGCCTGCCTTGTCTTGGCGGAGGTAAAAACTCGTACCTTCATAATGGAAGCGCCAAAGGCAAGAAACGCGTAGATATACGCCTTTGCCCGACTCGCCGGCGTAGGGTTCTCATTGCCAATCGCATCCAGAATTTGTCTAAAGGTTGGTCAGTAATTGATACTTTATTGAAAATATAGCAATGAATACTTGAGGAAATACGGTCCACAGTAATTAAACAGCACGCTAGCGAATGTCAATACAAAATCCAGACTGCAAGGTGATCAAGGTTAGCCGCAATGGAGAACCGAGATGCAGCCACAAGTGCTCACATAAGGTCAAGAGAGTTTGCGACCAAAAGTCTTCGCAAAAGCGTTGACGAACTGTTATTGCAATTCAAGAGTAGAAATGGGAGATTTTTGAAAAAAACTGACTGTACGGTACTGAATTTTGCGAAGACCGGAAGTGATCGAATCGTAGGGCTGAGATTCCACACGTCTTTCTCGTTGAGCGTTGTGTATCGTCCCTATTTTATTTTATTTCGATTAGAGGAAATATTAATGTTGCCTGGTCACTTACTAAATGCACAAGAGGTTGTATCCACGAAAAAGTGATCCAACGCCATAGTGTCGTGTAGTCTTCCGTTGAAATTGTTCGTCCCTAAAAGGAATGTAAAACAACCTATAGGGAGGAGGAAAACCACCACTCACTAGTTCATCACGGTCGACCTTGTTACTCGGAATTGCCATTGGCATTCTTACAATTATTGCAAGGAGGGCCAAAATTGCAACCAGGTTGCCGACTTGTGCACCTAGGACGACTGTTGGAGGCAAAGGAATATCAAATACGCCATAGTCAAATATAAACCCTCCAATCTGCAATAATGAAGTAGCCAAGAATATCATGTAGAGCGTAAAAAGATCATAAGGAGCAGTGGCAATAGGATGAGAAATGGGTCGGATGGCAGCATAAATCCATGAAAAGGCAATAAGGAAAGGAAAGGAATCGCGCCAAATTATAGTCTCCTCGTTGTACGCTCTATAGGCACCAGACGAAATCCAGACAAAACTCTCTAGAATGCCCACAAAGCTTAAAACGACAATTCGCCAGAGAGGAATGAAGTTCGGCACTTCGAGCGGTTTTCCTTCTTGGATTTCGCCATTAAACCCAATCTCGGGTCCCAGTTCTAGTGCTTCTGCTTCATGTAGAACCAAGAACTGTTTGAACGGCCAACACAACGTCTTAAGGACAGGTCCTGCAGTCGGCGGTATCAGGACATACGCGAGGTATAGGGAAAAGACGAATGCTGCTGGTAGTATCGCGCTCCAAGACTCCCGTATGCAGCTGTTCTGGAAGTCCAGGATATCATATTCACCGCAGATACCCATGAGAGTGCTGAGGTTGTTGGTGTTGAACTTGAAAAGCTTGAAAATCGATCGCCAACTTCGGATTGAGGAAGCGGACCGCACGGATCACTTTTATCTATGGAGAAAGATATGCCCGCTACATCTAATCGAGTATTCCAGTATCCATTATAAGTGAGTAACTATTTCCTGAGAGTTTTTCTCCCTATTTTCGGATTTGGAATATTAGAAATGGTCTTCTCCTTCCCATGTTCTTGTCCGAGAGCTCTCAGAAGCTTGTTTATTTTGGATACACCGGGCCATTATAATGCATGAGAGCTTGAAACTAATTCCGCATGGTTCGAAGCCAAGAGCTGTCTCCTAGTCGACATGCGCAACAGGCGAAAAACTGCAAGGGAGAACGGTACCGCCGAGGGATGGTCCGGTCGAACGGGTGTGTTGTTGAGATGCGGAAGGACTTGAGGGAAGATCGAATTCAATGCCTTTCAAACCTCGATTGCCTGACTTTTGTTGAGAGCAGGAGGGAAACCAGTTTAAGCATGATCACAAGACGGGAATAAGAATAAATTGCCGATTAGCAGGTGTGTTAACGTTCAGATAACGGCGACGTGGTAAGCGGAGAAAAATAAATCAAGTAGTTAGACACCAGTGGCCATTGGCTGTATGCTGCCAGTGTCTGGTTTCACAAATTGACTGCCAGACTTCTGGCTCTAAAAGATAGTCAGCAAATGAAAATTTGAGGCAAGTGACTAAAGAATTGTACCTGAATCAGTTAGGATCTTTAGAAAAGGTGGAAGCACGAGCACTCGGCACATCCGCTCAGAAAAAAACATCTAAGATATAATTCTAGCCCATCGTTCATAGGATAGACATTCCATTCCTCATCCGCCACATCATTCTAATCTTCATCTGGGTCATCTCGTGGAGCTTGAGTTTTCGGGATGCTTTTTGAGTACATTTCTCCGAAAAGTCGTAGCACGAAAAGAAGAAGATCCCATGCAAGCGTACTACATCGAAACAGTGCAAGAACAGACGTGCAAACATACATAATTACTCCAAAAATTTGAAGTTTTTTCGTCGCGGTCCTCGTGCTTGCAGTACTTCGCACTCATAAAGTTCAACGAGCTCCTTTCTCAATCTAACCACATACTCATCAACCGCCTCCTTGATAACCTCGATAGGAAGCCACTCAGGTAACGTGCATGCCGTTATGCGAGAATGCTCTCCCGTTGTGATAAACCTTTTCTTGTCATGTGTTCTCAACAATGTGAGCAGGAAAGCACACACTGGGCAGCATCGTTTAGAAACTCCTATGGCTCGCCCGCATTCCTATTGTATAAGTTTATTGACATAAAGAATCGAGCAGAGTATGAAAAAAAAAATAACTCACCAGAAATTCGCTCAGAAGCTTTTGTACCAGGGGGTCATTATGACCTAATGTAGCGATGCCCGATAGGTAGCTCAAAGAGACAATACAGGCCTCGCAATGACGCGTACCTGTAAAATTTTCCCCACAGCGGAGGGATTTTGTCCTTAAATTGTGATACAATAAGGAGCGTTTCTTCAAGACCTTGATCATTTCCAGGATTTCCATGATCAGAGTGAGTCGGCCTCCGGAAGTTAGGCCAGCAGCCTTCAATTTCAAAATCCTTTGACAAGTGTTGTCGAAGTGTATATCGTCCGCGGGTGATAAGCAATTTTTCAAGCCTTTCATCTGATTGACAACTGAGTCTAAGTTGACCAGATCCATTGCAACGACCTCCGAATCTTGCATCCTCCTGATCGAATCGATGACTATATCAAAACCCATCCCTGAGCCTTTCGTATTCTTGCTGCTCTCACCTTCCTTCCTGCCCTTGTTCTTTGCCTTGCCACCATCGCCTTTTCTTGCCTTGCTGCCCCTGCCGTCATTCTCAGCGCCACCATTGTGTTCCATAGTGTCTGGCCGGTCGGCAGTGAATTTGATAAGATAGTCACAGAGGTCTTTGCCCGAAGGTTGCTGAATGTATTTTGGTATTTCAGGGAAGTAGCGTGAGTCGAGTAGCATTCTTTCCCAGGGGAGCATCTTGGTATCTGGAAGCGAAGGAGACAGGATCTTGATGGTGATGTTGACAGACGGAGGCAACGAAGCAATGTATTGAGCAACTATTTCTGAAGCATCGAAATAGAGTGTCTGCAGCCTCAGCCAGTCTCTGTAAGACTGCCAAGGTAGTAAGGGTCTACCCTGGGACACGTTGTATGGCTTGAGCTGTTCAAACTCGGTATCTAACCCATCTCCTTGGCCATCTCCTTCCTGTTCCCTATCAGGTACGACGCCTCCCTCACCAAATTCCAGAAGGTGGTTGATAGTGTTAAGGTGCCTTTCACTGGCAGCACTCCTAACCATCGTCCAGAGGAGATCTCCCATAATCTGGACAGAGATCAGAGCATTACGGATTTCCTTCACATCTTTAGATTTGAGACTGATGAGATCACCCAGGCTTCCACGGAAGCGTTTGAGCAGCTCGCACAACAGATTATGAAACTCAATGTACGTGTCTTTATTGTATATATTGAAGGACTTGTCCTCCGTCATTGTTTGCTGTAATAGGTTGGGGATCTTCGTAGTGGCGCATTCGGCGAGAAGGGGTATAGCATCAAGGAATAACTGGTCACGGTTTGAGCCATCTGGTCTTATCGACCGTATGTCGGGATGCTCCATAAAGTCGAAAGACGTCTTGCTCAGCTTTACAAGACATTCAAAATAGAGTGGAGATGGCCCGTTGGTGATTCGGTAGTGCATCTTGTCAGAGGATGCTGCAATGACATAGAGTAGGAAGGACGTCATATCGTAATCCGATTGTTGGTTGCCTTTCAATCGTCGGAGGAGCATCTTCAACATCCAGGCGTGGGTACCGAATGATTCTTTACGCCTGTGCACCTGGCATGAGTGTTTAAATGGCAGGGAGTAACCGAAAACTCACCACTGTGTTCTGAGAAAAGTTTCAAGGAGGTCCCCATCTTGATTGGCAGAAAGCTCTTCAGGGATGTTGTCATCGGGATTAACGAGAGAGATATCAAGACTGGTCACGAATTCGTCTGCAGGATAGCCCTTTTTTGGCGGCTGTGTGCGTGCATTCGGACTAACCACGAAGCGGAGTGGGTCCAAGGTCGGCTCGGGAGTAACACCAGGGAGTCCGGGTTCTACAGAAGCAATGACCTGTATGCCGGTCCCTTTGTTTTCCGAAGCGACCGCCACGATTTCATATTGCCTGACAAAAAGAGTCGACAAAGCATCAAGGACCCTCAGCTTATCCTGTTCTTCCTTTGTTTTATGAATTGGTGGGTTGGAATTGGAGGGTGTCTCGAAGAAAGAGAGCATTGTAGTGATGGTGCGGAACGCAAGGATATCGTTATTGCGCAGATCCAACTGTGGCGAAAAGAGTGCCTTGAGCGCATTCAGGTCCATTGTTATAATACTATAATATGTCAGTTGAGAAAGACTGCATAATGTAGAATTCAATTTGAGTCCTTTCTGCATGCATCAAAAGTAAACTCACCAAATCTGGATAAAGATTGGGCCATTCAGGCGAGAAGTCAGCCAGTCCGATGATAAAACATCCATCGGAACCTTGGGGACGACGCAGGACGACGCAAAGTCCAATCCAAGTTTTGAGCGACGCAGAGTCCAACTCATTTAAGAAGAAATAAAGACGGGCAGCTCACCTGAAAACTATATACACGACGACGCTGGGAACAAGAAGTAATAACTATTATTTCCATTTGCGGAATGCTTGGTCGTGTTGACGAGATCAATATTGAAGTTCTTCGTTCACATCGACCACCTGCGAATTTCGACATGGCGACTCGTGCTCTCAACGATGATGAAGTACTCAGTGAGTTGAATAAGATGGTATGTTGTCGTTATCTAGATCGATTGTCTTCAAATCATTGCGACTATCGCATAGGTCGCTTTTATCAGACAAGAGGCCATGGAAAAGGCCCGAGAAATTAGGGTGAAGGCGGATGAAGAATTTGCCATTGAGAAGGTGGTTGAAATTGACCCCACGACTTGATGACCCCTGACATTCTTCCTCGATATAGGCTAAACTCGTCAAGCAGGAGCAACAGGCCATTGACAGTCTCTACGAGAAAAAGAGAAAGGGAGCAGAGGTTTCTCAGAAGATGTGAGTGAACACCAATCCATTCCTTTGTACCATGATCCCTGATGTGTGTGTGTGTGGCCTCAAACAGCGCTCAATCAACCATTACGAATAAATCACGTCTGAAGCTTTTACACAAGCGTGAAGAAATCCTACAACAAATATTCTCGGCCCTTAGAGAACCCCCCACGCCCTTATGCGAAATGGGTAGCAAATATGACGATTTCCTCGAAGGCGTGATCGTGGAAGGCTTCTTGCATGTTATGGAACCGACAGTTGCCATTCACTGCCGTAAATCGGATGTCGAGAATGTCAACACCGCTGCAGCCCAGGCTTCGAAGACTTACCAAGATCTAAGAGGAGTTGGTATCACGTTCGAAGTTATTGGGTCTATTGCGGACGAATGGTACGCCTTGGTATCGAAAATGTTGTGCAGAGATCCTAAATATTCAATTTGCAGGAGTCAAGGAGGAGTAAAAATTGTTAGTGGCAACGGAAGAATTACGTTGGACAATACTTTTGAGGAGAGGTTGAGGCTGCTTGAAGATAAGGTGGGCTTTTTCACATATGGCAGCGAGTGTTGCTAATCCCCCCCAGATGCTCCCCGAAATCCGCTACGAACTGTTTGGTCGAAATCCCAACCGCAAATTTCATACATAACAGCTGAGGTTTTCTTACACTCGAAGCTTTGTAACATAGCCACTTATGTAAATCAGTTCCTGTAAATTCACTCAGCTTAGTACAAGTCGGCGGTTTCGGATCTCACTTTGCGAAGGGGGAGGCCTGCCTACATAGTAGCGGCAAAATTCAAGTAAAAAATTATTGCATTAGGAGGGAATCGATCCTCAAGGTTAACCCCGTTATATAAGTAATGCTTGTATGATTCCATCCTCTCATCTCAAGTCGACTTGCATTATGTCGTCTAAAACGGAGGTGCCAGATCGAATGACTCAAGGACATATATCAATACCTCCCAACATTCTTGAAGCCTTAGGGCGACCAAAGGACGGGATTCTCGCAGGGAAATTGATCTCGGATTTCCACCACGGTCTTTCAGATATATTAGAACTCGATGATTCTTGCTCACCAACTTCGGTTAACAAATATGACCTCGTTTGCTCAAGATCTGAATGCGGTAGTCTCGTTTTGAAGAAAGGTGTCGCGAAATGGGTCGAGCGGGCTAGTGTTCAGGCGAGCAAGAGTTGTCGCCAATATTACTTTCAATTGTGCTCACTTCATGTCATCACACAGCTTGAACCAGAGGGTCTACACCAAAATATGAAACTACCAGCCCTTCCTACACCACCAGAAACCGCTCAATGGTGGCTAGTAACTCCGTCACCTATGACATTCGAGAACATTGGATTTTCGCGTCCACTACAAGACCTTGCAGAGACAGGTTCGTCACTTCCTTGAGTACACACTTTGAAATGGAACTTATATTCAAACACTACATAGGACAGAGAATGAAACTTCTTATTTGTGCAGAGTGTGAGCTTGGACCAATTGGATGGTGTGAAGAAGGAGGGTCAGAGTTTTGGATTGCATGTTCTCGTGTTGCATATCGAGGATGAAATTTATGAATTCGGTGAGTACTCAGTACTCATCCCTAAAGTGGCGGACTCTCTTAAAGAAATCCTTTCAAGCTACGGACTTTCTGTCCAACACCCCGGTCGGTCTCTCTTTATTATGCTCCAAACCGCACTTTAGCACTGCTTTGGCATTTTTATGCAACAAACAAGTTTTATTGCAACTGGGTGCGAAATTATGAGTTTCTCATGAAAGGTTTTTCGCATTCTCGTGAAAGTGGAAATGCAATGCCAAGATATCCCAATCCACGGCTTATGCAACAAGGTCATCAGCACTGCGGGAAGTTCGTAAAACGGGACACTTTTCAAGGTTGAAGGGGTCGAATGTCTCCACATTGTCATCATCAACGCTTGCGCTATCCGTGTCAACCCACAGATCACTTTCCTCTCCAACAGGAAACACAATGGAATCGCCTGTGGATCCCACAGCTCCCGTCTTGTCGTGGTATCCAGAGTCTAAGGAAAGTTCAAGCAGAAGATGTCGTTGGCTTGACAAAACCTCCAGCGCATCATCGGAGCGAATTGCCATTAGAGCAATACTTGGATGTCGTTTCTCAAGAAAGACGTCATCTTCATCCTCCGCATCTGCCATCTCCGACTCCATAATTTCACGGTTGCTCTTCCCTGCGAGCTTTGCAAACTCAATCCGCGCTTGCTCCTCCT
>Ga0307507_10009766_pt1 | contig 12669 bp, 2 predicted proteins | sample 7_EM_MG_FD_207223 | JGI IMG/M metagenome (GOLD analysis project Ga0307507, IMG submission 207223) | Populus trichocarpa ectomycorrhiza microbial communities from riparian zone in the Pacific Northwest, United States - 7_EM | ecosystem: Host-associated > Plants > Roots > Unclassified | place... | reverse complement strand
TTGTAATTAGCATATAACTTAAATAATATATTACATTACCTCAATTGCATATTAAGGAATGTATAAGTTGGTCAACTGCGTATTATTTAACTTTTAAATATGTTAAATTGGTAAACGGCGTATTATTTAACTTATAAATATGTCAAGTTGGTCAATTGCAGGTTAATTGCGTGTTGTTTAACTTTTAAATATGTTAAGTTAGTCAACTGCGTGTTATTTAACTTTTAAATGTGTTAAGTTGGTCAATTGCGTGTTAAGTTAGTTAATTGCGTGTCGAGTTAGTCAAATTGCATGTCAATTACGCGAAACGCGCTTAGCAAAGTTGACTTGAAACCCAGCCTGCGAATATTTTCCCGATGTATCTTCTTAATATCCTTTAGTTCTAGGCAAGACAAGGCAAAATAACCCTCCTTATCGCAGTTATAGCAAGTAGCTATAGCAGGGTTAATTAGGGTATTGCAATAAGTACTAGTTAAGGTTGTAGTACATAGCTAGTTAGGCAAGGCTTGCCGGTGCATAGTTGTAACCGCTTTTGGTATAGTAGCGGTCGTGGCTTATTTTTCTACTCTAGCTCCCGTAGGGGTGGCGGATAAGCTTTAATTGCTATAGGGTCGCTTCTGCTAATCTAGGTGGGCGTTAATCCGCTTTAGCTCTAAGTCTAATAATAGGCAATAAGCTATAAGTCTTTTATAGGTTAGCAGGTTGTCTAAAGTTATAGTAATCTTCTCTTATAGCCTAATTATTAGTTTGTTATAAAGGTCCAATTAGTAGTTTTTAAGGGGGACCTAGCCTTCTTCTATAAGGTGTAAGAATTAAGTCTAAAATTCGGCAAAGGGTTAGTTTAGCTTTATTATTAAGCAGTTATAGTTATACTAAGCGTCCCGTACTTTATTTGGGTTAATATAGATAGCCGCTAGGTGCTATAGTATCTTATTAACAGATATAAATTGGACAAGAAAGTTATCTTTAAACTTAGCTTAAAGGTAACGTTAGGCGTCCCCTATGGTTCGGCTAAAGAGGTAGAGCATTTTGGCCTCTTTAGAGGGGAAATAGTTATGGTTAATTTAGAGTTTTCCTTATACTTAGATCCTCTAGTTCTTAAAGGTAGGGTCTATCTCATTGGATAGTAGTTAAGGGTTAGAAAGCTTAATAAATTTTAATTACTTTATTATTATATCTGTACTCCCTAGTGTATTATATTCAGTTAAGCAAATAGGTTAACTAAGGCTTTGTAAAGGGGAGGCTAGGCTGCTTTATAAGGCAGTAAGGCTTTCTAGAATCTCCTTTAGAGTCTCTTGTATGCTTTAGGCTTAAAGACAATCAACCTTCTAATTGGCCGCAAGGGCGCAAATCTGTTCGCGTATATCTATAACGTCGTCATTATCTTCGATTTCTAATCCCAATTAAATCTCGTGTTCCTCTTAGATAAAGGCAGGTCTTTTAGATAAGCTCGCTTTAGGTACCATTATTAGCTTCCTAGGGTTCATCGGTCTTATACGCTTTAGTTTCAATTCTAGGGGTATAGGTCTAGTCCTGCCTAGCTTATAAAGTGGGATATTATTAAGGCCTTCCCAGGCAGTATAAAGTTGTTCTAGTATCTAAGTATAGCGCGTCAACGCGTCATTGTAGACGAAGTTTCTTTTAAGATATAGGGATATTATTAAGGCCTTCCTAGGCAGTATAAAGTTGTTCTAGTATCTAAGTATAGCGCGTCAACGCGTTATTGTAGACGAAGTTTTTTTTAAGATATAGGGATATTATTAAGGCCTTCCCAGGCAGTGTATGGAGAGCTTAGTATAATATAACAGCTTACACAAATGCCTCTAAACCGAAGCTTATGGATTGCTATCTAATAAAGATACTAAGCTAAGGAGAAGAAAAGAAGGGGGTCGCCAGGACCATAGTAAACATATATAAAAGGGCAGCCGCTAAGGCGCTAGCGGTAAGCGAGCCAATCGTAGGTTGGCAGAATATGGCAGCAGCATGGCAGAATTTGGCAGGTGACGCGCTCTAGCACCGTCACAACTTTACTATACTTTAGGCAGACTATCTCTCTCCAGAGGACTAGAAACGGCTTTATATAATTAAGGAATTCCTTTAACCATTCCACTAAGCAACTTTAGAGACTTAAGGTAACCACGCAACAATTAATAGTATACTCTTTACTATGGATATTATTATTCAGTACTTTAAAGCCGCGCTTATAAGTAGACTTCCTTCTAAATTAGATAATATTAATACTATATAATAGTCTAAACATACTTCTAATAAGGAGTTTAGCGCTTAAATTAAAAAGGGGTGGGAGACCTTTAATAAGTACTATAGTAAAACGGATGACTTACCACTTTACGCCACCGCCCTTATTCTTTATCCAAACCGTTATATAAAGTATATTAAGGCAAACTAGAAAGCAAAGTAGGTTAAGCCTATATTAAAAAAGGTTAAAGAGCTTTAGGAGTCCTACTAGGAAAAAGCTCCTACTCCTCTAAGTCCTCCATTATATAAAAGGAGACCTTAAGAGCAGGAACTTAACGTATTTAATTAGATTGCTTAAAAGCTAGGCAAGTATACTTAACTAGCAAGTTAGGACAAGTACCAAGATTATTATAATGGGGAACCGTATAATATTGGTAAGATGCCAGCGCTTAAATAGTGGTATTAAGATTAGCAAAGAAAATATTAGCTAAGGTTATCGTATATAGCAATTAATATTCTCTTAATTCCAGCTATAAGCGATAAACCAGAGCGAGTCTTTTTAGGGGGATGTCATATGGTATTGTGGAAAAGGGCGCAGATGGGAGCAGAAAACCTTAAGAGGGTAGAGTGTTTAAAACATTGCAAACGAAGTGGTATTTTAGACGAATAATATCTAATATTAGGCAACTATTAGGACCTTTTCTGGAAGCCTTCCTCCAAGTTCCCTTTATAAATTAATTAGCCTTAGGCACGTACCATAATGCCAAGTAATTATCAATAATTATCGATTATCGACTAATGATAGCGATTATTAATTAATGCCTTATCGATAGCATCAAAAACCAGCCTGGGGCCACATACACTTCTTCCTGCTAGCTCTACATACAAGGGGGATACATTGCGGATTGCTAGCCTCTTGGCATAGAATGTATGAGAAACTTTACTTTGTCCATATAGATCTACCTAGACGCTAGCAATGTACCCCCTTGCACTAATTTATAGGGTCCGGGAGGTTCAGTGTCGTCCCCCCCCCCCGGTGCGCGCAGCATCTAATTTCGCTTGAGCTTCGCCTAGGTTAGTATGTAGAGCTTAGCAGAATTAGATATAGTGGCCCCTAGGAGGAGGGGGAGACGTCGCCTCCTGGCATTTTTTGAAGCTATTCGTAATATCTCTTCACGACTGTACTTATGCTCAAGCTCTACGTTAAGATAGGTGGTTGAGGAGTAGATAAGGACAGTAATGGCGACAGTCGAGGCCTTTAAAGGGGTGGATGAGAAGGACTTCGAACGGCAGTAGCGGTAGTACGTTTGGAACTTATATTGACGAGAGGAAGGCTCTATTACACCAAGATCTAGAGTAAATATCACGATATCAGTAAGGAAGAGAAGTTGCGAACAGCTTCAAGTGCAAGGAGGCGACGTCTCCCCCTCTTCCTTCCTAGGGGCCACTACATCTAATTCTGCTAAGCTCTACATAACGTAGGTCACCGGGTTATGACGGACCACCTAGTTATGACGGGAACATCAAAATACTGCCAAATGACCGCCTTTCTAATTAGGAAAAGTGGTTTCCTGCTGCAAATCGGCAGATTTCCGTCATAACTAGGTGGTCTGTAAACCCCGGTGACCCACGTTACCCTGTAGCTGCAAACGTAGCGAAATTGGATGTGGTGTGTGGCGCGCACCAGAGCGGGGAACACCGGGGCCTGTACAGGCTGTATTGGCGGATGCCATGTGACCTGACCTATCTCGTCCCGATCCGTTGGGGTTTTACTTCGCTCCTCGACTGGTGCCCGTAGCTCCAGCTAGTACAGTCTGTACAGGCTCCAGTGTCCCCCCCCCCTATGTGCCCGCGCAACACACAGCAATTTCGCTTCGTACGCACTAGAGAATTTCAGGTTTAACTCTTGTAATTAAGCTTAAAAAATTAAAGGCTTTGCCTTTCTTGCGGGTGCACAGCTCTTTTGGCAAGCGCACAGTATCTACGCTGGATGGTGCACTTGACTAGTGATTACCGAAATTGCTGTGTGTGTTGCGCGCGCACACAGGGGGGGGGGACACTGGAACCTGTACAGACTGTAGTCCGGCGACAATGGTCCCAAGCCCACCGTGACCCCAATACTTGGGCTAGACCAGACGACGCAGGGAACTTTTCTGCAGTGTGAGCCGGAGCTTACCCGTTATGGGTTCCGGTGAAGATGATGCTACTGCTCTGACCGTGACAAGCTTGTGTGGCTGGTTGGAGATTTGCTTCCCTGTCGAAGCGTTTATTTGCAAGATGTTGTAGCGGCCCATACAGACACCGCCCTTGTTGTGAAACCATGGATTTTATTTGAGGCACGAAGAGGTAAAAAGGGGACTTCGCGAGCTTAGTCTCGGTCTTTCTCAGCCTGGAAAAGAAAGTCGTAAACATCTCCTGCATGTCATCCTTACCCATAAGTTCACTGGAGCAGGGTTTATCGGCCGTGCCTCAAGGACCCTTCCAGGACTAGATGAGGTATTTGAAGCTGCGATAGTAGTATGTGGTGGCGAAGACTGTGACCAAGTTTTTTAATGACTCATTGACGTTGCCAGCGTTTTCTTGTCATCTCTTAACATATGCACCTTGGTGTGTAGGCAGTTGTCTCGTGATAGGAACGGCACTTGCGTCGAATATCCAATACGGACGCCGTTTATCCTTGCGGCGATCATCCCACCATTCCGAAAAACCGTGATGAATTCCAACAGTGAGGGAGTGTCACGTAGCGAGCTTGATTTCGTGTCCTCTAGTAATTTGCAGAGCAACAACATCGAGATTGTCTTTCGTTCCAATATCGGTGATTCTGTCTAGGGGTATGTCATTAAGCTTGCGCTGATCATCCTTGAATTAGTAGATTGCTACTCTTCAGCGAAATTGAGAGTCTTGTGAAATGGAGGGCGGGTGTCTAGTGATTTTAGTCAATCCGTGGTCTGAGTGGATGTTGGAATGTCAGAATGTCGTGGTCTTGGACGCCTGGCTCACAAGGGCGCTACGATTTGTGGAAACACCCATACGCTGTAGAAGCATTGAAATTATATCCAGGATGCTGTGATGCATGAAACCGAACTTATCAGACCTGCGTGCAACCCACCATATATTTCCTAGCACTGCCGTCACACAGAGCATGGTTTTGGGTGATTTTGCAGGGGTGCTTATTATTTTCCGCAGCTGCTCGGCTCGAATCGATATATGTTTTGAGCCTGGTACTCTCACGTTCATGTATGAGGACTAGACATAAATAGAAAGAATAGGAATTTGTGATACATAAGCAGTGTCTTTTCCTAGGATAGAAAGGAAAAATTAGCCTCACTAGGAATTATCTTCCTTGCAATGTATTGTGGTGTAAAAATGCTGAAGTGAATTCCAGACATGTAATGGCGAGAAAAGCGAAAATTTGAAGGAGTACGTCAATATTTGTAGTGGCAAAGCCGAGACACTAGCCCATCGTGCATATGCAGACGGTGACGGTTTGTTCCCATTCAAGTATGGTGGGGTTATACGAAGGACGCCTCGCTCGCAGCGGCAGACTGCAAATCCACATTTTCACCATGAAAATATCTTCGCATTTGCCACGTGTCAATGCATTTGAAGCTTTTCGTCATGCTCTGACTCTACGTGCAATAAGCAGTGTGCAGTGTCAAATGATCGATAAGTAGTTCATGTCTCTTATAAAGTAAGTTTTTCCCAAGATTTTCCTTATGAATCTTTCCATCTCGCCTTTTCCGGGGCGCTTTTTGCCATTTGCCGTCCAGGCTTCAGCGACGAGGGAAATGCCTGTCACAAAGGTGTACGAAGCTCGTTATATCGATCCAGAACAATTGCGCTCCATGCTCACTAGGCTTTTTCCCGGTAAATGGGCGGCCGAGGTGTGTGAGCCAGCTGATTGTCGAGGCGTTCTTGCACACTGACGCTTTCTGCCTCACAGGCTCGCCTTGGGCGATGGATGATCACGACGCCACAGGCTTTGACCAAGGTGAGCCGTAAATCGTTCCAAACTTATTCAAGCCCTTATCTAACTCAGACATTATCGTTCAGGCGGAGATTGATGCGTGCGCTCAGAGGAATTGACTAGTGGGGTATGCTCACACCATGTCAGCCATAACCTAGGCAACCATGTACGCCAAGAGCAACCCTGTTGTCCTATTGCCTTTCGGTACACCGCTTAGCATTTGATATTTCTTCGCCTTTGGTTCAAATTTGAGTTCTTTCTGTCAAGTGCGCCGACGAGGCACAATATCAGGAACCGGTGAAATTCTGCGGGAGCGAGATATTCTGGAAACCCTATGGAGTATGGCTTGCCACCGGTCAAGACGGTTTCTGGACTTAAGATTCTACCTTCTCCGGTCTTGAAAGCAACACAGTCTAATTCAACTACTCCTAAACTCTTCTTACTTGCCTATCATTGGCGCGGTAGCTTGTCTAGTTTTATCGCTCTTTCAATCCACCTTATTGCTGCACTGCCACGGCGCAATGTCCCATTCATCTCACGCAACAAAACCTGCTCAAATCATAGAGGGCGAGTACCTAGATCCACAGAAACTAATGCGGTTATTAAACCAAAAGTATGGGCCATCTGAGGGGAGCAATTTTCGTGTTGAGGTATGGCGTCATCGATAAAGACTCAAATCCACTGCGAAGCTAACCCCATCACCGAATAGTTGAGGCTAAATCGATACCAAATTTACCCCCCGCAAGGTGTGACTGATACTGGCGTGTTGACTGAGGTATAATGCCTGGAGTACTACTCAGACGGCGGCTTATGTTTTCTAGGCGCAAATCAAGGCATGTCGAGCTTATTCGAGACAACGATGTTAGGGCCAAATGGATACGTTAGAGAATTACCCTTGTGGGATTACGGCGTCTGAGGAAGTCCTAAGGCATTTTTTGAGCGACGTGCTTTGCCCGAAACAGCAAGAGAACACTAATGAGTATAACTCAGTGTTGTGGTCAATGGATGTAATGCCCTCTCTCTAATATGCTCACATAATACAAGAATTGTTCTAAATTGCACATCAACACTGGCTTCATTGTGATAAAAGAGCTTACACACGGAAGGCCTAATGCCATAACAAGGGTGGCTTACAACAGCTTTGTGCATGACCAGCTTCACCCCCCTCTTTACAGCTTGTGCGAGCTTCGGTGTCTCCTCCCTGTGTGCGCGCAACACACACCTAATTTCGCTAGAGCTAGCAGGAAGGGGTGTAGTACGTAGCTAGGGCTTGAGCCACGGCCACCTCGAATTCGGAGCTCTGGGCTCGATCTTGAAGCTATTCTGAACTCCTCTTCCTCACCAAAAGTCGTGATATCTGTTCCAGATCGTGGTGCTGTAAAGCTTCTTTCTCTTATCGATATGAATTCCAAACGCCCTGCTCCTGCCTCTGCAGCTAGTCCCTCTAGTTTCCAAATACGTTAAATTGACTTAGGAGAGTAATCGGCTTGACGGGCGTATACATGCTTACTGGCGCCGGCTGTAAGAAGGATTTTAATAAAGGCGTGCTGCTGGTTACCCATATTTGGAGCGACGGGTAAAACACCAGATCTGGAGGTAATGTCACAATTTGGTGAGAGAAGCTCAGAATTTCAAATTCGAGCCCTGAATATGTGGGCCGCGGCTCAATCCCTGACCACGTACTACACCCCTTCCTGCTAGCTCTGCATACTAATTTAGCTGCAGATGGAGCGAAATTAGGTGTGTGTTACGCGCACACAAGGGAGCACAAGTTGTATTCGGCGCAGTCGCTTAACATCCTGGCCACCTATACGAGTCAGCCAGCCACCCGAGCCAGCCCTTAGATACGCACGGACTCTTGTTAAAATCTTGATTATATCTACACTAAAAACCTACTTAATTATAATTAATTAATAGCCTTTTCTATACTTTCTTTATAAAGGTAATAATACTTTATAAATAATATTTATTATTATTATTTTACTTTAGTTAATTTCTACTACTATTATTATAGCTTATAGAAGTTAATAAAGGGTACTTTATAAAGCTTTACCCTATAGCATACACTAAGGCGTTTACTTATAAGATAACGTATAGTATTTAAAAAGTTATAGATCCTTTATTATATAATCTTGCTACTATTTTAAAGACTTTACTTAGGGCCTATAATAGGTTAAGTAGATGTAGGTAATACTACTTTACTTTTTACCTAACGGGTACTTTATAAATATGTTTTAATATATTAAAAATAATCTAAAGGACTTTATAAGATTGCTCTATTTTTGTCTATTATTATTATATATATAGCTAAGAAATGCCTAACCTATTATAGGCACTAACTCTACTATATATAAAAGCCTTTATAGGCCCTAAAACAAACTAGTTAGTTATAATTATAAATTATTAAACTTTAAAGATACTTAAGATAGAAGAGAAATTAAAATTTTATAAAGTTAGATTACTAAATTAACTACTAAATAAATAGATAGTATATTTAAAACTATTATTAATATATAAATATAAAGAAAGAAAGAAAAAATCTTAAAAGTTTAAAATAGAAAAGAAAAGTAGTAAAAGGCTTTTTAATAAGAGTAGGGTTGTTAATTAAAAGGTCGTTAATTAATTAAAGCTAGATAGTAGAGCAAAGTCTATAATACTAGCGCGTCTATAGGCTTGGTACGGCAGCAGTGGTTCCTAAGGAGGTTAAAAAGTAAGGTAACAGAGCACCATAGGTGACTTGTAGGCGACCTATAGGCGAGTCCCAAAAGGTGGGGAGACGGATCACGGGGTTTTCTTAAACAGAGTTTTCTCCCCACGTATATATAAGGAGTAGTCCGCGTGGGCCCAACAGGGATCCAAATCGGACGTTAAGCAATAAATAATAATAATTAAAGCTAGAAAATCTATATTAAAAAAGCCTAATATTACCTAATTAATATAATATATATATATAGTTTATTAAAAAATATTATTATATAAACTTTAAATATCTACTATTTAATCTTATATTTTTATAAGTAGGGGCCTATATATAGTAGCATAATAGCTTATAAGTTAAGGAGTTCTTTAGTAGTTCTAGATAGTATATAAGATCCAATAGGAGGATATGGGAGGATATGCCCCCTTCTAGCCCCTTAGGGATTAGACACCCCTACCGAGCCAAAGGCAGTATATAGGCGAATTACTAGACCCTTCTACTACCCCTTAGGCCTTCTAAGATACCTTAAAAGTATAGTATAAAAGGTAGATATACTATAAAGATAAATGAGCTAGGTAAAGGTGGAGCGCATAAAACTAGCTAAAAGGTTATATCTAGGTTTTTCTCTTATTAGGGATTTTTCCTATAAATAGAAGGTAGAAGTCTATATAGACTTAGAAAAGGGACCGAATTGGGCAATAAATAGAATTAATATTAATAATATTTAAACTTATATAATAGTTATATAATTACTTTATAATAAAAAACAATACTAATACCTATAGGTATCCTATTAGGATTATCTTTATCGCCAATCCTAATCCTATTCTTTATATCCAAGCTATTAAAGATATTTAATAATAACTAAGAAATAATAGCCCTAGGATTTATAGATAATACAAACCTAATTGTATAGGGAGATATAGCACTAGAAAACTGCACTATGCTAAACTAGGTATATAATAGGTATATTATATAGGCAAAACAATATAGCGTTAAATTTGCATTAGATAAATAATAGATTATCTACTTTATAAGGAAAAGGAGGGTAAATAACGACCTAGTATTGATGGTAAGCATCTAGGACTACAAAGCAAAACTAGAAATCACTCTTAAGGTCCTAGGGGTCTAGGTAGACACTAAATTAAACTAAAACGCGTATATTATACAGGCGACTTATAGGGGAGTAGCGGTCTTTACAACGGCATTATAAATCGCAGCCTCAACCTAAGGACCCTTATTTAGATATATACGACTACTATATATAGCAGTAGTAAGGCTAGTAATACTATACAACGCCTAGATCTGAGATATAGAACTAAACGGCAAACTACTAGCAAAAAGCTCCCTAGTACCGCTAGAGAAGCTATAAAACTAATACCTATATAAGATTACAGGGGCCTATAAAAGAACACTATATGCCGCACTGGAACGCGAAGTAGTAGTACTACTACTAGACGTATATATAGAAGTAATTACTATATAGAGAGCAACTATAGTATAAGGCCACCTAGTAGAGAAGGAGATACGCTAAATACTAGAACGTATATAAGGAGCGAATGCCCCCTAAAGAAGTACTGTGCCTAAGCTAAAAAGCTAAAAAGCCCTTTACCTATAAGCGGTAAAGAAAGAATAAAAAATATAGAAGCTACTATAATACTAAGCAGAGACCCAGCGCCGCGCTAATAGAGTACTACTATAGTAATAGAGGCTAGGGGGCTATTAGTACAAGTGGAGATCTACTATATATATCGTAAGATAAGTAAATATTAAATAAAAACAACGTTAGAAGAAGGCGGCGAAAGCGTAGAGAGTAACTATGTAGAGTACCCTATAGTTAATATCGACTCTCCCCTTATATAAAGGATAGATAAAGGTAAAATCTATATCCTAAATACTATAATATACTATACTATACATGCGGATAGCCTATATAGCCTATATACTATATAATACTCTTCTATAATTACTATATAGTAAAAAAAAATAGCCATTTACTAGGGTAGGTATAAATAACATTACCTAGATACTTTTTATAAGTAGGTGTAATAGTTTACCAGCACTGCGCTAAGACATAAGATTGTTGCCTAAGAGGCTCCGAGACAGGATCTACCCTACCCTCGTATGTCTTGGATATGGTCAAATATTAAGTTATAGACTTCGGAGTTCAGGGTCTACTTTTATGTATTTAGTTCGCTTGATTTCCATAGATTTACAATTAAGTTGCTTATTTAATTCCTTACACTGCAAAGCTTACAGTAGGGGCCTATATATAATAGTATAATAGCTTATAGGTTAAGGAGTTCTTTAGTAATTCTAGATAGTATATAGGAGGATATGCCCCCATTTAGCCCCTTAGGGACTAGATCTCCTTACTATACTATAGGTGGCATATAGGCAAATTACTAAATCCTTCTACTACCTTCTAACCCTTTTAAGATACCTTAAAAGTATAGTATAAAAGGCAGATATATTATAAAAGTAAATAGGCTAGGCGAAGGCGGAGCGCGTAAGACTAGCTAAAAGGTTATACTTAGGTTTTTCCCTTACTAGGGATTTTCCCCCTATAAATAGAAAGTAGAAGCCTATATATACCTAAAAAGAAGGGACTAAATTAGGCTATAATAGAAAAAATAAAATAATAATTACTTTATAATAAGATTATAAATATACTTATAAATATATACTTTATAAGCCCTTGTTAAAAGGCTAGATATACTAGTATTTAATGCCTACTTAAAAAAACACTATTATATATATAAAAATTAGCAAGAATTAAAATTAATTAATATAATTGTTTTAAGGTTATATTTAAAGATTAAAAGTCTTAGCTTAATTATAAATTAATAGATTTATAAATAAAGATATTAAAAAAATAGTTATAGTTAAATAGTTAAATAGTTAAATTAATAAAAGGTTAGGTAAAAACAAAAAATTATAAAAGTAATTATAGTTTTAATTTTTTAAAAATACTATAAATAATAAATAATAAAACACTATAATTTAAAGACTATACAAGTAATATATTAATATTAAAAGCTTTAATACTTAAATTCTATTTATTTAAAAAGAAATATATATATAATACATAAGGTAATAAGCTCTACGCTACTCGACTATTAAATAAATCTAAAAATATAAGCAAGTATCTATATTAAGAAAATACTTATAGGCTAAAATTTAAACTACCCGTCAAGTAAATCTAAATACTATTAACTATGCCAAATGGCTGTCGTTAACATAGTTAACGTAATTAATACGTAGCCTACATAATTAGTACTAAGCTTAATAAATTCTTTTAATTTTCTCACTCTACTTAATTTTTACTTAAGCTTTAGTAAATTATTAAGCAATATTATAGAAAATCTAATTATATATATATTTTTTAAATAAAAAGCTTATTAAGGGAGGTGTTTTATTATATACGTATTATATTAATTATTCATTGCTTAACGTCCGATTCGGATCCCTATTGGGCCCATACAGACTACTCCTTATTTATATATAGAGAGAAAACTCTGTGATCCATCTCCCCACCTTTTAGGACTTGCCTACTTAGCGCCTACGAGTTACCTATAGTGCTCTACTACCTTACTGTTGGAATATATGGACAGAGGTTACGTGGTCACGTGTCTCCTACAACGCCAACGTGCTCCCCTCTGCCCTCTCGAATCGGCCGATGCCTTGCGGCAGCTACGAACCCTCAATACTGGCACCGTACTGCCACATACTATCGACAAACTGATAGCGCCGCTATGCCTGCTATTATGATACTGATCGCGCCGATACGCCTGCGATCTACCGACCG
>Ga0307507_10009765_pt1 | contig 12673 bp, 18 predicted proteins | sample 7_EM_MG_FD_207223 | JGI IMG/M metagenome (GOLD analysis project Ga0307507, IMG submission 207223) | Populus trichocarpa ectomycorrhiza microbial communities from riparian zone in the Pacific Northwest, United States - 7_EM | ecosystem: Host-associated > Plants > Roots > Unclassified | place... | reverse complement strand
GGGGAAGTGTCCAACTTCAACTCGGTCGCGGGAGCATATTATCCGCTCTGGTCTGCCATATCACTCTTCCCAAGCCTTCAAAGCGAGTGATATTATGTGTCTACCATCAAATCCAGGCTCGAGACAACTGGAGCCTTTTTTCACAAGCCTATAATGGCAGGTTCGATTCCATTGGCTAATCAGCTGAGCCGGCTCGTGGTACACCCGGTAGTGGGTTTTCATTTGGAATCAGATAGGTTATGTGTTATCCTTGCAGATAGGAAATTTTGGTGAGTGCGAGACTTGTACCGTACCGAGTGTTAGCTTAGATAGCGTACTCCGAACTCTAGAATCGCTTGCCACGTTGTCCGATTCTTTTTTTTAACCACATAGGGTAACTTCCGCCATGCTGTCACCCTAGCAGTCACAACATACAGTATACCGGTATGATACCTCGCCCTTCCGCAAACCTTCTCACCACTCCTTGACCGTATCTTGCTCATTTTGATCGACTACTATACCTTTTCTTGTTTAATACAAGCAATGGCCTCAGAGGTGTTTTACAAAATGGTTAGGGCAATAGAGGCTCGTGAACCTGAGTTGCTCGAGTTCGCCAACCTTTCCCCGGAGGATTCGGCTTGGATTCTCAAGAGCTTGTTTGATCCGAAAAATGGTGTGGACGAACGTGCTCATCGGTAACTTTCCTCGGAATAAACAATTCATGCTTGCTAATATAAATTAGGGTACACTTTTCTGCGCCTGACGGCCACCTCCGGGTGGTACAGCCCTCTAATTTCCGTGTAGCCGCGGCCTCATGGCTGTATGGACAATATTTTCGATGGGCTAGCAATAGACTTATTAACGCCGAGGCCAACCATTCCATGGGCCTTCTACCATCTCCACGTAAACCTACTATGCTACCTCCTCGAATAGTAATACTAACGACCGACTGCAGGAATCACTAAGTTCACTGGAACTTATGCTGGTAGTGTGAAGGAGCCAGACTTTACTTTTTTCCCTCGTAAGCCCGAAGGATTGCGGGGCGACTTCCCTTCGGTTGTCTTGGAGTTTAGTTGGACAAGCTCTGAACCCGAGGCTGTTGATTACCGCCGTCTCTGGCATGAAGGGTCTGGAGGGCAGGTTCGGGTCGTGATCTTCGTAAAGCTCTGTAGGCCGAACGAACAAAATGAAATCAGGGCAACACTAGAGATCTCACACTGCACCCCTGGAACTGGCGCTGTAGCTACCACAACCCAAATAGTATATCTCCTCCCTTCTACTATTAGTGAGTCTCAAACTCCCTTTTACTAACATAATATAGGAAGTGTTTCCAGTTCCCAACCCTGTGCCAGTAGACCCTACTCTTACGATGGACGAGTTATTTTCAGGGGACTGTCCACCAGGTCTCAATCCAGAGACTGAGCTTACATTGGAGGTTGGCGACCTGCGTGATGTACTGAAGCTGTTCATGACTAGGGATGGATATCTACCCGCCTGATTTTCCTATTAGGACGGAATATGCGGGTGGCTCTTCAGGAAACCTATGCCTAGTGTATAATAAACAGTATAGTTCTTTTCTTTGCCCTTCCAAGAGGTCATTATTCTATCTCCTGTCTTTTTTGTTCGTTTTTCTCCCTAGTTAGTGTTGAAAATCACGAAACTTCCCTTACTAGGACCTGACCAGAACAAGGAAGACTGCAAAAAGCAGTTGTACTGGCCAGCCAAGAAATCTCTCAACTTCATCTCGAATATGTGATGAACCACTTTTCCCATCGAATAGTAGCTGGGATATTCTTAGTGTTTGGTTTCTCTTCCCCCGAGGATGTATCTACTCTGGTACTCCCTTCAATATTTAATAATAATAATATTATTATAACAAAGTTAGACTGGGGGAGCCTTTAGCGAGAGAGCACCCTCAGCAAGGCTTGGCAAATACTGGCCAGATAACTTGGTAGGGAAGCACTAAGGTAGACATTGAAATTCTACAACACTCCTATAAACCCTTAGATGTATCCCCTGTATACATAAACTAAAACAGTCTTCGGCCTATCTAATGGAGTGCTCACTCCCTCCAACCTTGACCGAAACTTATCAAGTCCCGGGCAGGGAATATCAACTGTCAAAGGTCATAGCACATACGGTGCAAGTGCACAATTACAAGTGCTAGGTACATACATTGACAGGGGCCGTAAGCCATTCACGGGTGGCATAGGTTCTTTCTTCCTCTAAGACAGGAACTAAATGGGGGGATGGGGATGGGATGCTGTGCTCTTGCGCCGTCAGGATGTGGGGCTGGAGTGGGGGAAGGGCGGTTACGAGTGAGAATGTGTGCCCAGGCCCCTTTACTCTCTAGGACGGTAAAGGATATCTAAGGCTGGGTAGCGAATCACTTTAAAGCGCAGTCGAGTAGTGGCGGAGTCCACTTCGATCGAAGAAAAAATATAAAGGGAACAGTTCACGTGTCATTATCCGTGAGAATCTAATCTATACCACAGCACGCCCTGCATCCAGCATCCGTCCATCATCCCTACGGACCATCACTCATCAATAAGGTGCATCAACTAAGTTTATAAACCCTAGCCGTATTTCCCGAAAACAACTTCTCCATCGGATCCTTATCCTGACTTAAATCCAGCATCACCTTTGTCGCCAATACGTGCCATGTCTCCCACGCACTAAACTCTCCGGCTGGATAAATCTTTTCGAACCCCATCTTGCAAACCGGCCAATCGCTCCCCCAGAGGACTCGGTCAGGACCGAAAATAGAAAGGACCTCCGAGATCCAGGGCGTGACGTGGGCGATTACTGCATCCTCCTTTCGGGAGGCGGTGAGTTTGGAGAATGACTCGTCGTGAGGGAGCTCTGCGAATATACCGGAGACTTTCATAATGATAGAGGGGTGGGAAGTAGCGAGGGCCTTGAGGATAGATTTCCAGGCTCGGAAGGTCGGGTGGGAGGGGATTTCGGAGGGGACGATTTGAAGGTCTGGCTTGCAGAGGTGGTCTAGTCAGTCAAAGGTTAGCAGCCGTATTGTTATTATCGTGGGTATAAGAGTAGGTGAACTGACTAACGACAAAAGCCCCGACACCTCCAACATGCTCTGAGTCTTTAACAACCTCTTTAATAGCCATAACAGCTTCTTCCAGCTGCCACAATCCACCACTCCTGGTATCGACCCCAATTTCAACCACCAACCCTTTTTTCCACACCCACCCCATACTCTCCCGGAACTTGACTTCACCAATAGTCCCCGAGGGCTTGTCCTGCACTAGGTACCTAAACCCCTTCAACATCTTCTTCCTCTCGGCACCCCCATCCCCTTCAACACCCAACAACTCATAAAACCTCTCCATGGCCGAAGCCCCAAGATTCATCGGAGCCCATGGTACAATTCCAAGAACGTACTTGCCATGAGGGTGCGTCTTTGAAAGTCCATATGCAAACTCGAACTCCTCCAGCGGCCATTCCCACGCCTTCTTTAACGCGATAGTGTCGTTTTTAGAGATTGCCTCCTCCGAGGGGATGGTGTAACGTCTATCCGCCTCGATAAACACAAACCCCTTAAAGTCAGCGAGCTTAGAAGGAGGGATGCCAGAGAGATATTCTGGGATGGAGTTTTCCTCATAGAGGGTGTTTTCTGGAGTTGACCAGGCGAGGTGTGGAAGGTGCTCTTTGGTGAAGAGGTGAATATGAGAGTCAATTATCGGTGGCATCTTGAATTGAATCTGTTGATCTTGTCGGTTGGTTATATGGTGGTGATGTTCGTTGTTTCTGAGAGAAGAGGAGGGGTGGAACTCATCGTCAGAATTGTTTGCTCTAAATTTATAAGAGAGAGGGTACAGACGAAAAAAGGGCTTCCTCCTCAACCTCTTCGTAATCAAAGGAGAGGTAGGGGAGTGCGTAGTGCGATAAGACGGAGTCGGGAATTTACCCGGAATCGTTCTGCCTGGCGGTTAAATTGGCCCTGGATAGGGTTCGATGCACAAAAGGGATGTAATAACGTATTCTATGCTATAGTGAGTGCTCGGCATAGCGAGCCATCCACACAAATACTAGCCACTATTTAAATCTGGACCGAGGTCCAGCCAATCGCATTGCCTAAACTTGAGGAAGGCTCGCTCTGCCGGGCGCTCGCTATATGGCGTGGAAGAGGTTAGGCTGTTTGTAATACAGGGAATAATATTATTATAGTGGTAATATTAATATTATTATAATACTATTGAAAATATTACTATAAACCCATGGCTGGTGGTATCAAAATTTAATCATCTTAAAACTCGATATCTTAGAGTCTTCGAGCACCCACCTTCCCCTCTAAATAACCGAATGATTAAATTATTTTCCTTGGTCACCGGGAGTTTTGCCATAATTACCAAGGAATGTTTATTTCCCGGTGCTCTTTCGGTTCCCAGCATGGCATGCCCGGTTCATTGCTTGCATTATCCTTACCTCAATGACCTCACGGTAAAGTAGGTCTGACGGAGCATATACTAATTTAATATATATCTTGGGGCGATTATGAGAAGATTTAATGAACTTCAACCTCATACTAGCTTTGAATATTTCGTCGGAGCTTATATCTGCCCTACAGAATCAGTTTCTATCCTGGCATTGGCTGTACTAGTAGTACCCGTCCTTAAGGCAACTTGCCCAATGGTTCGGAGCAGTGGGCGTCGGGCCCGGCGGTCTCTTCGCTCCAGCCCTAGTAATATCTCATTTTCTCATTTTCTTTCTACACTATCGAATCAGCCCTATCTTTTTGTTACTCTTTTCATAGTACCTGCTTGTGGTATGTATTGTATTTAGAACTCGTCAAGCCCCCTTCCTTAACTGGCAAGGGCGAAGAGCACCTCCAGAATTGAATAGTTGATTAGATATATCCAGCCGGAGAAATTAGAGTATCTGGCTATTTTAAGTTGCATGATTCGTGCTGCGCACAAGTAATTTCCATAATATAATACCGTGGCATAATCCCACATTTTTCCTTCGAACCTAATGTGTAACAAGGAGATATATAGAGAGGTATACCTTAGGCAAAACTTCCAAGGGTTGATGGTCAAAATATCGGGTAGATAGTGGAGCACTTTAAGTCACGTAGAATTTAGGAAACCTATAGAATAAATGATTCAACTTATTGCAGCGAATCCGGTATTAGATTTCTATTAAATAAATAGAGGTGTTATAATACAATCTCTTGGGGATACAAGAGCCATAGCCTGTCGATAGTGACGTTGTGTATAGAAGACCATAAAATTGCTACCATCCATATCTCTCCGTATTTTCCCTCCTTGCAGCAAGAAGTTGTTCGGAGCTGAGATCACCGAGCATCCCATCAGGGGGGGTGGACGCAGTAGCTGAAGAAGTGCTAGTATAGCTATCGTGCGCGGGAGTAGCAGGTTCGGCTTTGCTAATGGAGTTTTTGTTAATTTGAGTGATGAGATCGGCAAATAATTTCTCTTTTTATATTAGCGAAAAGTATTTTTATTTTAATAAGGGTAGAAGGAAAAGCAGCAGACCTTCCTCTTCGACAGTTGGTTGGGATAAATTATATGAGCGCAAGGATTCAAATGGGCTGTACTGAAGAACAGCGTCGGCCACTGTAACCGCCCTCATGATCTCCCCTGGATGGACATCCATCGAAGCTTCAAGGGGGGATGATATCATTCCGCCATGAATTGGAGTCTTAATAGAATCTTTTCTTGGTCGTCGGTGCAGCTTTCTCGGGCGGGAAGGTGCTGCTGGAGAGGACTTGCTGGTGAGGATCGAAGAGATAGCTGCAATCCTATGTTAGCCATAAACCATAGAACAAAAGGGCTGTTATAAAGGGAAACCTGCTAGGAGAAGAAATCGGAGGCTTGATATCGCCAGATCGAACCCCCCTTCGAAAATCTTGCAAAATTGTGGCATTCTCGGGTACATCGTCTTGTGCCAACAGGCCCTCTAAAGGTGTATCTCCAGAGCGAAAAATGTGAAGCTGGCCAATGTCACTGACTATATCTTCCACTGTAGCCATATGTTGTTTAAAAACGGTTCCGGCTCTCTTGGGATAGATGGGAGATCCCTCGTAGCAAATTGAGTCTCCTGATTTCTTGCTTGAAGCGCTATCCTCTCGAGTCAGAGTGGTCCCACCCATTGTTTGTGATGGAATAGGATTGGACACCTTGGTGAGTGGATGGATAGAGCGAGGGATATAGCGGTTGACTAAATGACCCGCTATTTATAGGTTTGAAGAAGCGGATAGCCCTAATAGAAATTTTCATAGTATGGTATATGTCGGTTGGAGTGAGTCACTACCATCATGGATCCCGGACTGCAATCTCTGTCGGGTTTCTCTACAGCTCCGCAGTCGGGGGGACAAAAATTTACCACACAAGCCCACCTTTTATAAGGACTAAGATCAAATGACCACCATTAAACACCCTCACTTCCTCTCAACCTCCACCACTCTTCCACCTACCCCTCCCCCGCAACCAACACCAACCCGCTCCTCTCTCAACCTTCTTGTTCTCGCTGAATCCCACTTCGATACCTATGACCTCATAACATCCAAAAACCTCTTCAATGAACATCTGGCTCTCTTCTCCCACCCCCGGGCAATAATCCACTTCAACATTGCGGCGATCCACCTCCTCCTATCATCTCCACAAGAAGCCCTCTCCTCCTTGCGCGCAGCCACGTCGATTGATCCCTACCTCGCAGTCGCACAGTACTAACTCGGGATAGTACTCCTCTACTTCGGCGACCTGGGCCCTGCACGAAAAGCATACCAGAGCTGCCGCGATATCATGCGTGGAGCGGCGGCAGACTATGATCAAGTTAGTATGAAGTTTGTGCTTTGGCCTGAGATGGTTACTAGAGGTTTGGAGGCATGTGAAGGGGTTGTGGGAAGGTTAGGAAGTGTTCCCGCCGGTGCTTTATTCCGGGTTTGTGATCGCAAGGCTCGTGTCAGGAACATGGGGGTCAGAAGGGGCAGCTGGGGGTTTGGCGAGGAGGGAAGGGTGCTGGCAGTTGGGGAGCCTGCGAATGCGACCGACCGCAGAGATTTGAATGTCAAGCAAGACTGGAGTATGAAGGATTCCCCCGGAAAAGAGGAGAGGGAAAAGGCAGAGATGGAGACGGAAACGGAGAAGGAAGGGAAGGCCAAGGGTGTTTTGAAGTGGTTTGGGAGAAGGTAGGCGGGCAAAAATACCAGCCTGAAAGGAAGGCCAGACGAAAACGGGGGTTAATGAATACGATTTGGGTACTATATCGTGTATAAGAAGTTATGGTACTGGAAAGTGGGGGAGCAGATTGGTAAGTCGGGCTCAGATAACCCAGTTTTGTTATTTTCAGAACCCTTCTCCCAGAGATTAACAGTTGCTAGAGTACCCGGAGGACTGGCGAGAGGATAGGAATAGAGAAACCCGTGGATAAGTATTATTCTTCGTTCTCGCCTCTACTTTCCCTATGCTTCCAGGGGTAATCAGTCTGTAGGAGGGTGGAGAGTGGTGTGGGTAAGCAATACCCTATGGATAGATGGACATATATACCTAGGGTGTTGGTCTCGCCAATACATTTTCATGGGCCATTAAGGAATTGTTGCGCAAATCGATGTTCCGGCTTGATTGTAGATGCTAAAAAGTGTTGGGTCAATTATTTCTTTTCCTCATTTGACAGCATAAGGAAGTCTGACGGAGTGTCCTCCCATTTACTATTTTGCCCATCATTCGTCATCTGGTCAGGGGGATACATCCATCTGCCACGTCAAATATCTCCGAACTGTAACGATAATATATACATTGGTAGTCATCGCGGATCACTCGCCTAACCGCTCTGTCTGTGCTACGTGACACACCCTTCCCAGTTCCCACGGAGTAGACCCACTCAACAAACAAAATAATGAAAAGAGAACGGAAGGTAAAGGAAGGTCGGCATCTTCACCTTCCTCCTATCTGTACCATACCCCTCCACGACCTACATTGTCCTAGCAGGCTTTCCATGTGCACCAGCACCGACAACCCCACGCACCACCACCATGCCCACCGGCGATATACTCCGGTGCAAGCACAAAGTTCTCAAAAACAACCTGTCGCTCCCAACCTTTCTGCTGCCCTTTCATATACCCCCACCAAATTCCACTAGCAATCAACGCGATTCCGATAACGCTGGTACCCACAGCCAGTCCCGCAATCGCTCCCGTAGACAGTCTAGATTTGGTGGTGCCACTAGAATTTGTCGGTGGCGAGTCCCCTCTAGCTTCGCCGGGTCGGCTTCTGAGAAATCTGAGTTGCGGTTGCCGAAGAGTTGCGTTCGCGTGGTGGTTGCGCCTCTGCGGGAGGTGCCGGTGGGGGAAGCTGTGGCGTGAGTGGGGACTAGCTATTATGTTTCACTCCTACGTAAGATTATTCTGCTTCTCACGAGCGGGGATAGTGAAGGGGGAGGGCGGACAAACACTTGTGGCTGACAGACAAACTCGCAGCAACTGGCATCCGGGAGTCAGCACAACTGGAACCAAGCCCGAAAGTGGTGAGTGCGGTCTGATACCCGAATTGGCCGGGTAGACAATAGAATGGGTATTGGTCCTTGTGCTGAAAGAGTGTCTAGCTCGGGTCCGGACAGACGGGATTGCCTTTATCACCTCTGCGCAGGATCCCTCTATCTTTGGGCTAGCTGCCGGTCCGGCGGAGGGAGAAATACTGGTACCGGTATCATATGTACTGCCTGCTCGCTTGTATTGCTTCTTTTGATATGGTCAAGGGTTAGCTCTAGACACCTGGCTCTGCTCAGTTATCTTTTATTTTCTCTCTTTTCTTCAGCCCGCTGGCTAGGTATGTCTTTAATTGCCTTATCACTGTCGGGAGTAAGAGATAGGACAGAAAGAAGAAAGAAATCTGATTAGATAGAAGGTCAGGGAACCAGATCGGGCTTTTTGACAAGTTGTACATACAGAACGTGAGTAGACTAGGTCCTCGCTGCGAGGAAAGCAAACAAAAAAAACGAGCGATAGAGCAATGAATGTTTTCGGGAAAGCAATGGAACAATAGATCTCCAAACGACAAAAGAAAGAACTCTGCTACCCGACATTTAGGATAACGTTCCTAGAGAGCCACCCACATACTCTATCCCGACTGGAGAATCAGGCTGCCAGATCTGTGCTGATAGGTCTAATGCTGAACATCTCTACCTCACGACGCAGCTCTCCAACACGCAGCGTAAGCACTGTGGCTGGGTTATAGCCTGGTGGACACAGCCCTCCGAATAATTCTTCCATGGTAATAGTAGGATCTTCTGGAACAGAGCCAGGAGCTGGAAACACATCCTATACTATGTCAGTAAAAGAGAGTTTGAGGGGGACTAACGGTAAGGGAGGGGGGAGAAGAGATATACTATATGTGTTGTAGTAGCCGTAGCAGCAGCGCCCGGAGTACAGTGAGATATTTCCAGGGTTGTCCCAGATTGATTCTGCGCATTGGGCCTATCAAGCTTTACCAAGATTACAGCCCTCACATGCCCTTCAGAACCTTCATGCCAGAGACGGCTGACATCGACAGGCTCGGATTCAGTGCTTGTCCAACCAGACTCCAGAACGACGGACGGGAACTCGGTAGGCTTCCCATCAAGGCCCTTAGGGCGAAAAGAATAGGCTGGCTCCCTGAGGCTCCCAGCATAATTTCCACAGAAACCCCAAATTCCTGCCGTAGCTTGTTAGTAAAACTCTTCAAGGAGGCAACGTGGCAGAATTTACTCTCTGATGGACGTGGGCGAATGGAATCGGCACCCTCATAACTAATGAGTCCTAAACGACACCAATGACAATATTCTTTTACTAGCCATGAGCCCACAGCTGCATGGAGAAGGGTGGGTATTTCGGCCCGCAAGTGATGGTCAGGTGCCGAATAGTGAACTCTATTTTGATTAGCAAGTATGGATTGTTTATTGTGAGGGAAATTACGCAAAACCCCGTCCTTCCACATTATTTCTTTGATCAAACAGGTGGTCGTCCAGAAGCGAATCAGCATCATCCGGGGCCCAGTTGGGAAAATCGAGCAACTCGGGTTCATGGGCCTTGACTGCGTTGACGACCATGCGATATACCTCCCAAAACTCCAACTCTGTCATACCTGGATCACAGAAGAAGGGAAATTAGGTTAAAAAGAGTAAGGTAGGATCAAAGAGAGGTGGAAAAGGTATGTTGAAGGAAGAGGCGTATGCTATAATTGGTTGCGTAACAGCAGCGGAAGGTGATGCCTGATAAGGGGGTTTCTAGAGTGCTAACTGCAGAGGTTGGTGGCTCGAGCTCGACTGCTTTCCTGATTTCTTTCTATTCAAGTACGGTAAGGTGTGACTTGGGTTGGTTGACACTAAGTTAGTCGGTGCCAAGAGTCTCTCGAGCTTTGAACGAACGAAGTGTAAAATAGGGCTTTTCAGACCTGAAGAAATTCAATTGCCGCAGAACAATGAATCAGCAGCGACACAATACACCTCGACCATTTAAATGTCTTCTAATATTATAACAGAACCGAGGGAGATATTTACTTCATCAGCGGGGCACTATCAGGACATGGCCCAAGATCCGGGTTTGGGTAGGGAGCAAATTTGAGGGCGATGTGATATTCGCCTACTCATTCTACTGTCACCCGGCCTCCAAGCCACCTACACCAGTTGCGCAAACTCATTCTTGCACCTAGGCCTATTTTCTGCTAACCGCCACCTAGGTCTCCATGCGCAAACTCTCTTATATAATGACTCTTGTTTCTTCTTTTTTAAAAAAAAGTTCATTAAACTCTGGTCTGATTGGTTGGTCGAAATTACTTTTGTGCAATCCGATTGGATATGACACCAGTACGGTACTAGAGTAGGTCAGTTTTTGAAGGAAAAAGGCTTGTCCAGCTCTTGGCGTAGTAGCTGGAGCAAATGCCGCTCTCTGACTGGTGGAGATGGCTTTAGAGCAAGTCGGGGGAAGTTCAACCTCCTTATATATACTACCCTTTATACCCGCCACGTGTCTCTCTCTACAACTTCTGATTTCGCACATATCTGATGAAAACGAAAAACTGGCTAACTCTTCTCGGTTTTATCTTCTCAATTCCTTCTTATAGTTCTATAGTTAGATGTCTACTTTCGCCTTGGTTGCTCTTTAGAAGCCCCGAAATAGATTGGCTCGAGCACCAAATTCTCCAGTCGAATCCCTTGTCACGTTTTCCCACTTCCTTTTTTGTACAACACCGCAAGGTATAACATCCCCCACGGCTATTTCACAAGAAATCACAACGGTTACCTCTCCATTCGGCTTACCTTTTCACCTTTCCCTGATTCTATCTTACTCACTTCAATCTAATACCTCTTCTTTAACACAAGTGATGACCCCAAAATATATATTATACGAAATCCTTAAGGCAATCAAGTCTGGTCAACCCGAGTTGCTCCAGTACTCCGACCTTGCCCCAGAGGATTCCGCCTCGGTTCTTGACAGCCTACTTGATTCCAGAAATGGTTTTGAGGATTATCGTTTCCGGTAACTTTCCACACGGTAAGCCATTAATGCTTTCTAATCTAAACTAGAGTTCACTTTTCTGCACCTGACCGCCACCTCCGGGTGGTGATGCCCACCCCTCTCCATGAGGCTGCGGCCTCATGGCTAATTAAGCAATATACTCGGTGGAGGCTTGATGGACTCATTAATGAGGTAGCTGATGATTCTATCGGCCTGCAGCCATCCCCACCTAAGTTTACTATGCTACTTTCTTAAATTGTAGTACTGACAGGCTACCGCAGGAATCACCGATTTCACTGGACATTATGCTGGTAGTGTTAAGCATCCAGACTATTCCTTTATCCCTGATGACCTAGATGGATTTCCTAGACACTTCCCGTCAGTGGTCCTGGAGTCTGGTTGGATAAGCCCTGGGATCAATGACTGCCGTCTCTGGCATGAAGGGTCTGATGGGCAGGTTCGGGTGGTGATCTTGGTAAAGCTCTATGAGCCGGATGGGCAGAACAAAATCCGTGCGACTCTGACAATCTCACACTGCAGTCCTGGCGCGGGTGCTGCAGCCACTGCAACACAGATAGTATATCTCTTCCCTCCTACTATCAGTAGGCCTTGGACACTCTTGTCCTAACATAGCATAGGATGTGTTTCCGGTTCCCGACCCTGTACCAGCGAATCCTACTCTTACGACGCAAGAGTTATTTGCAGGGCATTGTCCACCAGGTAACAATTCAGAGACTGAACTTACCCTAGAGGTTGGCAAATTGCGTCGTAAACTTGAGAAGTTCATTATCGCACGTGGATATCTGCCAGCCTGATTTTCCCATCGGGATAGAATATGTGAGTGGCTCTCCAGGAAAGTTATCCTCAATGTCTAACATACCACGTATTCTTTTCTTTGCTGCTCAAGGGTTTATCGTACCATGCTTGTCTTCTTTATTTGCTTTTCTTGATAATTTTTCCCGACAGTCCAGACCGTCTCCTTCGGGTCCGGACGGGGCGAACAGCAGTATTTGAAAAGACACTCGGGACGGACGGGCGAGGACTGCCGGTGCCTCGTTGCGGGGACTGCCGGGTCTATACGGCCGACAGGACGCTCAGTGTTCTCAGCCGTCCGGGGCCCCCGTAGGGCCCGGCGTGGGGACTGCCAAGAGCCCGGGACCGGACGGGACGGCAAAACGTAGTCCGTCCTCGTCCTTGAATTTCCAGGACGGCCGTCATTAG
>Ga0307507_10009763_pt1 | contig 12674 bp, 3 predicted proteins | sample 7_EM_MG_FD_207223 | JGI IMG/M metagenome (GOLD analysis project Ga0307507, IMG submission 207223) | Populus trichocarpa ectomycorrhiza microbial communities from riparian zone in the Pacific Northwest, United States - 7_EM | ecosystem: Host-associated > Plants > Roots > Unclassified | place... | reverse complement strand
CCATATCTGCTATGCGGTCTGCTATTACCCTTTCTAAGATCCTACTAAGGGTGTTTTCTAAGGCAATGGGGCGGTAGCTTCCTAGGATTAAGTAATCTGCTTTACCTTCTTTTTATAAGATAAACGTCATTATAGATCTTCTAAGTTATGGGTAGTAGCCTATAGCAAAGCATGCTCTGGCTATATCTATAAGCTAAGGTGCTATAAGTAGTCCATAGGTTTTTAAGGCCTTATTTAGAATCCCATCTAGTCCTAGTACTGTGTTATTTAAAAGACGGCTAATAGTTCTGGCCATTTCCTCTATTATTATATTGCTGTTAACCCACAGGTAAGTTACTAGTGCTTTACCTGTAATATTACTAAGGTCTGCTAGAGCTGGTTAAGGGAAGAACCTTTTTATAAGGATCTATGCCTTCTTATTATTATTATTAGTGGCCTATGATTCCCCTGCTCTTTATAGAGGCGGTAGGTATAAATCTTCTACTAAGCGCCCTACCTTTTTCTTTACCTATTTTGCTATAGCCCAAAGGCCCTTATTATAGGGGAGGCTTAGGTTAGTAGTATACTTATTTATAAACTGTCTCCAGTTATTCCTTGCTTCTTTTTTTAGGGTATTCTTTAACTGGTTTCTTGTATCTTTATAGCGTCTCTTGTCTTTAGGGTTGTGGCTGCTTATATATTTCCTTCTTGCTTATTATTAGCTGGCAATAAGAGCCGTATATTATGCGAACTATACGTGTCGCGTATAGGGGCCTAGTTGTGAGACTGGGCAATGCTCTTCTAGCCTATTTTTAATTGCTACCTAGATTCTTTCTAGTCTTTAGTTAATTTCCTTAGGGGTAGCTACTAAGCCTTACTTATTTGGTATTAGGTGGATTTTTTCTAGGTCTTAAAGTTATTATTTAACTAAATTAAGGAAGCTATCTGCCTTAAGCTTCCTTATTATATATCTTTTAATATTTAGTTGCGCCTTAATATCCAGATCTAGCTGTATCTGGATAGGGATATAGTCTAAAGTAAGTACCTATTCTTCTTTAGGGTTATACCTTTTAAGTCTCTAGTACAGGCCTTCGTCCATAAATATAAGGTTAATTATACTTCTAGCGGTGCCTTATTGCCATATAATTGCTCCTAGGGGGGTGGCTAGCTTAAGGCCCTAGATATCTATAGCTTTTAGTAGGCACTCCGCCTATTATTTAGCAGCAATATAGATACCCCCTACTATGGGTGGTAGAGGTTTATATCTCCTAATAGGATAGACTCTATGCCTTTAGTTTCTAGTAAGCTTATTGCTAATATAATATTCTCTATTTATAGGACCCCTTTAACCCTAGGGTTATATATATTAATAATTTATACCAGTCCCCTATATATCTGGATTATTATAATTATAATATCTAGGTTAACTGCCTGCTATAACCATAAGGACGGGCTGATAGCCTTGCTAATTATAAAGTATATATATATAGCTGCTTTTGGTTTATATAGGAGCTAGAATCCTTGGGGGCAGTATGTTAATTATGTGTAGGTATTATAATACGGCTCTTGTATAGTAAGGATATAGTGTTTCTCTAGGTCTAGATTATCTAGTAGGGGCCTTGCAAGACGGTGGTTTATATTACCGCAGTTATACTATATAATGGATAGGTGGCGGACCCTTAGTGGGGGTCCTTTGCCTCTTCTTTATTCCTTGCTTCTTCTGTTTCCACTTTCTCTAAGATATTCAGAACTTCTATCTCTTGTGTTTGCACCCTAATTACTACTTATTTTATATAGAGCTTTCCATTCCTATGTCTTATATTCCTACTAGCGCTTCTATATCTAAATCTGTTATTATCTCTAGTTCTTCCCCTATTCTTACTAGTCGGCTATATACCCTTTATAGGTTGGCTGCAAATGTTATATTTGCTGCGTTAAGTCTAATTCTTAATTATCCTGGTCTTAAGCTTGCTGTTGCTGTCTATGGGGGTCTTCCTACAGGGCGTCCTCTCCCTTATATTCCCTGTGACCCTTATATTCCTATTCAGTCTAGTAATATTGCACGGCGTCACTTCTGGCCCATTAAGGCTTGGGATGGCTAGCCTAGCCCCCCAGTATTAAAGGTAGGGAAGGCTAGGAAGGTGCCTACGTCCCCTTAGCTTACCGCCTACTATTTCTATTTATATAACTTATGTAATGGAACCTTATAGCAAGAACTACGGTGGGTCCTGTTATTGGGCTGGGTATGTAGATATAAACAGGTCAACAATATAATAATAACTAGTAGAGTGGTTGCCTAATAGATTAACTCTAATTATATTCTAAGATTCACTACAAGGAGAGAACTATCTATAGTAGGGACTGAGGTCCTTTAAATACATAACCATACTCCTAAGAAATCCTCTCTTATATATAAGGTATATGTTACACATATTATACATAAACATATACTATATACACTGCGTACACCGCGTATAATATTATATAACTTGCTTACTATTCCTTATTATATAGTTCCACCGGCTCCATCCTAGACTATGCCTATATTAACCAACTAGCTTCCGCTAACTCTTCTCCAAGTAGTTATAACATTGTATTTAAGCTGTCTATAACACTATCTCCCTCCTCTTTATCTTTATCCTTAAAGATTTCTAACATCTCTAAGTTATCCACTAGAGGTATAATGTCCGTTTAATTAATCTAGTTAATATCTTTACTTATTATACCTAAAGCTTCTTCTTCTTCATAAGCGTAATATTATGCTCGCACTATTGCTTCCATACTATTGCTTAGTAAGATTATACCATTTCTGTATTCTCGTTGTTCTAAGGTAGGGTTGGTGTATATTATAATAGTAACTCTATCCTTTTAACAACCCTCTTTTTATTTGGAGTGTACTAAAGCAAACATCCGTTTATCTTGTAATGTTCGCTCTATTTCTAACGCTAAGTGTACACGTCCTATAACTCTTAATAGTCTTTAAGTTTCCTAAGTAACTTATTATAGGGTCTTATGTTTAATCTGCTGCTAAGAAGCTTAAGTTAGAGCTGGCCGCTACTTGCGCTAAACTCTACCGGTCTTTAGAAGAGACTGCTCTAGCCCTTAAGGCTTAACATTACTCCTTTAAGATTTAGTAGGCTGCCTTTGCTTAGTTAACCTATCTTAAGAAGGTTTATAAGAAGGTTTATTCTAAGGAGTGGAAACTTGTTTAATAGGGTCTGTCTAAGCTTAGTAACAAATGGGTAGAACTTTCAGAGAAGGAAACAACTCTAAGTAACGTAGTAGTTGCTCCTCTTAGGTCCCCCTTAGGTAACTCGTCCTTTAGCGATCCTTTTTTAATACTCCCTAACCTACTTTCTTCCAATACTCCTATACCTTTCCCATAGCGTTCTCTAGGTTGCTTAGTAGTTCCTAGGTAGTCTCACTATAGCCTATTTACTTTACTTTATACTATATTTTGTCATCTACGTCCTTATAACTAATAATCTTTAAAACTTACTATTTATCTTCTTCCTGCCCTCTATATGTATCTGCCTTATAAACTAGTGGCTTAACATTCCTATATGCTGGCTCTAGCATTACAACATACTGTATAGGGTAAATTCTTATTTTAGCTGGTAGGTTTAGCTTACATATAACTAATAAAATTCTTTACATGATTTTAAAAGGTCCTAGTCTAACATGGTCCAACTTCTTACTTGGTTATTAATTCTTAAAAATTTTGTATAGTAGCTATACTTTATCTCCCTCCTTAAGATCTGGTCCCTTAGATCTCTTAGCATTATAGTACCTTTTCATTCGCTTTTATACTAGTTTAGCTATCTCTTTAAGGTTTGCATAAAGATTTATTAAAGTCTCTATTCTTTCTTTAGCTATACTACTTATTTTCTTTACTTAATATGGCAATAACGATAATCTTAGCTTATACCTGTAATTCGCCTTAAACAGTGACTTTCCCGTTCCTTCTTATGGTATTGAATTATATATAAACTATGCAACTAGTAGTAACAATACCTAGTTGTTCTGTGCATAATTAATATAGTGCCTTAGATACTGTTCTAGTGTCTGGTTTAACCTTTCTATCTATCTATCCGTCTGCGGATAATATGCCATTAAGGTTGCTACGCGAACTCCTTGTTCCGCCAAAAATACCTCCTAAAATACTGCTATAAATCTTAGATCTCTATCTAATATAATCTTGCTTAGTACTCTATATCTTATAAATACTTCCTTAATATAGATTCTAGTAACACCTTCTACTAATATCTCTTCTGTACACGCTATAAAGTATCCCCACTTTATAAGCTTGTCCACTATTACTAAGATTGCATTATAATCTTGTCCTGTAATAGGATCTTTTAACTTTAGTAACTTAATAATAAAGTCCTATAATATAACCTCCTATGGTCTTTCTGGTATTTTAATAGGTTGTAGCCCTCTATATGGCTTATACCTCATTGGTTTATTTCTTTAACAATCTAGACATTCTCTTATAACTTATCTCACTAGTCCCTAGATTTCTTAAATAATATACCCCTTTTAAAGTCTTAACACTAAGCCTATAGCTCTATTGTGTCCTTAAGTTAGTCCCTTATAGAATAACTTAATAAACTCTTTTATAATAGACCTTGGAATATAAGTTGCTTCTCTGTTTTTATACTATTCCGTATCTAAATCCTTTGCCTATACTTCTTAGATCTTCTATATTTAATCACTCTTAGGTAATTTATAGACCTAACCTTCCCTAGTCGCTGCAATTTTTGGGTAATTATACTTAATTAATCCGTTTTAATCTTTTCGCAGTAAAGCCCCTAATGGCTTTTTATTACTTTATAGTTCAGCTTTTCTACTTAGAGCATCTGCTTGTGTATTATCTATACCCTTAGTATACTGAATTTTAAAATGGTATTCTGTAAGTATTTCCGCCTATCTAACCTATCTTTAGTTAAGTTCCTTTGTCATTAGGAATCCTATAAGGTTCTTATAGTCCGTCTTAACTATAAATAGTTTCTCTATACCTTGCAAGAATGCTCTCTATTTCTTTAACGCTGTAACTATACCTAACAACTCCTTATTATAGATGTTATAGTTCAGTTCTAGTAGTATCATCTTTCGATTATAGTACGCTACTAGATGCCATACGTCCTAATGCTTCTATAGTAAATATACTCCTATTGCGAAGTCTAATGCATCTGTCTTAATAACTGTCTTTAACTTTAGTTAATAGATCCTGAGGATTGGTTCCTAGGTAAACAACTCTTTAAGTTCTTAGAATAGCTTCTTCTGCTTACTACCCCAAACCCACGGTTCCTCCTTTTTTATTAACCTTATAAATGGCTTAATACTCTTTAACCATAGCGCAATAAACCTCCTATAGTAGTTGTAAAACCCTAGGAATAATTTTAACTGCGTAACGTTCTCTAGTTCTTACCAACTCACTATAGCCTCTATTTTCTTTAGGTTTATGCTAATTTTTCCTAGTTTAACAATGAATCCTATAAAATTGGTTTTCCTTATAAAGAACTTGCATTTCTTAATTGCTACTAGCATCTATTCTTCTTATAGTCTCTTTAAGACCCATTTAATGTATTCTCTATATTCTTCCTCACTCTCTAAGTAAATAATAATGTTGTTAAGGTATGCTATAATAAACTCATTAAGGTGTTCTTCTAACACATTATTAATTTATTTCTAGAACATTACTAGTGCATTTATAAGCCCAAACTGCATAATTAATAGCTTATATAGTCCTTCCTTTAACCTAAAGGCTGCCTTCTATTTATCGCCTTCCTTAATCCTAATCTAATAGTATACCCACCTTAGATCTATCTTTATAAAGATCTTTACGTTACCTATCCTATCTTAGATTTTGCTAATTAAGGGTAAAGGATACCTATCCTTTTAGGTAATGCTGTTTAACTATCTATAGTTAATATACATCCTAAGTTTTCTGTTTTTCTTTAGGATAAACAGTACTGGATATCCTGCCAATAACTATAATAGTCTAATATATCCCTTTTATAAGTTCTCCTAGATAAACTCCTTAAGTGCCACTAACTTAGTTTTAGTAAGCTTATAGATTAGAAAGAACTTTAGACTTATTCCTGGTTCTAACTCTATCTTATAGTCCTATGCTGTATATTTTAACAGCTTTTTACTTTCTAGTAACCATAACTTTTTGCTATACTTATGGTATCTTTTTAGTATATAACTTAAGCCTCGCTTAGTCTCTTTATATGTCGCTCTAACCTAGTACTATACTAACTTGGTTTACTATTGCATCTTATATTATTAAGTATCTCTAATATTAACCTAACCTATAACCTAATTAATCTTTAGATTATATTCCTGTAACCAAGGCATTCCTAGTATTGCCTTATCTTTTCCCAATAGTAAGATATTAAAAGATATTCTGACTTGTCTCCCTTTAATAGTTAACTAAATAGGTCCTGTTTTAAGATTAATAATGCCTTCTCTATAGGCTATCTGATCTCCTAAAATTATTGTAAGTGGATATAGGTGTTCCTTTTATCTGTATAGTAACCCTATCCTTTTTACTACTGCTAGTGATATATAGTTCCTTATTACTTCACTATCCACCAGTGCTTTAAACTATTAATCTTACCATTTAACTTATAAGTTTAGGTATTGTCCTTAAATTCCTTTAAGGGTTTAAGGCTCTACTACTAGTTCCCTCTAGTCCTGTGGGCCTCCCCTTTTCCTAACTATTAGCTACTAGATCCTATTTATACTTAGTCCACTCTTAGCTAATACTTAGTTCATTTCTTTTCCTTTATATGCTATAGATAAGTGTTCTCTGGGCAGTCCCACCACTATTATCTATCTAGGCATTCTTCTATAAGGAATCTTCCTAGTTAAAGTATTAGGTCCCCTTAACTCTGTACTTCTACTAGGTGCTATCTATATATATACTTAGCGTCTCTAAACCATTTTTCCTCTGGTGCCTAATATATCCTTACTAGGTATTTCCGGTTCTTGTTTTTTAGTGCCCTATATATATTATATACGTCATCTATATAAGCTATCTATGATAACGTATAATGCGCTAGGTAACTTAGGTTAACTCTTAGCTTGTCTTTATTCTTAAGTTTAAACCAATACCTAGTTAACCTAATTACTAGTATTTCTACTGCGGGTACTAAGATTTATTGCTTACTTCTCTAGTCCCTAGATCCTTCTTCTAGGTTCCTTAACATTATAATTAACGCTCCTTTAATGTAACTTATGCATTTTTTGGTAATAGGTTGGTTTTAGACAACTTTTTTATCTAGCTATATATAAAAGTCTTCCTATTTGTCGTTGTGTTATTACCTATACCACTTTCCGTACAACTAGTTTAGTGTGTATAGTCTATCTGTAAGAAAGTACCTTGTTATTGCTGTATTATGATATTCTTTAGTATATCTTTCTTTAAATCTAACTAGAATATCTAGATCCTCTTCTTGTTTTAGTTTATCCAACTACTTTACTCTAGGCGTCCCTACACTAGGCCTATTGGTAACTCTTTATATAGGTACTCTATCCCTTATATAACCTAGTATAGCTGACCTCTTATCTAGCTTTTGCTCTTGCTATGTAATAATTCTTTACTTAAACTTATCCATAGTTTCTTGTTTTCTGCGTCTTGTAGCTAGATCCTTAAAGTTGTCTTGCTTTTTAATCTTAGTATTAACTTTTTAATTTTTAGGCTGAATACTATATTCACCTAGAATTACTATAGTCCTTATTCGTTTCTTAAAATCTTAGTTTCCTACTAATGTTCTTATTTATTCCCTAAACTTGTGGTTCTTAAACTTACGTCCTATACTTATTTATTTGTTACTAAACTAAGTTGCTGCTCTTTCTTATTAGTTTTTATTTTTTATGGGTTCCTAAGCTATTCTTATTACGTCTTATAAGTCTGGAGCTTTCCTTATCTCTTCTTAAGAATCTTAGACCTATGGCCTTTTACCTTTTATAAGTGGTAAGCTAGCACTAGCAGTTATCTGCTTGCTTAATTATCTCTAGATATTACTCCTTCTGTCTTATAAAGTAATAGATACCGTATCTAACGGTGTTATAATACCCATTACTAATCCGCGTTCTGTAGTGGTTTTAGTCTCTACTTCTACTGCGTTACTAAGGTATAAGTACTCCTAGTTAGCCTTATTTTCTTCCTTATTACTATTAATTAATAAGTACTTTAACTCTATTGTCATTGTTATTAATCTTTATCCATATATTACTTTAATATCTTAATCCAGCTTATAGAGTTAATCTTATTCTTTATCTAACTCTTTAGTTCCTTTAAGTCCTCTTAACTCTAGCTCTTATAGCTAATAGCTTACGCTATACTTAGCGTCTTTATAAATTTAGTATGCGTTATTATAACAAAATGCAAAGTGTTTAATTAAATACTCCTTAGTCCCGTGCAATATCCCTATATCCGCGTTATCGTACTCTAATAACCTAGTGCCTTTTACTATATAGTTACTCTAACTACCTCTATAGTCTCTAGCAAAATAACCTTGTTTTCTATAATTTATATAAGCTCTATCTTTAAACCACTTTTCTTATTATAGAGTCTACCTAAACATCTTCTACTATTAAGATCCCTAGTTTAGCCTCTGCTTTCTAGTCCTATAATTACTTAATCCTGAAGAAAATATTAAATTTATCAACACCCCAATTAACCCACTACATAAAACCTACAGACTTTTGGAGCTCTTGCTGCACCTGGCCCAAAAAGACCAAACCAACTAAAAGAACCCTAAAAAACACCCTAATAATCCCCTGAGATATATGCATCATAGGGGAGGCACAGGTGGAACGACGGTGGTACGCAGTTATGCGCGACCGCCAGACCTATACCCAACAATGGCCCCCCATAACAACAACAAGGACGGGCGAATACCATACTAGAAAGCGGAAATACCCCAATTAAGAAGGTATCTAACAAAATATAAAGCCTATTAGACGCATCTAGTATCTGGAACTATAGGGGAGCATCTATTAGCTATTATAAACTAATACAGCTAGTAGAATGGCTCTAGTCTAGCGAACCTTAGGCGCCCCTCTAGTAAACCCTTAATTAAATCCTCTAACGGCTAAATAAAATTAAAGATAAATAAAAACCCCCCCTATAGGCGAACCGCACCTAGGCCGCTATAGCTGCGCTCCTATAGCACAGGGAACCTACCCCCCTAAAGACAATAACTGGGTATACAATTACAATACAACCAAATATAGAAAAGGTAAAGGAACTTAGGGGATAATTAGAAATAGAAGTTCTTATAGAGATTTATAAGGAGGTCTATAATGCTATCGCAGTCTAACACCTTAGGAGTGGAGATATTAGAGTCACCCTAAAGGACTAATAGACAAAGGAACGGGCTGTAAGGGTAGGGGACAGGCTAGGAGAGCGTATTAGCATAAAAGTGCTTTATAAAGATTACCTAGTTAAAGTCCTATTGGTTCCCATAAGCCTTAGAATAGAAAGGGGACGCTAGGCAGATAATATAGCAACTATATAGGAGATAGTAAAATAAACGGAACGCCTTATACTAGGACTTATAATTACCCAGATCCAATAGCTTTAATAGGAAAATATAAACTAAGTATATAATGAGAACAATAAGAGGATATAAGGGGCGCTAAAGACTTACTAGGGAGATAATAAACAAACGCATAGCTCCCTTATTGTTAGCGTACATATACTAGGAATGTAAAAACTCCTTATCCAAAAAGGAATAATTATAAATGGCCTTATATATAACATAAGGCTCTATAACCACAGACTACGCTTAGAATAATATTATTGCTATATATAATAGGGACACACCCAATCCATATACGCAGCACAGGTGTGCTGCGGCCACTATACAGGCCCCTATAATACAAGACAATGTATAAATTAAGACTAAATAAAATGCGCAAACTGTCACCAAAGCACACATAAGGCATAGAAGAGAGAAGACTGCATTAAATACAGGAGATAAAAGGAAAGGGCTTAATAGCTACAAGAACAACTGCACACTAGGTTATATAAATAGAAATAACAGGCGATAAGCTAGGGGGACATAGGTATCTTTCCAGCGTTTCCTACCTTTAATACTAGGGGGCTAAGCTAGCCATCCTAAGCCTTAACGGGCCAAAAGCGACACTGCGCGACATCACCAGACTAAACAGGGATATAAGGGACATATAGAATATAAGGGAGAGGACGCCCAGCAGGAAGACCCCTATAGACGGCTATAGCAAGTTTAAGGCCGGGACAATTAAAAATTAGATTTAACGCGGTAAATATAATATACGTAGCTAGCTTATAAGGGGCATATAGCCAACTGGTAAGAATGGGGGAAGAACTAGAGGTAATAACAGACTTAGATTTAAAAAGGTTAGTAGGAACATAAGACACAGAAATGGAAAGCTCTATATAAAATAAGTAGTAGCTAGGGAGTAAATATAGGAGACAGAAGTTCTAAACATTTTAGAGAAAGTAGAAACGGAAGAAGTAAGGAGTAAAGGAAAGGCAAAGGACCCCTACTAGGGGTCCGCCACTTGACTATTATATAGTATAACTACAGCAATACAAACCACCATCTAGCAAGGCCCCTACTAGACAGTCTAGACCTAGAGAAATACTATATTCTTACTATATAAGAGCCGTATTACAATACCTATATATAATCAACATACTGCCCCTAAGGATTCTAGCTCCTATATAAACCAAAAGCAGCCATACGCGTATGCTTTATAATTAGCAAAAATATCAGCCTTGCCTTATAGTTATAGCAGGCAGTTAACCTAGATATTACAGTTATAACTATCCAGATATATAGGGGACTAGTATAAATTATTAATGTCTATAACCCTAGGGTCAAAGAGGTAGCATAGACAGAGAATATTATATTTGTAATAAGCTTGCTAAAAACTAAACACGCGGAGTCCATTTTACTAGGAGATATAAACCTCTACTACCTATGGTAGGGGGGCATCTATATTGCTGCCAATTAATAGGCAGAGTACCTACTAAGAGCTATAGATAACAGGGGCCTTAAGCTAGCTACCCCCCCAGGTGCAATTATATAGCAATAGGGCACTGCTAAAAGTACAATTAACCTTACAATTATGGACGAAAACCTATACCAGAGACTTAAAAGGTGCTCCTCTAAAGAAGAATGGGCACTTACCTTAGACTATATCCCTATTTAGATATAACTAAATCTGGACATTAAGGCGCAACTAAATAGCAAAAGATACGCAATAAGGAAGCTTAATATAGATAGCTTCCTTAATATAATTAAACAATAACTTTAAGACCTAGAAGAAATCCACCTAATACCAAATAAGTAAGGCTTATTGGCTACCCCTAAGAAAATTAATTAAAGACTAGAAAGAATCCAAGCAGCAATTAAAAGCAGGCTAGAAGAGTACTACCCAGTTTTAAAACTGGGCCCCTACGCGCGATATATATGGTCCGTATAGTGCGCGGCCTTTATAGCTGGCCAATGACGAGCAAGGAGGAAATATATAAGTAGCTACAACTCTAAGGACGAGAGATAATATAAAGACACAAGAAACCAGCTAAAGAATACCCTAAGAAAAGAAGCAAGGAATAACTAGAGATAGTTTATAAATAAATATACTACTAACCTAAGTCTCCCCTATAACAAGGGCCTTTAGACCATAGCGAAATAGGTAAAAAAAAAGGTAGGACATTTAGTAGAAGATCTATACCTACCACCCCTATAAAGAGCAGGCGAACTATAGGCTATAAGCAATAATAACAAGAAGGTAAAGATCCTTATAAAAAGATTTTTCCCTTAACTAGCTCTAGTAGACCTTAGCAATATTACTAGTGAAACACTGGTGACTTGCCTAAGGGTTAACAGCGATATAACAACTAAAGAAATGGCTAGAACCATCAGCCGCCTCTTAAATAATATAGCACTAGGACTAGATGGGATCCTAAACAAAGCCCTAAAGACCTATAGACCACTTATAGCACCTTGGCTTGCAGACGTAGCCAGAGTATGCTTTATAATAGGCTACTACCCACAACTTAGAAGATCCATAATGACGGTTATCTTATAAAAAGAAGGTAAAGTAGACTACTTAATCCCAGGAAGCTACTGCCCTATTGCCTTAGAAAACACCCTAAGTAAGATCTTAGAAAAGGTTATAGCGGACTATATAGTAGACACGGCAGAGGAACACGCCCTACTACTACAAAGCTAAATAGGGGTAAGAAAGAATCGCTTAACACTATTAGCACTTATACTACTCGCTACTACCATTAAAACTGCATGGGCTATGCGAAAGGACTTTATAGTATTAATGCTTAGCCTAGATATTAGCGGCGCCTACAATAATATACCCCATAAGCGTCTCCTATACATCCTTAGGGTAAAGGGCTTCCTAGAATAGATTATTTAATTTATTTAAAGATTTATAGGCTAGAAAGAAATATTACTAGTCTTTAACGGATACTAGAGCCCCCCTATTATAGTTATAATAGGAATACTATAAGGATTACCTCTGTCGCCTATACTCTTTCTCTTCTTTATAAGCAACCTGCTTAACACCTTTAAGAAAGGGGCGACCTAGGGGATAGGCTTTATTAATAACACAAACCTAATTATATATAGGCCAACAGCCGCAGAGAACTGTAGGACACTAGAGAAAGCCTATAA
>Ga0307507_10009762_pt1 | contig 12675 bp, 4 predicted proteins | sample 7_EM_MG_FD_207223 | JGI IMG/M metagenome (GOLD analysis project Ga0307507, IMG submission 207223) | Populus trichocarpa ectomycorrhiza microbial communities from riparian zone in the Pacific Northwest, United States - 7_EM | ecosystem: Host-associated > Plants > Roots > Unclassified | place... | reverse complement strand
CCCACAACCACCACCAGGTCCTGTCCGCACGCTGTGCGACGTCTCTGCGTTGGCTCTGGATCTGAACTTCAAAGACCAGGTTCGTAGCCGTCACCACGTACAGGTGCAGAGTCCGATTTCGACGGCCTAGACTTTTATTACTAGGGAGAGGATAAGCGTGTAATATACGACATATAATCTTGAAAATAATGGAATATTTTAAAATATAAGGCACCAATTAATAGTACAGCTGTTATATATCTAAAAGATATAGGCCTTTTAAAGCTATTACGCGAGGCGCTTGTTAATTTTAGTATTAAAATTATATAACGTGAGCGATAGGGTTACAGCTTTGTTCACGACCAGCTTCCACCCCCCCTCCAGGGGAGCTGCGATTTTTATACGCCATCTATCTCTTCAAACACGTGCATTTTTTGTCAATTTTTTGATTGGTGGCTGCGGCTCAGGGGCCTACAAATGGCGGGCTTGTTTTCCAGCTTTTGTAAGCGGTTTTTACTGTAAAAAGCAGGAAAAATAGCCCTAAACTTGCAAGCCTATGGTCCAACTAGCGAAAGTGCATACTTATAAGAAGTAGGGCATGAGCTATATATGTACATATAAGGTAAAAAAGCGAATGCTTGGGTAGGTGGGTGAATTAACAGCAGCTTTAATTAACGAGAACTAGTATATTTGAATTTAATTAGATAATATTGTTACTACTTAAAGTTCTTTATAAAGAGACTTTAAGCCGTGCGCTATGGGACACGTGACTCCCTATAGACCCTATCATCTATCTCTTCAAACACGTGCATTTTTTATTAATTTTTTAATTAGTGGCTGTGGCTTAGGGGCCTGTAAATAGCGGGCTTATTTTCCAGCTTTTGTAAGCAGTTTTTACTGTAAAAAGCAGGAAAAATAGCCCTAAACTTATAAGCCCATAGTCTAAGGAGAGTAAAGCATGACCGCAGCCAAATAGGGAGAAAAATGTGTGTAGAGAGATATGTTTTAGGTGTTAGCCTTATATGCAAGGCTGAGTTGGAGAGAATGCTAGTGGGGTACCTAGTTAAAACCTCTATAAAAGGCGGAAGGCGTTAGCCTGTAAGGTTAAGTAATAAAGGCGGAAAGTATCTAACATCTAGTGGCCTAGGCGTTAGACTTCCTTATTAGAGAAGCTGTGGTTTAGGGTATATTAGGCCGCGCCCCTATGGAAGCTATGACCTATATACTATGTGGCTAGGATACTATGGAGGTTTAGCCTTAATTTAAGCGTCTTCTGTACGTATAAGGCAGAGAATGCCATACTACTAGATACGGTAAATAGCGGTATGGAGGGAGCCTAGGGGTCTAGGAGGAAAAGCTTTTATAGCGCTGCTATAGGGTAAACCACGTTAAAGGTGGCGGCTACTATAATTTAAATGCCCTGCTTGTCCTTATTAGTCTTGCTCTATTTAAGACAGAAGGTAAGGTAATCTCTAAAGGGGCTAAACTATACATCTAAGCAAGTAGCTTTAGTTGCAGTAAATAACGGTTTAGACTATTACTTATTAATATAGGAGATCTTACCTATATGGAGGTATCCTGTGAAGGTAAGGCAGAAGGTGGTATTAGTATTTACCCCTAGGATTAAGTTACTACTAGTCGCGATCTTAGTAAGGATGCTATATAAGATTAGCAACTTTGGGGTGGCTTTTTTTAGGCTAGGGTTAAGAGAAGTTGCCCTATCTAATATGTAATAAAGTAATGTATTCTTAAATACTGTAACTAGGAGAATGTGGTTAATGTGTATAGAGCGGATTACGGTAAGGTATAAGCATAAGGTCTTTAAAGCTACCCTACCTATATGTAAAGAACTGTTGCTATATATCCTCTATACTACCTATTCTATAAGGTTAAGTAACTGGGCTGGGTATAGCGCCACAGCCCTTATGGCGCAGAAGAACTCCTATAACTTTGTACTTAAGGCGTACGTCTTATGGGTGTTAGGCTTAATGCTGTGCTATAAGAGGCTTAAAACTAAGTAAGATTGGCCTAATTGGGTAATAAAAGTAGGCGGTAGGCCTGGTAGGTTAATAAGCAAGCCTAAAGATAAGCTGTTAGCACTAAGAGATTAATTTAAGGATAGAGATTTTTAACTATAGCCTAGTTAAAGTGGGAGAGTATATTAGCTAGTGTATTATCTTTGGATAAAATCTAGGAAGATTATAACTGGATGTTAAATGCGGCAGCCTAGACTAAGATTTGTTAGAGGAGCAAATTGGTAGGGCCTTTAAGCACTGTATTTTGTAGGCCTATAAGGGCGACTGTATTATCTATATAGATGTAAACAGATAAATATTGCTAGGTAGGGCTCTATTTTATAAATGTGTTAGTAATAGTAAGTACTTTAAGCATATTAATATAGGTATAGAGGTACTTAGAGGTAGGAGATACTGTAAAGAGGTTATCTTATAGCAGTATAGAGGCATAAGGGCGCCATTAACTATAAGGAGTAGAATAGGTCTTAGTAGAGGTATAGCCTGGGCAGCTATAAAAGAAGCCAGCATAACCGTATTTAGATAAGGTATCTATGAAGAGATAAATCTAGGGGTGAGTAATGTCCTCCTAAAAGAAATAGACCCCATTTTAAAGCGCTAGGGCTTTACTCTACTAAGCTAGGTTAGAGATTACCGCTGGTAAGATAGGCAAGGTGCAGCAATTTATAAGAGAGAAAGCTATAATAAGGTCCTATAGTAATCTTAAATAAGATTACCCTAATTAGATAACTTTTACGGCCTAAGTAAGGCTGCCTCTAAGTTGCTAGTACTGTTTAAGAGAGACTTGGGGCCTAAGGATAAAAGAGGTAAGTAGATCTTATAGTACTATCTACTTAGTAGGGCTAAGGGATAAGAAGAAAGTGTTAGTATTAATTTGATAGCCTAGTATATCTAACACCATACTATAGGAGTCTTTAGTAGCGTTAAAAGGGAAACTAAGTAGTATAATTATAAAGTTATATATGTAAACCACTAGTATATAACTAGTGCCTAGGTGTAAGATAAATATAAAGTTATCTAAATAATAAACTAGTATAAAGAAAGCAATAATTAGATAAAGGCGGCATTTAAAACCCTAATATAGGGCTTCTATAAAAAGGTTAAAAAGGAAGGGCGCAGTAGCTAGACTAAAGGGGAGACAGCGTTTAATATAGACTATTTTCTTCCACTTAAAACCTAGTAAGCGTTAGTTAGTAATAGCAACTAGAATGTTCTAAAAAGCGTCTTTAAGATCACGTTTAAGGATAACAGCTCTTTTTCTAGTAAGGAGGATAAGCGCTAAAATATCATCTACGGTGCTATAGGTAAGGGTAGAGTAGGCCTTTTATAACGGAACCTTGTAGCAGGAACTACGGTGGGTCCTATTATTAGGCTGGGTATATAGGTAAGAACAAATTAACAACGTAATAATAACTAGTGGAGTGGTTGCCCAATAGATTAACTCTAATTATATTCTAAGATTTACTACAAGGAGAGAACTATCTATGGTAGGGACTAAGGTCCTTTAAATATATAACTATACTCCTAAGAAATCCTCTCTTGTACGTGAGGTACGTAAGGTATATAAGGTATATAACAGACCTCATAGACCTTACAGACCTTATAGAGCACGTTACGTGACCTCGGTTACTATTCCTCGTCATATAGCTCTACTGGCTCCATCCTGGACCGTGCCTGTATTAACTAACTAGCTTCCGCCGACTCTTCTCCAAGTAGTTGTAATATTGTACTTAAAGCGTCCGTAACACTATCTCCCTCCTCTTTATCTTTGTCCTTAAAGATTCCTAATATCTCCAAGTTGTTTATTAGAGGTGTAATGTCCGTCTAATTAATCTGGTTAATATCCTTACTTATTATACCTAAAGCATCTTCTTCTTCTTTGTTCCAACGACGTGCCCGTACTGTGGCTGCTATACTATTACTTAGTGAAGTTATGCCGTCTCCGTGTTCTTATTGTGTGAAAGAGGGGTTGGTATATATTGCGCTAGCGAGTCCTTTGTTCTGGCAACCCTTTTCCTACTCAGAGTGTACTAAGTTAAATATTCAATCGCTATATAACGTTTATTTAGTTTCTAACGCTAAATGTGCGCGTTCTATAACTTTTAATAGTCTTCGAGTTCCCTAAGTAACTTGTTATAGGGTCTCATGTTTAATCTACCACTGCGAAACTTAATGGTAAGCTCTTAAGCGCCTTAGATAAACTTTGTCGTTTATAGAAAGTAGAGCAGGAGGCTATAGCTACTTAACAGCGTGCCCTTAAAGCCCGTCTATTGGCCTCTGCCCGTCTTCTTTATCTTAAGAAAGTGCGTAAGAAGGTCCGTTTTAAGGAGTAGAGGCTTGTCTAATAGGGTCTTGACGAGCTAGGTAACAAAAGGACTGGCTCTCCTCCTGTAAGGGAAATAACTCCAAGTAGCTTAGTAATTGCTCCTCTTGGGTCCCCCTTAGGTGACTCGTTCTTTGGCGATTCTTTTTTAATACTTCTTAACCTACTTTCTTCTAATACTCCTTTACCTTTTCTATAGCGTTTTCTAGGTTGCTTAGTGGTTCCTAGGTAGTCTTACTATAGCCTATTCACTTTACTTTATACTATGTTTTGTTATCTATATCCTTGTAACTAATGATCTTTAAAACTTGCTATTTGTCTTCCTCTTGTCCTCTATATATGTCTGCCTTATAGACTGGTGGCTTAATATTCCCATATACTGGCTCTAGCATTGTAATATATTGTATAGGGTAGATCTTTATTTTGGCTAGTAGGTTTAACTTATACGTAACTAATAAAATCCTTTGCTTAATTTTAAAAGGTCCTAGTCTAACGTAGTCTAACTTCTTGCTTAGTTGTTAACTCTTAAAATTTTTATATTATAGCTATACTTTATCTCCCTCCTTAAGATCTGGTCCCTTAGATCTCTTAGCGTTGTAGTACCTTTTTATTCGTTCTTATACTAGTTTAGCTGTTTCCTTAAGGTCTTTATAAAGATTTATTAATGTCTCTATTCTTTGTTTAGCTGTGCTACTCGTCTTTTTTGCTTGATATGGCGATAACGATGTTCTTAGTTTATACCCGTAATTCGCCTTAAATAGTAATGTCCCCATTTCTTCTTGTGGTATTGTATTATATGTAAACTGTGTAACTAGTAATAACAATACCTAATTGTTCTGTGCGTAATTAATATAATGCCTTAGATACTATTCTAGTGTCTAGTTTAGTCTTTCTATTTATCCGTCTATCTGCGGATAATACGCTATAGATATTACTGCGCGAACTCCTTATTCTGCTAGAAATACTTCCTAAAATGCTGCTATAAATCTTGGATTTCTGTCTAATATAATCTTGTCTAGTGCTCTGTGTCTTATAAATACTTCCTTTATATAGATTCTAGCGACATCTTCTACTAATATCTCTTTAGTGCACGCTATAAAGTATCCCCACTTTATTAGCTTATCCACTATTACTAAGATCGCGTCATAATCTTGTCCTGTAATAGGATCTCTTAACTTTAGTAACTTAATAATAAAGTCCTATAATATAACTTCCTATGGTCTTCCTAGTATTTTAATAGGTTATAGCCCTCTATATGGCTTATGCCTTATCGGTTTATTCCTTTAGTAATTTAGATATTCCTTTATAACTTATCTTACTAGCCCCCAGATTCCTTAAATAATGTACTCTTTTTAAAGCCTTAATACTAAGCCTATAGCTCCGTTATATCCTTATATTATTCCCTTATGGAATTCTTTAATAAATTCTTCTGTAATAGACTTAGGTATATACGTTGCTTCTCTATTTTTATATTACTCTAAGTCTGGATCCTCTACCTATACTTCTTAGATCTTCTGCGTTTAATTACTCTCTAGTAATTTATAGATCTGGCTTTCTTTAGTTGTTATAATCTTTAGATAGTTATATCTAATTAATCTATCTTAATCCTTTTGCAATAAAGCTCCTAATAGCTTTTTGTTACTTTATAGTTTAGCCTTTCTACTTAGAGTGTCTGCTTGTGCATTATCTATACCCTTGGTATACTGAATTTTGAAATGGTATTCTATAAGCATTTCTGCCTATCTGACCTGTCTTTGGTTAAGTTCCTTTATTATTAGGAATCCTGTAAGGTTTTTATAGTCCGTCTTAACTATAAATGGTTTTTCTGTGCCTTATAAGAATGCTCTCTATTCCTTAAGTGCTGCAACTATACCTAACAACTCCTTATTGTAGATGTTATAGTTTAACTCTAGTAGTGTTATTTTCCAACTATAGTACGCTACTAGATGCCATGCGTCCTAATACTTCTATAGTAAATATGCTCCTAATATAAAGTCTAATATGTCTATCTTAATAACTATTTCTAACTTTAGTTAATAGATCTTAAGGACTGGCTCTTAGGTAAATAACTCTTTAAGTTCCTAAAATAGCTCCTTCTATTTGCTACCCCAAACCTACGGTTTCTCTTTCTTTGTTAGCCTTGTAAATAGCTTAATACTTTTTAACTATTGTGCTATAAACCTCCTATAGTAGTTACAAAACCCTAGAAACGACCTTAACTATATAATATTCTCTGGTTCTTGCCAACTTACTATAGCTTTAACTTTCTTTAGGTCTATACTAATTTTCCCTAGTTTAATAATAAATCCTATAAAATTGGTCTTTACTGTAAAGAACTCGTATTTCTTAATTGCTACTAGCATCTGTTCTTCCTGTAGTCTCTTTAAGACCTATTTAACGTGTTCTCTATATTCTTCCTTATTCTCTAAGTAGATAATAATATTATTAAGGTATGCCATAATAAACTTATCTAGGTATTCTCCTAATACACTATTAATTCGCTTCTGGAACGTTACTAGTACGTTTATAAGCCTAAATTGTATAACTAATGGTTTGTATAGTCCTTTCTTTAACCTAAAGGCTGCCTTCTATTTATTGCCTTTCTTAATCCTAATCTAATGGTACGCCTATCTTAAATCTATCTTTGTAAAGATCTTTACGTTACCTATCCTATCTTGGATTTCGCTAATTAAGGGTAAAGGATACCTATCCTTTCTGGTAATGCTGTTTAACTATTTATAGTCTATATACATCCTAAGTTTTCCGTTTTTCTTTGGGATGAATAGTACTGGATATCCTACTAATAACTATAATGGTCTGATGTATCCCTTGTGTAAGTTCTCCTGGATAAACTCCTTAAGCGCTACTAACTCTGTTTTAGTAAGCTTATAGATTAGAAAGAACTTTAGACTTATTCCCTCTTCTAATTCTATCTTATAGTCCTATGCTGTATACTCTAACAGCTTTTTACTTTCTGGTAACTATAACTTTTTACCATACTTGCGGTATCTCTTTGGTATATAACTTAAGCTTTGCTTAGTCTCTTTATATATCGCTCTAACTTGGTACTATACTAACTTGGTTTACTGTCGCACTTTGCGCTATTAAGTATTCTTAATATTAACCTAACCTATAACCCAATTAATCTTTAGATTATACTTCTGTAACTAAGGTATTCCTAGTATCACCTTGTCCTGTCCTAATGGTAGGATATTAAAAGACATTCTGACTGGTTTTTCTTTAATAGTTAACTAAACAGGTCCTATTTTAAGATTAATAATGCCTTTTCTATAGGCTATCTGATCTCCTGAAATTGTTATAAGTGGATATAGGTGTTCTTTTTATCTATATGGTAACCCCATCCTTTCTACTACTTTTGGTAATATATGGTTCCTAGTTACTCCACTGTCTACTAACACTTTAAACTATTAATCTTGCCATTTAGCTTGTAAATTTAGGTGTTAACCTTAAATTCCTTTAAGGGTTTAAGGCTTTAACACTAGTTCCCTCTAGTTTTATATACCTCCCCTTTTCTTAACTGTTGGCTGCTAAATCCTGCCCATACTTAGTTTAACTTAAGCTAATACTTAGTTCGTTTCTTTTCCTTTATATACTATAGACAAGTATTCTCTAGGCACTCCTACTACTGTTATCCATCTAGGTATTTTTCTATAAGGAATCTTTCTAGTTAAAGTGTTAAGTCCCCTTAACCTTGTACTTCTACTAGGTGCTATCTATGTATATACTTAGTGTTTCTAAACTACTTTTCCTCTAGTGCCTAATATATCCTTACTGGGTACTTCTAGTTCTTGTCTTTTAGTGCTCTATATATGTTGCACGTGTTATCTATACAAGCTATCTATAATAGTGTATAATACGCTGCATGTTTTGGGTTAACTCTTGGTTTATTTTTATTTTTAAGTTTAAACCTATACCTGGTTAACCTAACTACTGGTATCTCTACTATAGGTACTAAGATTTGTTGCTTGCTTCTCTAATCCCTAGATCCTTCTTTTAGGTTCCTTAATATTATAATTAACGCTTCTTTAATATGACTTATACGTTTTTCTATAATAGGTTAGTCTTGGACAACTTTTTTATTTAGCTATATATAGAAATCTTCCTATTTGTTGTTATGTCGTTGCCTATACTACTTTCCGTACAACTGGTTTAGTATATATGGTCTATCTATTAGAAAGTACCTTATTATTGCTGTATTGTGATATTCTTTAGTATATCTTTTTTTGAACCTAGTTGGGATATTAAGATCCTCTTCTTGTTCCAATTTATCTAACTACTTTACCCTAGGTATCCCTACACTTAGCCTATTAGTAACTCTTTATACGGGTACTCTGTCCCTTATATAACCTAGTATAGCTAACCTCTTGTCTAGCTTTTGCTCTTACTATATAATAATTTTTGTCCTAAACTTATTTATAGTTTCTTATTTTTTGTGTCTTGCAGCTAGATCTTTGTAGTTGTCTTACTTTTTAATCCTAGTATTAACTGTTTAATCTTTAGGCTAAATACTATATTTACCTAGGATTGCTAACGTTCTTATTCGTTCCCTAAACTTATAGTTCTTGAACTTGCGTCCTATACTTATTTGTTTGTTATTAAACTAAGTCGCTACTCTTTCCTATTAGTTTTCGTCCATTATGGGTCCTTAGGTATGTTTTATTTTATCTTAAGAATCTTAAGCTTTTTATATCTCTTCTTGAGAATCTTAAGCCTGTGGCCTTTTACCTTTATTAAGTAATAAGCTAGCACTAGTAGTTATCTACTTACTTAGTTTCTTCTAAACATTACTCCTATTATCTTATAAAGCGATAGAAATTGTATCTAATGGTATTATAATATCCGTTACTAAACCCTATTCTATAATGGTCTTAGTTTCTGCTTCTATTTTAACCTCTTTAAGGTCTGCATACTTCTAGTAAGCTACCTTTATTGCCTTATTGTTGGTAAATGCTTCGCCTATATCGAATTTATTATCCTTAATGCCCAATCTATAAGCTAGTTTATTAGTTCCTTTAAACTTAGATAATAATGGCTCCTATAGCCAATAGCTTGCGCCGTACTTAGCGTCCTTATAAATTTAGTATGTGTTGTTATAATAATACGCAAAACTGTTAATTAAACATTCTTTTATTCCTTATAGTGCACCGTTGTCCCTCTATATATATGTGCCGTCTGCTGGCCTAGTTCCCTTTACCGCGTGATTACTCTAACCACCTCTATAGTCTCTAGCGAAATAACCTTGTTTTCTATAATTTATATAAGCCCTATCTTTAAACTATTTTTCTTACTATGGAGTCCGCCTAAACGTCTTCTGCTGCTGAAATCCCTGGTTTGGCCTCTGCTCCTGGGTCCTTTAATTACTTAATCCTTAACCTTTAGGTTTCTATGGTTTCTTTTCCCACCTTTAGGTTTCTTTGGTACCGCTTAGGTCTATTAGCTCTGCGCTATTCTATAGTTTTTAACTCTATGTCTATTGTTGCGTACTCTACGCCTTATATAACTATGGAACTCTGTCTTGCCCTTTCTTAGCTTGTTCCCTTTAATAGATCCTATTATTAATCTTTATTAACTAGTTTATTAACTTTCTTAGAGTATCCGCATCTTCTATTAGGATGATTGCGTCCTAGACTTTAGCCTTAAGTCCCTATTTATACTGTGCTATAAGCGCCCTGTTATTCCACTTAACCTATATAGCTAGTGTTTAAAACTATATTGTATACTTAATTACTAAAGTGTGTTGTACTAAGTTCTAAAGCTTTTATTTCGCTATAGTTGTAGCCTCTAGATCTCTAAATATCTGCGTTAGTTGTTCTATAAACCCGTTCTAACTGGTAAATATATACCACACGTCCTAGTTAGTAGTTGTTATGCTATTAGCCTATATTTCTATAAGATATGGTTTAAACCACTTAAGTGCCCTCCCTATTAGGAATAATCCTGCATAGGCTACTTAATCTAATAATATTGCTAACTTTGCTCCTTTCTATATTACCTTAAAGTGTATCTACGTAAGAAATCCCTTAAGCTTCGACTTCTCTCCTAAAAACCGTTTAATTAAAGGTAGCTTAATTTTCGCTGCTCTAATTCCATTAATGCGTTCTTTAAGTATCCTATTATTGTCTTGTAAGTGATTAATCATTTCCTATAACTAACCTCGCGTAACCACTTGAGAATCCCTATTGTCTATACTGGTATTACCTGGCCCTAAGGTTGTGGCTGCCGTTAACACTATTATAACTAGTGCTTTGGGTGGCATGTTATTCGATCTTGTTTAATACTGTAACCTTAGTAGTAAATGTATAATAGAACCTTATAGCAGGAACTACGGTAGGTCCTGTTATTAGGCTGGGTATATAGGTAAGAACAAATTAACAACGTAATAATAACTAGTGGAGTAGTTACCTAACAGATTAACTCTAATTATATTCTGAGATTTACTATAAGGAGAGAACTATCTACGGTAGGGACTAAGGTTCTTTAAATACACAACCGTACTCCTAAGAAATCCTCTCTTGTACGTGAGGTACGTAAGGTATATAAGGTACGTAATAGACCTCGCAGACCTCATAGACCTTACAGAGCACGTTATGTGACCTCAGTTACCATTCCTCGTCACATAGCTCTACCGGCTCTATCCTGGACCGTGCCTATATTAACCAACTAGCTTCCGCCGACTCTTCTCCAAGTAGTCGTAACATCGTACTTAAAGCGTCCGTAACACCTTTAGAATAGTAGCATTAACAGAGAGGCCTTAGTAAGGTTTAGGCGAAGAGAGATTATAAATATAGTAGAAGGTTCTATCTAACTTAGGTATAAGTCCTAAGGGAAAGCAGTAGATTACTTTAGGTGGACGAATAGTAATACGGCTAATAGGCAGATTAGTAGTAATCTTTATAGTAATTACCCTAGGGTCGGCATTAGATGGGAGTTGGTTTAAACATATATATACTAGTAGTAAGGCAGTAACTCTAATCCGCGCGCCATATGTTAAAATGCCCTTAATTAAGGGGCTAAGATCTCTAGGGTAGAGGAGTAGCTCATCTCTCTAGGCTAGCATGTTTAATGGCGATAGTAAAGTATAAAGTGGATACTCTGGGATAAACACTTTAAATCTTAGCGTTAAATTTGGGTGTAAAGGGGGTATAAATTATTATGGAGACCCCTTATAGTCTTTTTAAATATAATTCCCTCTATATACTTTATAGAGATGTTAATAAGAACATAGTAATTTAAAACACAGACGGCCTATATTCCAATTACTGCATACCTAGCCCTATGGGGATAAGGTAAATATATCTGCCTAAGGGCGTTTAGATAATAAACCACTATAGGAGAATAATGGGGCTAGGCGTAGGGTAGCGAAGTTATAGCTAGCTGCTTATAGTTTAATAGGAATAGCCTAGTTAGTAGGGTTAGTTTAACTAAGCCTTATAGCTCTCTAGTAGATAACTATAGCTAAATTAAGGACGCTGTTCCAGATAAACTGTGTAGAGAAACCTATAATAGCTTAGTAGAATTTTGCTATTGTAATAGCTAAGGGGGTTAATATGGCCTAGAGGGTTTGGATAATAATACTATAGTTAGTAAAGCCCTTAAGCTAAATGCCTATAGAGGAGAAGTCCTTTCTAGAGCCCTTGCTAGAGGTAATAACTCTTCTATCTGCTGTTAACTCTATCCAATTAGGGTTAATTCTGGACGGGTTATTATATAGCTTTATAAGGTTCTCTAGAACAAATATACCCTTTTAGATTATAGCAACTTCAGAGACTAGGATCCTAGGAAGAAATAAGTCTAGACTCTTTATAGTAGGAGGGAGAGAGGACTTACTAGAGTTAGTCTCTACCGCGTTAATTATAGTAAGGTTTTTCTTAATAGCGGCAAGCCAAGCCTAGTGTATTTTGTCTGTGGCTAATTTTGCCTGGGCTATAGAGGCAGTAAGTGCTTTAAGGGTAGCCTGGTTTAAAGCCACCTTATAGGTGCGCTCCTGCTTGCGGTCTTTCAGCTCTTATTTATAAATATCCTATAGGCGCTTTTTAGCTGCAGCTATGGCTATGGCGGAGGGCGTAGGGGCCATAGTAATAGAGGGGCGACGCGTCTATGAGCCTTTGCTATTTAAGAATACACAAATAAGAGCATATACTGTGTGCAGGAGCGTCTTTAAAAGAATTTATTATAAGGAGTAGATGGGATGAATATAGGATGGCGGAGAGAAGTAACAATACATCGGCAAAATATGGTACCCTTTCAATGGCCTCAATGGTTGGTGGTTGACGCAATTGGCGCGCAGTTGAGGTCATTTGGCAACTCGACCGACTAGCC
>Ga0307507_10009760_pt1 | contig 12677 bp, 11 predicted proteins | sample 7_EM_MG_FD_207223 | JGI IMG/M metagenome (GOLD analysis project Ga0307507, IMG submission 207223) | Populus trichocarpa ectomycorrhiza microbial communities from riparian zone in the Pacific Northwest, United States - 7_EM | ecosystem: Host-associated > Plants > Roots > Unclassified | place... | reverse complement strand
CCATCCTCCAAAACTCCAATATATACAAATCTATTCACACTCTTGTCAAAAATAGAAATCAGAGGACCCTTATTTTTACCCCAAATACAAGCCCATACCATTAACCTTATCCCAGGTCCTTTTGTAACCCCATGAATGCAGTCTTTATGCCACTTTTCCTCAGATGTTCTGAACACCCAAATACCCTTAGGATCTTTGGACTTTTCAACCATGCATTCATCACTAAAGATGACCCCCTCAAAGTCCTCCTGTGTCCAATCCTTATACTTCTTGGCCCAAGCTAGCCTTTTGACAGCATGCTCATCTTTCAGAAATGCTCTTTTCCTGACTCTCCACTTCTTGATGTTGACTGATGCTAAAGCTCGCTTGATGGTCTTGACTAAGGCATGTGGTGCAACCTCATTGTGCAATTCTGATAAGGGGAGCCGGCGTGGCTTCTTAGACTCTCTGACTAGACGGCGATGGGTTCTGGTATCCATAATTTTGTGTCTTCTAGGCATGGGGAGGTTTTTCACATCACCCCTCTTTTGGAACCGGTTGTAGAAACTTAGAACAGTACTCTTGGGACGACTTAAGATCTTTCCCATTTCAGAAAAAGAGAGAGATTTTTCTTTCAAGGCAACAATTTGCCCTTTCTCAAACTCTGTGAGATTGCCAGTCTTTTCTAGAGGCATGGTTGTTAAGGGGTGGTTGATCGTTGATGTGGGGTTTTTTGAGGGGTTGCCCGGTTGCCGCAGATCGGACGAATAGCTTTGTCCTAGTACTTTATGATACCAATAAGACGAGGGTTTTGTAGCAAACCTCCGTAACTGGGTCAAAATTAAGTTCTGGCTACGCATAAAGTATTTAGATCCCCCGTTAACCCGACCATCGATCCCGAGCCTTCGAAATCTAAGATAAAACACGGCATAATGCTTTCCAAACACAGTACAACCTTAGATAGCTTATATACTGAGCCCGTAGGATCCCATCACCTTGTGCCCGTAATTCTATTAGCTTACTCCGCTAAGCCCATTGTGGTTTAGAAAGGGGTTTTTGCCAAGATACCCGATTGTGGATTTAGCGAGTAAATGCGGATAGTTAGCCTACCCGTATGGCAGGTTGCTGCGGTTTCGGGAGGAGGCTAGGATAAAAACCTTATTTGAACGTGCAAGGCACAAGGGGATTACGGTATTTCGCGGGTTAACCTAAATTTGGTGTACGAAAACATCACGCGCTAGCACTTGTACGAGTACTTGAGTATAATACTAGCGCTGGAGGTGTATCACCAATTAATGCGACAGTCGATCCCTTCCCTTCCCTCGCGGATGTTGCCGGCAGCGGAGCTGTGCCATGAAAATGGTTCGGAACGATACTGTCGCGGTAGTGGCATAAGGTATCATAGTCAACTAACATTCGGGGGCTTGGAGTTGGTACTGTACCACCATGCCAAGAAGAGAAAGCAACTTGGATCGGTTGATGGTGTGGCGCCCGCAGAGCCCTAACCTTTCAGCTTCTTCTCCCCACTGTTGCCTAAAGAGCCTTACTGCCAGAAAAAATATCTCTCCACTCTCTCGCTACTCCCTATTTTGAACTACAAACATTACCAAGAAGAGCGCTAAGCAAGAAATGATGGGCTCCGCGGCGTATCAAAACCCGACGACCACCATCAACAAAAACGTTGGCAATGTGACCAGCAGTTTTAATGTGTGGAATAATTGCGAGATATCGGCGTCGGACGAGAAGCGCCAAATTCTGGAGTGGTTGTCTCCCTTGGCGCCACGGGAAAGGCATCGAGCTGTCAGTGAGGACCGGATGGATGGAGTAGGAGACTGGCTTCTCCGGACAAGCGAGTTTGAAAAATGGCATACGATCAGGCTACCCATCCTATGTTATTCTATTATGGGGACCCAGGGGTGGGAAAGACATATCTGAGGTGTGTAAAAGTAACTTAATTGAAATACCTTACAATGCTAACTACTTGGGCGTAAGCTCTCTTATAATAGATACTCTGTACGATTCGATTGAGGGGGATAATGTGGCCGTCGCTTGTGTCTACTGCGACTTCCATGCTCATAAAGAGCAGTCGGTAGCTGGTATATTAGCGGGTCTCTTGAAGCAACTTGTCGCAGGCGTGGAACCGATCCCGGAAGCGATAAAGGAGGCCTTTGAGCGAGCGAGGAAGGTAGCTGACGGTCGGACTCTCCGGCTCCCTGAAATCCGGGCCATGCTTGTCGAGTCTCTCTCATATCTGCGAAGAGGATTTATCTGCATTGACGCTTTAGATGAGTTTCCCGCAAAACATCGACCTGAACTTTGGGACTCTCTACAACAGATTTCCCGGGAGTGCCCCAAAGCTCGGCTGTTCATTACCGGGAGGCCACACATTCGAGGGGAAGTGAAGAAATATTTCCCTGGATGCCCCGACCTAGCCCCGATAAAACCTACGAGAGAGGATATTGGTGGATACATTACTATGAGGTTGAAAAACGACTCAGAGCTGGAGGCGATGGATGCAAGATTGGAGGCCGATATTCTGAGGATTATTCCGGACAAGATCTCCGGGGCGTATGTAACACTTGTAGATAGTTAGCCCAAGGTTATCAGCTAACAGCGGTCTCTAGATTCCTTCTTGTTTCCCTGATTATGGATGCAGTTCTGGAAGATGCGACAATCTATGAAAGAAGGCAAACACTTCATAGGATTACTAACGGCTTCAGTTTAGATGATGCATACGGCGCAAAAATGAGCCGCGTAAGAGAGCAGGGGGGGAACAAAGCGAAGCTTGGAAGTTGGAATGAAAGCGCTAATGTGGGTTTCACGTGCCAAACGGCCGTTGAAAGCAGAGGAACTGTGCCATGCGCTAGCGATAGAAATAGGAACTACAGATCTGAGCCTCGACAATGTCCCGTCGATGAGGGCCTTGCTGAGTTGCACTCTAGGACTTGTTACAATTGATGAACAGGCGTCAACTGTTCGTCTTATACATTTCACTCTTCACGAATACCTTGCAGCACATCCCAACTTGTTCATGAAATCTCACTCGATGATGGCCGAAATATGCCTCACTTATTTAAACTTTCGGTCGATCTGCGAGCTTTCAACTACTCTTAATACTATCCCACCGACAACCCCGTTTCTGCAATACGCCTCGTGTCACTGGGGATTCCATGCTAGGAAAGAGATGACGGAACTCGTGAAACACCTTGCCTTACGACATCTTGGACGGGATGCGAACCACATATCGGCCACGATCCTCTTGCGTAAGCGCAGTATTGGCTTCTTGTCCTGGCAGGATCGTCACCGAGGCAGAAATCCCAACCTTCAGAGATTTACAGGACTACATTGCATCTCATACGTGGGAATTACTGAAATTGCAATTGAGATGGTGAATATGAAAAGATGGGACTTAAACGGGCGCGATTCTAAGGAGGCCACACCATTGGTATGGGTAGCTAAATACGGAAATTACCGACTCGCGAAGCTGCTTCTTGAGCAGGGAGACGTTGATCCCACTTTATCAGATTACCAAGGCCTAACGCCACTCATGCATGCTGCAAAGATTGGGCAGAAGGGAATAGTGAGGCTACTCTTGGAGCGAGGGAGTGTCGATCCAGATTGGCCGGATGAGGGTGGCCGGACATCACTATCATATGCAGCCGGTTATGGGCATGAGAGGGTAGTGAAAATACTCCTTGAGCGCGAGGATGTCGATCCGGATTCGTTGGATGGGGTTTTCCGGACACCGCTATCATATGCTGCCCAGTTTGGACACGAGAGCGTGGCGAAGATACTCCTAGAGCGAGGGGATGTCAATCCCGATAGGTCAGATATATGCGACCGAGCACCACTATCATATGCTGCCGAAGAAGGACGTGAGGGTGTCGTTAAGATACTCCTGGGTCGAAGGGACGTCAATCCCGATTCGTTAGATGATGATAACAGGACACCGCTATCATATGCTGCAGGCTCTGGACATGAGGACGTGGTGAAGATACTCTTGGAGCGAGGTGAGGTCAATCCTGATTTTTCGGATGGGTCTGGTCGGACACCAGTATCATATGCCGCCCAATCTGGGGATGAGGGCGCGGTGAAGTTGCTCCTAGAGAGAGGGGACGTCAACCCCTATCTGTCAGATAAGTGCGGCCGGACACTACTATCACATGCTGCCGGATCTGGACGTGAGGGGATGGTGAAGATGCTCCTTGAGCGGGCGGATGTCGATCCAAATTGGCCGGATCAGGGTGGCCGGACACCACTATCACACGCTGCCCAAGCCGGACATGAGAGCGTGGTGACGATATTCCTGGAGTGAAGGGACGTCAAGCCCGATTCGTCAGATACATGTGGCCGAGCGCCACTATCGTATGCTGTCAGATATGGACATGAGGGCGTGGTAAATATTCTTCTGGAGAGGGGGGACGTCAATCCCCACCCTTCAGATAGTTACGGCCAGACACTACTCTCACTCGCTGCCCAATCTGGACATGAGGGCTTGGTGAAGATGCTCCTCGAGAAAGTGGGTGGCGATCCCGATTGGCCGGATGAGGGTGGCCGGACACCACTATCAATGGCCGCCAGATTTGGGCATGAGCGCGTGGTGGAGGTACTTCTGGAGCGATAGAATGTCAATCCGGATTCTTTGGATGCGGGTGGTCGGACACCACTATCATATGCTGCCGGATTTGGATACGAGGGCGTGGTTAGGATGCTCCTGGAGCATGGGGGTATTAGCCTCGATTCGTCGGATGAGAAGTACCGCACACCACTATCATATGCTGCCGGATCTGGGTATGGAAGCGTGGTGAAGATGCTCCTTGAGCGAGGGGGTATCAGCCCCGATTCATCAGATTCGAATGGCCGGACACCACTATCACATGCTGCCGAATACGGAGATGAGGGCGTAGTAGAGGTACTCCTAGGGCTACCGGGTGTCGATCCCGATTCGTTGGATGGGGACGGCCGGACGCCGCTATCATATGCCGCCGAACGGGGATGTGAGGGCGTGGTTAAGATACTCCCGGAGCGAGGGGACGTCAAACCTGATTCGTCGGATAGATATGGCTGGACATCACTCTCACTCGCTGCTAGGGGTCGGCACTATTCTGTGGTTAGCCTGTTAGACCCAAAGTATTTCAGCCACGGAACACCGCCATGTACCGAAGTGACTCCGAAAATCACTACCCATATTGTGGGCGCCCCAGAGGTAGCAGAACTGGCTCCGGTATCGCAACCAGAAGGCACCATTTCCGACTCAAAACACGAGATCACGGAAGTCTCTACTCTCTCCCACACCGACAAGTCTGCATCGAATCAACCTGAAGCCCCCACTTCAGCATTCACTCTAACGCCCACGTCAACATCCGACACAGCCCCTGAACCTGGCATATTGAAGCCTTCCGGGCCCCGGAAACGCCATGGAGAGATCCAGCCGCTTTTACATCCCTCTAAGCGCCAGAATCTCCCTTCATCTTAACATCCTCAAGAGTCTCTCTCACCCCCGTTAGTAAGTATAGGAGACTTTGCCACATAATCGCCATGCCGACATACATATCTACCTCCCCTCTTCCTCTTACCGTCAAGCGGGAAACAGTATCCACATGTGTTCCATGAAACTCCGTTTCCGGGCATTAATGTATCGACTTATTTCCTCGTGGTGTACCCGACGATAACCTTAGCTCTGAACCGCTACAATACATATTAGAAGAGATTTTCCGCAGGTCACTTCCGATCCCTCATGAGGCCTCCTTTTTCCACACCCTTTATCTTGTCTTGTCTTGGCTCTTGCCTTTTACGATCGGCTACCTATTGGAGAAAGTTTCCCGGGTTTCTATGTACGACAGTGTTATTCTTCTCTCCATCCCTCCCTTCTTTTTTTCTTCTTCTTCCTCGGTTATGTTTCCTTTAAACTGGGAGCCTCAGGTGGCGATAGATTGTATGACATTGTACACTAGTATCAGCTGTGTTTCTTCTTCCTTCTTCCACTCTTCATTTTTAGTGAGAGAAAAGTAGGCTCTTTCAAGGTATTCAAATTTTAGTCCGGAGTATCTTTTAGAGTTTTTTTGTGCATTTCTTGTATATTATCGGCGTCTGTCTTATTCTAACCGATACACGGGCCACCAGCCCGACCCAAACTAGCCCCCAGACCAGACCCCATGGAAAGCAGAGATTCCAAAGTCACAATTGTTCTCAAGAAGGTATCGTTGGGGATTGTCACATTGGATATCATCTAGAAAACCACCCCATGCCTAATAAATTAAAAGCATAGATACAGTAAGGCAGAATTGGAGGTCACTATTTATGACTGCATCACCTGCTATGAAATTGGTCCAAGCCTCCCGATTGGGTCCTCTATATCTTGGCTAATCCAGGCCAAAAGTGGATCTTCTTAATAAGCCATAGTTCTACTTCCACACTACCCACAAAAATCTTGCAAAACCAACGAATGCAAGGGGAGGAGGCAGAGGGAATACTAACCCCACCCAGCCCACGGCCCAATCACTCAAGCTTTACTCGTACGGTATCTACTAATTTCCCCTGAGTTATGGATGATCCGTGTTAATTCTGAGGTTGGAATAATTTGATATGAGCCACCGTGAGGAATTAATTCCCTCGGGCTAAATTCTTCATTCAGTGCTGCGGAGCTAGAAACTGAGTACGGGCAACCGATTTTCATAATAAAATTAAGACTCTTCTGTTTTTTTGTTTTTCCCCCCCTCCGCTCTTGCTGATGCGGCTGTCCTCTCGGATCAACAAAAGTTGGGCCCACTTTCAACAGGGGGTGTCGCAAGCACAAGTGGACCAAACCAGAATCGAGTGATAACTGGTGTACGGCAAGGCAAGTGTACCATTTGTGCCGAAAAAAAAACGAGCAAAGTTGTGCTATGACATTGTCTGTTTTAGACTAAAAGTGGCTAGATATTTCTTTTTTATACTTAGTGACCAAGAGGCTTTTACCTTTTTAGGTGAAATGTCCCTTTCCCCACAAATTTTATTATTCCTCACTAAGAAAAACAACTCAGGTATTTAAATTTTATCCCTTAGTCCATCAGTGGAATACCAGTAATATGTCTTATCCCTTAGTCTGTCAGAGCGCCCAAGAAATCCATGGTAACAAGTCTCAGTTTGAAATCCTTGTAATTTATTTCCAGTTAAGGAAGGACACTTCCCAGATCCGGTTATTTTCTTGGCCGGATTTGATATTTTCTTAACCAGATTTCTTGGGCGCAGCACCCGACAGACTAAGGGATAGCCTGTTTGGCAAAAATGGGACCATTCTGTTCGGCAGCCAGTTCTACTGTGAAAAGAGCATTCTCTCAGTTTCGAAATAGGAGGGAAAGGACTATTGGTATGGGGGAACCGAATGGAACTGCTGTATCTAAACAGGCTCTTAGCTTAAAACATCAGAGAGGGTACAAACAGGGGGGGTTCAACGAACAGACCATAGAAAATCACCACTTCAATTTACCATTACCGGGCGACTTTTTATTCGGGTATTCACTAGGCCTCTGTGTTCATTGATTCCTATTCGAAGTAATTTTCCTGAGGCTATAAGAGAGATCCCTGATGGCGGATTTCACAAATTTTGATGGTACCGCAATATTACAATTCTCAAGAGAAGCTGCCTTCCCAAAAATCAAGGAGCAAATTCCCCTCCTTTTACTAGCACTATATTTACTTGCTAAATTACCATCACCCCCCAAACCACAATGGGCTTGGCGAAGCAGGTTAACAAAATTGTGGGTACCAGTTAATTAGATCCAATGGGCTCGTTTGGAAAATACTACTCTATGATATTCCTTCTAACAGCCTTTTGTCCCAGATTGTGAATGTGAAGAGCCCAGCTGAGTAAATAGGGTTTAGCCTGAGGAAAAATAAATAAATAAATAAATAGCTAGATAGATAGAGAATATAGTCAGAAAATATTTTATTATGACTGCTACACACGCATATAGGAAAATGATCCACCTTGTTGAATATATCATAGCTATTATTTAATTATGTCAATGTTTGGGGAATAATAGGGTGCGGTGGTGTTTGATCTCTGGTTGCAACTGAGCGTTGGGGGGGGGGTGTTGCTGGTTGTCAACCTTTGATTTTTTTTTCGGCATAAATGGTACACATGCCTTGCCGTACTGGTGAGTATTTTTTGGTGACGGCCAAAGGGAGGGCCCGCTTCTGAAAGGGCGAATGGCGGTTACTAGCGCAACACGCTAAGCGAGAATTTGAGTCACTGGCCCCCAAATACCCTCACACCTGAGTACTGTACTCGTACAAGTTTTTTTGTTAAATCCGTGGTATGATTTTAGGTATGATACATGACTAGCACATCCTAGATTCCTAGGGTACAACCGCTGCATTCGGGAGGGATCCCATGGCAAATAAAAACACAAATCAAAACACAAACAAAAGAAATAAACCAAAACAATAACTAATACTACCAAACGGTATAAAATCGAAGTGAAATTTCCCAATGGGTTCCCTGCGTTCGTGTCTAGCCCATCGCTCGGATATGAGTACTCGTACAAGTACCTGTGACAGTAACATACCGACTCGAATATCAATCGCTAAACGGCTAACTAATCACTATTGTGCCGATTTATCCCTGCCGGTTATCGTACGACTTGTACAAGTAGCCGCTGCCCGGGGGGGGAGGGGGTAGTCATCACAACCCCGAGGTAGGTTCGAGATGTATGAAGTGCACTAAAGAGGGATCTCTCACCTCTGCCCGCGCTGGAAAATGGTTGGAATACCAATCGTGGAGGTCGGGTAAATTCTTGGGCTCTGAGCGCTACGGGTACTTGCGTTCAGTAAGTTCTGCGGCCAAGGTGCTGGTATCATACTCCCCCGGCAGAGTTGAAATTGGACACCTAAGGCGGCAATTCCCATAGAAAGTGTCCAACTTCAACTCGGCCGCAGGAGTACGAGTACTGTACAGTCACTACTCGAGTGGGCATAAGTCTTGGAGACAATTTAGTCAGCAAAGGCTAAGCGAGAATAGTAAGACACCCCCCAACTGAGAAAAATCACGTATGATTCAGGGTGCTCGAGTACTGAATGTGTTCTTGTTTCTTTGCTATTATACAAAAATAATGTTTCATGCCCAATTCTTCTCTTTTTCCACTATTGCAATACGATTATTTGCGTTTTGCTAAAGACCCGTAAGGTATCGTACACAGACAATCTCAGTACCGGTATTCTGCAATCACCAAAACTTATGTCTAGTCACAGTAACAGATGGGGCTTGCTAATGTACTAGAGCCGGCCAAAATCTCAATGAACGATATTATACAAGGATGATAGCCTCCACGTCTTCCGTGGGGGATCGTTGGACAAAGATATTCCGATATTAGAGAAGTGGGGGGGGGTGCTCACTACCGCCTTTTACACTCTACCGATACTGAAAACCCTTGAACTCGATTGAATCTTCTCAATGGAAGTCCAAAATAATATTCTCCCCGTGGGTAGCGCTGTAGCTGCTGCCCAAGCAACCCACAATGTCCGAGAAGAGGAACCGCGAAACACTTCTCCTCCGCCCCGCTAGACTCCTTAAGGGTGTGCTTCCCAAGCCCCATTGGTGACTTTGGGGCTTATATTCTTTCTAATACTATTACAGTCTCACACGAAATAGTCCGCGAAAACTATTGTAATTGATCGGGGCGGGAGAGGCTACAATCAGCTTAGGGACGTGGAGGAGCTGGCGGGTGGGTCTTCGGGAATCCGGGGGTTTGGCAGGAGCCCTTGCTTGAAATGGAGCGTCAGGAACATGTGTGTAGGAGGGGCTCAAACAATCTGAATTCCTATTGAAGACGCCTTGGATCCATTCCCCATTGATCAGCCCACACCTCCTGAGGCGGGTGTCCCTATCTCTAGATAGATTATAAATAAAATCACATTTGTGTGCGATCTCGAATTTTTCAGAAGTATACAATGCGGGGGGGGTCTTCCCTCGTCTTCCCCGACCATGGGGAAACACTTCGCATCTCATCCCTCATCAATTTCTAGATATTCCGGTCGGCTGGTCCAGTTACCTATGGAGCCTGCGACTAGTCTGATTGAAAAATCACTCCTGCCACCCTAGCCCAAGGGAACCCACCCACATGGATAGAAAACACCTACAGCTTGGGCATCGTTCTGTTGGAAATCGGGATATGGACTCCGGTTGGAAGTGAGACTGGAGAGCCTAGAGTGGGATTGTTGCCGTTGCCGTCCCGCCCTGTAGTGATGAAAAGGGGAGAACCACCTGAGTCAAGAAGGTCGTGGTCACTATGGCGTATAAATGCTTGACGACAGGGATAGGAACTAAGGTCGGGAATTGAAGTTGTATGCCTGACATGATGTCGTTTTAGAGTTGGGCAGAACTCCTCGATGACGGTGGTGTTTTGGCTAGTTCGGGAATATCCGACAGGGAAGCCCATTCGGTGTATCTCTCCCAAAACTTACCTTGTGTGTGGATTTTAAACATGCTGAAGGAGAATGAGTTTTGAGATTATTTTAGAAAGCGAGTAGAGAATTGGTGGCATGAAAGAGTAGGATGGTTGTATGGTCTGGGTTGGGTGAATTTATCTGGGTTCTTGATTAATTCCCCTTGCAGGGAGAATCTAAAACTGTAGTAGATTATGGAAACTTAACTCGGAATGGCGCTAAAGCTAGAGTATTTATTTGCTGCGATCGTGGCATTGCCCTCGGTGGGCCAAGATACACAGATTCTGCCATGCGCCCCCACGCGAGGGTGGTAGCTGCAGGAAATGCGAATGCACTCCTCGAGTAAGCCACATTTAAGAAAAATATACCGGGCGCAGCTCTCCCCTTTTCAGATTCTAGCTAACTTATCCTTTTTTTGACTTATCTAGGGGGTTATTGGAAAGATACAATAATACTGTAAAAGTAGTAGTGGTATGCGGTAGTGCACTTAAGTCTCCAGGTTGGAGTTGCTTTTTGTCCATTACGAGGACACCAAGAAAAAAAAGCAATCTTAGGCGCCTGGTGACTAGGGTGCGCTTGCAAGGGTTTGACCTTTCAGCTTCCCACCTTTGCCCAAACCCTGCCAAAAACAACATCTCGTCCATCGCTCGCTACCCCCTTTCCTAAAATACGAACAGCACGGACGAGAAGCACTATAGGAAATACAAGATGGGCTCTGCAGCATATTATGGAAACCCGGCTATCACCATAAACAGAAACGTTGGCAATGTGACTGACAGTTATAAGAATGTGTGGAATAACTGCCAGATATCAGTGCGGGATGGGAAGCGGCAGATTCTGGAGTGGTTATCTCCCTTGGCACCACGGGAAAGGCATCGGGCTGTGAGTGAGGGCCGAGTAGAGGGAGTAGGAGACTGGCTTCTCCGGACGAACGAGTTTGGGAAATGGTCTAGAAGCGAGGATCAGGCTGTTCATCCTGTGTTATTCTGCTATGGGGATCCAGGTGTAGGGAAGACATATTTGAGGTATGTAAAAGTAGCTCTATGGAAACGCCGTGCGAGACTAAGCGTGGAAACACTAGCTCCCTTGTGATAGATACTCTGTGTGATGCGATTGGTGGGGACAACGTGGCCGTCGCTTGTGTGTACTGCGACTTCCATACTCATGAAGAGCAATCCGCCACTAGCGTATTAGCAGCTCTCTTGAAGCAACTTATCGCGGGGGTAGAGCCGATCCCGGAAGAGGTAACTGAGGCTTTCGACCGAGCGAAGAGAGGGGTTGACGGCCGGGCTCTCCGGCTCGGTGAAATCCGCAGCATGCTTGTCCAATCTATCTCATCTCTACGACGGGGATTTATCTGTATTGACGCTTTAGATGAGTTTCCCATAAAACATCGAGCGGAACTTTGGGACTCTTTACAGCACGTTGTCCGCAAGTGCCCAAACACCCGGTTATTCATTACCGGGAGGCCACACATGCGAGAGGAGGTCAGGAGATTTTTCCCGGGATACCCCGATCTAAGCCCGATAAAACCTACTAAGGGGGATATTGCGGGATATATTACTATGAGGTTGAAAAAGGACTTAGAGCTGGATGCAATGGATGCGGAATTGGAAGCCGATATCCTGAGAATTATTCCGGACAAGATTTCCGGGGCGTATGTGACATCTCTAAATGGTGCATCTAAGGTTATCAGCTAACAGTGGTCCGTAGATTTCTTCTCGTTGCCCTCGTTATGGATGCAGTTCTAGAAGATGCGACAATACACCAGAGAAGGCAAACGCTTCACATGATGACCAATGGCTTTGGTTTAGATGATGCATACAGCACAACCTTGAGTCGCATAAGGGAGCAGAAAGGAAACAAATTGAAGCTTGGGATGGAAGCACTAATGTGGATTTCACGTGCTAAACGGACGTTAAAAGCACAAGAGATATGCCATGCATTAGCGGTGGAAGTAGGAACCACAGACCTCAATGCCCACAATATTCCCTCCATAAGAACTTTGTTGAGCTGCACTTTGGGACTCGTTACCATCGATGAGCAAACATCGAATATTCGGCTCGTACATTTCACTCTTCAGGAATACCTTGCTGCACATCCCACCTTGTTCATGACGCCTCACTCGATGATGGCTGAAATATGTTGTCGGAAACTTCGTATAAGAAAGAGTATGCTTGTAGAATAAGGATCAGGAATGTTCGTTGTCACTTGTGTACATAACTACTTGGGTACCAGAGCATGGTACTTATACCTCTGAGAGGTATCTATAT
>Ga0307507_10009759_pt1 | contig 12677 bp, 9 predicted proteins | sample 7_EM_MG_FD_207223 | JGI IMG/M metagenome (GOLD analysis project Ga0307507, IMG submission 207223) | Populus trichocarpa ectomycorrhiza microbial communities from riparian zone in the Pacific Northwest, United States - 7_EM | ecosystem: Host-associated > Plants > Roots > Unclassified | place... | reverse complement strand
TTAAGAATCAAAAAGAAAAAAAGTAGAAACCAAGTGGTATTAGCTGTGTTAGGTGGGGCCGAAGTGGTTGAGGTCAAATTCGTTGAATTTGCTCTTGCGCCAGAGTCAAATCAAGGTCTGGATGATTCAAAGCTTGGCATATGCATGCCAAGATCACTAAAAAGACTCTGGATGCGTCCACCGCAAAGTCTCTAATAACCGGCAACTGGAGTTGAAGCTTGGGTCCACAGCATAGCGAGAAATGCCCATAAGTTTTTACAAATAATCCCTGTCCTTTAAATAAAAAGTTCTCTCTCTCTCTCTGGGTGTTCTCTCGCCTCACTCACCGTGGACTCGCTTCGCCTTGGGTTACTTACTGTATGGTTGGGTGGGATTTGAATTGGGGGATTTTTTGTGTGTGGTTGTTGCTTGTTGTTGAGGCTGCCCTGCCAGGGGGCATCTGGTCTGGTCTGGAACCGCGAATCGATGGTGGCAGGATTTGCGAATGGACTATGATACCGCATAAACTGGCAGTGCTAAGTACGTTGAAATAAGAAGCGGCTGAGGTGAGGTGAAACTTACGATTGCGTCAGGATAAGAGCCTTGAAAGAAGGCCTAGTCCTGGCTATCATACAAAGGGTTAACCTATGGCCGTCTCATTGCGATTTCGTGACAAAAACTAGGGGCAGAAATCTTATTTGGACGTAACTAAATAGCGCTGGACGGTTCTTGCTAGTTTATGCGGTATTATATATAATTAGTTCTAATCGTGGGCCTTTATTGAAGTATTATGTAAGCAGCAAATTTTGGGCGTGCTAAATACCCGGTTGACGTTTGGGTATTATAGTTGGAGGGAGGGAGGGAGGGTTGGCATGATAATGGGCTGAGTTGGGGCCTGGCTAGTGAGGTTGAAATTAGGTTGTAGTTGCAGGCGTGATAAATGCTTGCTTGGTGTTTGGTCGGTTGGAGAGAGGGCTGGCAATGGTTAGTATACTGGGCTGGACTGGGGCTGGGCCGGGCTGGACTGCTGAGGTTGAAATTGGGTTTGTGGGTTTGTGCGCTATGTGCTATGATGCTCGAATGGCCATGGTGTATATACATACTCGGGTTTGTCCGTGAACAGAATTTTGGAGGGGGTAGGTGCGTGGGTATGAGGTTTAAAAATAGGCTATAATTATGCACATGCAGTGGAATATACTGTATGTTATTATAAGAGAAGAAAGAAAAAAATTCCGTGAATTCTTCTTTAAAGGACAATCAATGATAATTGGTGAGTCTTGATCTTCTTTCCAAGGTGCTATGATAACTGGCTATGATAAGCTCGAATATTTGGTTATCATCGAGCTTATTGTTAATCACTATCACACCCCGTTGTTCACGGATTTCTTTTCTTTTTCTTTTCCTTTCCCTGCCCCGAGTACTCGTAATATCGTGACATTTGTAGAAGCGGAACTGCTATTGCATATAATGCAGCTAAAAAATTGGCCAGAGCTGAGGTAGTATGTGATAGTAAGTAGCCCGCTTTACAAAACGTCACGGTGCTATATGCGAGTAGCGAGGAGGCAGGAAGGCAAGCAGGCAGGCAGGGGAGGGAGCGTTCGTGGGGGAGTTGTCGTAATGATATTGGTATTTTGTCTGGGTAGATGCGGTGGGTGCTGTGCTGTACTCTATGGTGCAGTATAACACCTTAGCGAAGAGGTTCAAGACACTAGTGGGCTTACTGAAACATACGCCGGGGAATTGTGCTTATCTGTGGGTCTGTGTTCGATGGAAGGAGGAACGAGTCAAAATCTATGATTGTCTGTTTTTTTGCTTTTTTATACCTTCTCCCCTTTGCTTCTGGCTTTGTGTGCGTGACCTGGAATCCGATCTGATCACCTGATAGAGAAAAGGGCTGGAAAGAAGAAAAAAAGGTAGAAAAGCAGCAAAAGATACTGAAGTAAGACACCGTAAAAACTCGGGAATAACGAACTCGCCTGGACTGGTCGTGCAGGAGTTTTCAATGCCTTGAATGGCACAAGAGTGCATCCAAAAGAGGCTTGCTTATGTTGTCTCGCCCTGTTCGTGAGCTCTCCATCAATTAAGGCGTCTGGTTTCGCTACATGACAAGACCAAGTGAGTTCGTTATTCCAGAGTTTTTATGGTGGAAGAGAGAAGGTATATAGGTTTTCTAGAGGTAAAATTATTGAAAGATTGAAACCCGATACTTACTAAGGAGAAACTAAGAAACCTTATTAGCAGTCCTTATTCAAGGTACTACAATACTCTGATAACCAGTACCGTAAAACCTCAGGAATAACGAACATGCCCGGGCTGGTCGTGCAGCAGTTTTCAGTGCTTTGAATGGCCCAAGAGGCCGTCTAAAGGCGCTTGCTTAGGTTATCTGGCCTCGTTCGTAAGCTCTCCGTCAATGGGAGGGTCTGGTTTCGCTGCACGACTAGCCCGGACGTGTTCGTTATTCTCAAATTTTTACGGTATTTAGTACAGCAACTTTAAGTATAATATTTGCAATTTTCTATGAAAGGTTAATAATTTTCTAATTACCTAGTACTAGTAGTAGTATAAGCACTTTGACGTGAATGTAGAAATCTTGGAAAGGATAGGGACTGAACTGAAGGAAAATTATAATCTCATTACTAAGTTATACTACTAGGGGAAACTTAGGCTACTACTAACTGGGAATATTATAATAATTACTAGCAAGTAAGCTTTACCTCTTATGTAATACTATCTTTATAGCAGAATTCAAATATTATGATGTATTATTACGTACCGTAAGAACTCGGATAATTGGACCCGAGATTAAGACGTCCGAAATTCCCTCTCTTGGATAGGGGGGCGAGCGCACAGAGAAAACTGACCCCCTCAGCCCGAGCTTAAGACAAAAGAAAAAGAAAAAAGAGCTAGACCTTACTAGCAAAGGCAACTCTGACGTCTTAGCCTCGGCTCCAATTATTCGAGTTCTTACGTATGTCAGGTGTCTGTGTCAGGTGCTTATAATTGATAGTATATTATGACTATAGTATAGTAGGGTTATTTTCATCAAATTATAAGGTGGAATCAAGGGAAAGGGCAAATAAGCTGCCAAAGAAGGGAAATTACAGCAAAACCTGCAGATAGCAATAGGAAGTTACTTAGATTTAGTACAATCTTAGTACTATTATATCACAGGCTAATTACAACACGAAAAAGTTTCATTTCTTTAAGTTCAAGAGTAATAATCCAGTTTAGGATTTTTAAATTCTTGGTCCAAGTTTTTAATATGATTATTAGGACTTTGAAAAAAGGAGTGGCTACTGACAAAATGCTTGGTATAGCAATGTAGGAAAAGTGGTCATAGTACTGGTTTGATTGTAGTTACTTTAGTATACTATGTTAGCCTGTATAAGATAAAAGACAAGTACTTTGATAAAGTTGGCTAGAAGCTAGAAGGAGAATACTAGCAAGATATAAAAGAATACAAGAAGAATAGTAGGAACTGAGAGAGGAGTGGGTAAGCTTAGAGGGAGAAATTGAATAGGTAAGCAGAGTGGTGGGGAGGTACTACTATTGAAACAAGCTCAGCTGTGGAGAACATAGCAAGAAATGTAGTAGTAGTAGGGGTGGCTACGGTGGGACCTTTCAAGGTGCTATCTATATTATTTCATAGACTGGGAGATAATCGAATGTAGGTTTCATTTTTCATTGATGGCCACTTGTCAACAGAATCCTGGTCCCGAGCGGCTCCCCCATAAGATACCTTAAACCAAGCTATGGATTTAATAAAAGTAAACCTCTATCATACAAGCCCCCTTGCCGCGCACCGACTATTTAAGATCCTACTGGCTAGGAAGGCTAGAAATAGCGGTGCTAAGTGTCCGTTGTATAAAAGCTCTCGCCGGGGGCGTGGTATTCTGTATTAGAACTGCTCAAGCCAACATCAATATCAAGTTAGGTAATAATTTACAGTTCGGTGCCTAGATCGCCCCTTGCTATAGGATAGCTTTATTAAGAAGGCGGGGGATCTGCATGGCTCCACGGGAGACTTCTTTCTCTCACCCTGGCGTTGCTAAAAATGGCATTCCTTACATTACATAATATCGTAGAATAGCGCGCTCTAGTATTTAGTAGATATGTGTTGCCGGTATAATACTAACCTCTCAACGTCCTTCCTCTTCTTTTTCATCTGCACTACCACCATGGCACAATCGTGCTTCATGCTTAGCTTACACCAAATATCCGTTCAATCCAACAGGGATTCCCCTAGCGATCTGGCCCATTATTGTTATGCAGCCTCAATTTTCCGATACCTCCATTCCGCTCTGTCGCTCCTCATGCAATCCGTTGTTGAATTAACAAGGCTAGCAGCACTACTCTCCACGCTAATTCCGGCCAGATTCGAAATCTGTTATATGCTGTACTCTTAGGGACTTCCGAAATCACGGCTACCAGCGTGTTGCGAAGTCCACATCCAGCCTCGCTATTCTAGGGCTATCTGGAGTCTGATATCGGGAGCTCGTGCATGTATTTTGCTCCAACGCTTGAGCACTATTGGAACGTATGATTTTTATAGGCTTGCTGGACCCCGCACGCCTTCGGGCCATAAAGCCTGAAGTCCCCGACCCTCAGGCAGACAGACAGATCAAGAAGCGGTTCAAAACCTTGCCAACATTCGTTTACTAGCACCCGAACTCTCTGGACATCTTTCGGGCAAAGACCTCCTTAGCAGCAGTTTTCCAGTATCGGTGCAAAAAATAAAGTAGGCCCCTATTATAGTCTCCTTTAATTAAGCTCCATGAGCAATCGAAGTTTATCGCGATTTTTCCAAGACCTAACTAATGCCAAAGCGACCAACAGATACCTTAGGTCCTTCAAGGAAGAAGCTCCTAAAAACTCTAATCCTCCTCAGATCAACTCTCAGGATGTCAGGCAAGATTATGTTTGTGGCCGACGGGGGACCCTCTGAGGAAATGCGGATCCGCGAGACTCTTTTAAATCTTTTTGGGGAAGACGCACTCAACCAAGGGATAGGAGGTAGGTTACCATATATGCCCTTTCCAATCCCACCCAGCTATCTTTGGTTTGCCCCCTGCTAACCACTTCTCCCCTTGTTGCATAGTCCCCATCAATAAACAGCAAGGGGAGGCCTGGGTCAGGTTCATCGTGCCTCGGATTGAGAGAGCCTATGGAGTCCAAGTGTACACACCCATGTCAGAGAGGCTTGAGGGAGCCCTCTCTAGGATCAGGCAGTTTTGTGCGACCTTTCATGTGAACTCAGACGAGATTATCGAAGAGATTCTTGCTGTTCAAACTCTTGAGGGGAGTGAGCACTAATGCACGATGGTATTTCGACGTTTCCCTCGTTATGATGTCTTTCACATTTACTTGTGTCAATGGCTCAAACACTCCCTAGACTATTTTGTTTTGTTTCTATTCGCTCGCTACGTCCACCAGTTTGTTCATTTCTAGAAATATTATGCCTGTGGATTACTCCGGGTGTGTCTAGGCTACCCAACTAAGAAATACCACGACGCTGTTAGGGGGGGGGGATGGGGAGGTATCAGACTAGTACTACAGAAAGGAGAACTTCTTAACTGGCATGAACTTTCCACGGATTTACTGAAGTCGCAAATGCTGGCCGTAATGCTAACCACCGTATCTTGAGAGCTCGTTAGAGAATCTATCGATTGATAAGCGGTAGAGCCTCCCCAAGAAGGTTTATGTTATAAAGGCCTGCAATTTGTGCCCTGAATAAAAGGCGTAAAGATTAGAACGCTCGTATAATATCCCAAGTGCTCACCTGTGTGTATCACAGTATCCACTAAAGATTGATACAATCCTAAATATTGCCGAACAAGGTTATAACAGGAAATAAAGCAAACCGGGCTGGATATGGTAATATTCTAGGGAACTAATAGAATGGAAAAACTAAAAGGGAATAAGTAGTAACTTATGGTAAGAAATCCATTGCATACCCTCCACCTGTAGTATAGTGGATGCCGGGGATGAGTTTATAGAAAAGAATAAAAAAAAGAAATCAAAGCAAACAATGAACATGGCAGATTTGTTCTCAGAATTGTTTGTTATGGTTTCCTAGCAAGGCGGAAAACACTGTGGAAATGACCCCACATACACTGGCAGCTGGCCTTAGGGTATTGCCCTACCCCCATCCGGGTAACTCTTAGGGCACAAAAATCCTCTCCATGCACTCTTCCCTTCGTAGGGATCTAGAAGGGATTTAGGGGTGGTCTTGGCATATTTTCACGCTAAAATCTAGAAAATCAACTTCTAAATCCCCGATTTTCTAAAATCTGAACCCCCCCCTAGTTCAGATTTGAAAAGGCTCAGAAATCTAGAAACTTGTAGACAATTGGTTAACCAGCCCTAAGACTACAGTTCTCAACACACTAGGTCCCAGTTCTCAATGCACAAAATAGAAAACTAGCAAGCTGCTACAAGGCATGATCATATGAAAGATAATTTCCTACTTGAATCTATTAGGTTTCATATGTGTGATTTCATTTTTCTACAATGATCATAATCTGGAAATCTGGAAATCGGTTATTTCTACAGGAACAGCCTGTGATCCAGATTCTCGATCCGAGCTCCAGATTTTTCCAGACTCCTACGGGAAGTCCTCCAATATGATACTAAGAACCCTGCCCTACTTGTTTGGGCTTAGGAGCTTCGGTTGAGGTAGCCCTTACCTCGGTTGCCAATGACTTTATTACACGAGGGTGTTTGTCCCCGTCACCTGCTTCCTGAAGGCTCTCGGTTGGTAATACTTGGTATGGATCGAGGATCTAGGTGAGGGGTAGGAAGGAAGGGGTGGTGAACTGCGTCTTCTAACGAAAGAGAGAGAAAAGGTTTCTGCAGAGCGGTTGTCTTGTTTAGGGGGCTTCAATGATTAATGTTAGGTCTAGATCATTATGTATCATTGCGCGCTTCGTGGTTAATAACTATGATAAGTTATGGTAGGAAGAGAAGAATGGAGGTGCTAGTGGTTTTTTTCCCTGTAGAGTTTCTCTGGAGCCTAACATGCTCTAAGGTTTCTGGCCCTGGCTTCACCGGTGTGAGTATTATCTTGAGTTGTGCTCCGGCTTGGACTGTAAGTTACAGGGTTGGATAAGCTCGTTTTTGGAAATGTAATATTTTCGGGCATTACTTTTTTCAAATCTCGCATTTGTTTAAATGCCTTATGAGAGGGTTCTGAGTAATGATAAATATAAATATCTTCAAAGGTTACAAAATAGCGAGTGATGTGCTGTGTCGGAAAGAAGAGAGGTGGGCCCAGGACCAAGAATTTGGGATTGGACTGGCCACCAGCTGCTGGGTAAACAATAGCCGTGAAGGGCAGCACGCTTTACCGCGGCCGATGCTACTAATCGCTAAACCAGCAAAAACTAGTAGCTCGTGGATATAATGCCCAATTTGCATGACACCTAGTCACCCTCTCGCACCCTCTCATTATGCACCAGCTCCGCCTCAAGAATGATAGCTATTAGGACACGAGCAATAGCTCTCATCCTAGCTAGCTAATACTTACATGCAAAATTTTCCGAAGGAACCTCCTCGAGGCATGGAATGGAGCCGCGACCGCGGAGATTGTTGCTCCGGAAGCCTGCGAGAGCAACCTACCAGACCCCGCTCGCACAGGGTGCCGAGATGGGGAGCGGGGAGATACTAGAGCTGTCGCTAGCCCAGTAGTATGTAGGTCCTAACAAAGACGATAGCAGGAGTAAGCGTACGCCGCTCTATCCGGCTAGGTCTGTGAGGATAATATATCGTTAGGATGTCTAGATTGGGGAGGGGTCGGCGCCAGTTAGGAGACATACTAAGTCGAACCTCACTGTCTTAATCTATGGGCACGGGCTCGGTGGAGGTTACATGGCTTTTCCCGAGCTGTGAGGGAATCGACGCCAATCTGGTTGAACGCCGATCCGGTTGACCATAATGGCCGATGCCCGCCTACATGGGCTGCACAACAGGGGCATGAAAAGATTGTGAGGCTGCTGCTGGGTCGGAAAGATATCCAGTCGACGTCGCTAATTATAAGAATCAACCAGCACACCTATATACCGCTGCAAAGAGTTGCTCAGGAGTAAGGCAACTTCTAGTCCGAGAAGATATCGACCCTAACTCGGCGGACAGCCCTGCATTCTGCAGGCCACTACCCAGACCACCGAAAACAGCAGCATGGGGGCCGTGTAATTGCTGCTACAATGAGCAGATGTCGATCCTAACCAAGTACTAGTAGATATTTGGAATCGAACCGCGCTCAGCCTCGCTTCCCGGAGCAGCCATAAGCCAATATCGAGAATGCCATTAGCCCGAAACGATGTGGACCCTACTTGCATAAACCAGTTGCAGATGCGGCGGTCAGTTTCTACCCAATTATAATTTTATTATTATTCCTGAAGCGAATGGACAACTGCACTCGCTAACGCTGTCACGGGATGCTACGAGCGACGTCAATCGCAAGACAGTCAACGAGCACGGGCAACTCCGTTCCTCATTGCCATTCAGAAGGGGCATCACAATACAGGCAATTGTCTTGCTTAGACCATTAGACATTGAGCTCAACACCGGGGACGGGGATAGCCGAAAGGCACTCTCTTACACCGCCGCCAATTGATGGGGGCTTTCATAGGATTGCATAGATGATACAAGGTCAGATTGACTTGATGGAGAAACGACCTCGATGTAGCTCCGATGTAATTCTCAGGTAGCGAATGGATGGGCAGGGGAGGATCTTCTGTGTGGACACTTGAATCCTCAATGTTAGGTGCTTCTCCCATGGTGTGGCTCTGGTGCTTAGTCGATATAATCAGCATCCTTCTCCCCTTTTAGATGTTTTCTTCTCTTGTTTCCCTAGCACTACCTTTCGAAGCTTAGACTATGTTCTGCAAGTTTCTTTTGCTTCATCCGCATGTGTTTTCAGTCATTGCCGATATGTTTGGGCGAAGACCAGTCGTGTGGCGGGCCTTCGCGCTTAAGTTACCTTTTTCGCAGCCTGCACAGAGGGTTTAGCGCCCGGTAAATTAGAATAGCTTGGGGGGGTGGGGGATCAGTGAATGTGCTCGCACATGCTTAGCGGTAATAAAATAATAAAAATAGGCTAGACCTATGGGATTGATGCTATGATTACTTTCTATTGTCGTCAACAAATACTAGTTCTAATTTAGATGTGCCGTCATAACAGGGCTTTTTCCTTACTTTTGTAGCTATTCTGATCTTCAATATAACTTTTGCGAAAAAAGTATGCACAGTATATTGTCAAATAATATGAGACCCTTTAGCACCCTTTCAATCTACTTGTACATGTTATCATTGCTCTCAAGATCCAACATCAGACTAATGTACTGTGACAATTTATTACAGCTATTTCCAGAATATATAGTTATATATAGGACCACTAAGGGGGCTGTTATGGGGTCAGAAGGAAAGTCAATAGCCAACACCTCGGCCTCTCACAGTATCAACTGCGAGAAGACTTTCCAATCCGTCACTCTCCAATACTACCTTAATCCAACTAGATAAATAGCTAGAACTAGCAATGGGAGAAGTTACTAGAGGAAAAACTCAATTAAGTAGCTAAAGTCCTACCCAACAAATTTATCCCCCTAGTATTACCCAAGTAAATGAACCTAAAACACTAACCAAATGCCAACTCTCATCCAACCATCAAATACCCAACCAACACATGAAAGATATCATCATCTCTACTGTCAATCCCATAATGTCATCTCTTATTTCCTCTACTAACAAACTTTCTCAACCATTATATGTAGATCCTAAGTAGTCCACACACTCCTATGAGATTTACCAATTCTCTTTTTACTAAAAACTTTAAGTTAGTCACAATTCAATAAGATAAATACTAACCAATCACCATAAGTAGTCTCTAACAAAACAAAGACCTTACTTATCAAAATGACTGATCTTGTAACCGCCTCCTGGGTGGTGGCGGGAATCGATAGGGTAACGATACTATCTCTATACCAAAGTTCGGTATATAACGAGACTCTCTCTAAGTTCGGAGAAATAGCAAGTCTTAAATACACTTGTCAGGCTAACCGGAGCCTTGTAAACAATAACCATAAAGACTCCTAAACGGTAGCCTTGAAACGTTACATAAAACATATCAAGTATCAAACGATATCTTGATACAATAAATAAAACATACTAAGTATCAACCGATACTCGAAACCAAACATAAAACATCATGAGTATCAAACTCAATCATAAAACATACTGAGTATCAAACGATACTCGAAACCAAACATAAATCATCATGAGTATCAAACTCAATCATAAAACATAGTAACCTGTACCGGTTACAGATCTGATTATCGATAAACATCTAATCTGATCAGTGAATAGGGAGCTGCCCTTAGGGCACCTCTCATATTTTGTAGTTGCATGCAGTAGTCATGCTCAACAACCACACAAAAACTACCCAGCACTTGCTAGCTTCACATCTCACAATTTTTATTTAATGCTCAACTTCTCTCTTTTCCCTCTTTTATTCTTACAACCACTACTCTCTTCGAGTTTTCTTATTTCTTGAACTCACTATATATTTTATCATTCCTTATCCCTCTTCTTTATCATTATATATTTTTATTACACCTACACACCCTTTTGCCACTCCTGACACTCTTCCTCAGTACACATCTTATTTCTTCTCTTATTTCTCCTTATTCCCAACTACTTTCCCCACCTCCACTATACTCCAATCATATGATTGTTAGCCGAAAATCTTTTGCTAATATGATATTTAGTTATCATTTCAGCTAAGTATCCTCACTCTAGAGATAATACTTATACTACACAAAGAGGACCATTAACTTCAGCCAGAGTGCCAATAGGTAAGCCTATATCTGCTCTCTAAAGTCTTTTCCTTATTCTTGAATATAAGAGTTTCTTATTAGTGTTTATATTATAATGTCAGTAATAAGTCATGAAGATACTTCTTAGAGAAGCTTACCCTTCACCTCTGTACTTACACATCATACTTGAACAGCTTTATATTATATTTTCCAAAGTGATCTTATTGGATTCACTTACATTATTGCAATTTGGTAATACTTCAACAACTACAGAAAATATTGAATTCTCTAAAGTGTTTTTCTAAATGTACGAATAATTTATAACTAGTGTTAGGCATACCAAGAAAGCCAACCCATAAGGCTCACGCACAGACCTCTGCGAACCAATTAGTCAAAGTACAACTACAAGAGATACATCTTGGTCAAGCTTAAGATGATAGTCACGTGCCTCCGACTACTAGTATAAGGTCACATGTTTGATTCACAGCCGCGTCATAGTTATTATTAGTAAAAATATAATTATGCGACAAGTCATAAAAGATGGCGATAATAGCGCAAAGACGTCTGAAAGATTTAAGTGTGCGTTCCCATTTTAGAATGCCTATAGGGTAGGAACGAGAGTTCCCTAAGATGACAGACGGAATCAGAATAAAACACTTAAGTAAAATATCATATGAAGATACCAGAAGACACATAGCGGAGACATCAGCAAAATGTAAAAACCAGTCCTGGTCCACTAAGGGGAGTTATGGTCCCCCTGGTCCTCCTGGTCCACCTTGATCCACCCTGGTCCACATTTTCGGTAAAATTTCAAAAAGTGTGGATCAGAATGGATCGGAGTGGACCAGGTGGACCACAGGGACCACAATCCCCCTTGGTGGACCAGGAGCGTTCAGGACCACCTTGGACCACGCTCCGACATTTTCCTGATGGACCTCCGGGCCCGCTCAGAACCAGTTAGTACGAACATAAGATAGTGCACACAAATTACTACTCGAGCGATCGCTGCCACGAGCAAAGTTCGGAAACCTGATGTGCAGACAGTGACAGACTCTCACGCATTGAATAGTCTGATGCCTTTGAAGTTGGCCTCTTCATATACGGTTCGGTAAAGAGATATTATTACGTTGGCATTAGTCGGCTATGTGTACTCTAGACTGAGCTATTAGTCACAGGACTGACACACTCTCACGATAATATCGTAGTCTACGTCTTCATAATGTGAGCATGGAGTCGAACAGTTGTCAGAGTCAAGAGGTGCGCGCACTTACAAGTTTAGAGAACTTTGTTCAGTCAATACTTAGTTAGTATGGTTAGGACATGTAGCCCGTGAACACTCAGACGCGGAATATAAATATGCAAGTGCCTCCCTCGCTTAAACAGAATCATCAAGCACCGGAGAAGAGAGCTTATCAATATAAAAAGTTATTACGCTAGAAAACCATCTTTACCTTTCTATTACTTTTTATCTGTCCACATTCAAGCAACTTAGCTTCACTATACTACGAGTCTTCCTAGACAAGAATCTCCACTTACAAATACCCAAGGTCTACTCTGGTATTATAGTTATCATATCGGCTACCCCTAACAACTCGTTATTGGAACTCAATACATGGTTTAGGGCTATATCTAATCTATAAAATGTATATTAAACCTAGATCAAGTACAGCTTGCTCCAAATAAATCATTCATATCATATTGTAAATATTTTATATATTTGGTATCTCTTTAGTTATATCATTTAACTTCTAATAGTATTGTTACAATCCTCTCTTCTCCGGGTGATACTTGCAGCAGGTAACCGATAGTCTTCTAACGATCACTACTTCTTCGGCCTGATAGCTGTTGCGATAGCTAAGTCCGTTGACTCCTATCTAGCAACGTTGA
>Ga0307507_10009757_pt1 | contig 12677 bp, 4 predicted proteins | sample 7_EM_MG_FD_207223 | JGI IMG/M metagenome (GOLD analysis project Ga0307507, IMG submission 207223) | Populus trichocarpa ectomycorrhiza microbial communities from riparian zone in the Pacific Northwest, United States - 7_EM | ecosystem: Host-associated > Plants > Roots > Unclassified | place... | reverse complement strand
CTTCTTCTGCTTTCTCCACCTGTTTTCCTAATATATCTTCCCTACTTTGGGGTTGTTGGTTCCTTCTCCTATAGGGCACCCTAGGGTCCCTCTATAGTTTGTTTAGGCGTGTCTTGATATACTTTATGACGTTAGAGTTACGTTCCTTTTGCACCCTTTGCATTGCATCGGCTTCAATATATAGTTATAGGGGGGGAATATTGGCTTCCTTCTCGAGCCGCTAAGATATATAACGTTAATAATAATATAGAAGTTAAAGTTGTAGTTATTTTTAAGGGTGAACTTAAATTGGCTAGGGGACTTCTAATTTATTTGGTAGTAATAGCAGTACTTTATAAGATGCTTAATCGCCTTAACCTTAACTTTATAACCTGCTTGCTAAAGAACCCTAAGCAATTAGTAAACGGATAGATAGCCAAAACAATAGTGTAGTTGGCGTAGTTCTAATTTGGTTAAGTAGCTCTAAGCAACACTCTTTTCCAGTTAATAAAGGAGCAACTAGGGGTAACCCTACTTGTGTACAATAGGCACCCAATTATCTCCCTAAATAAGCATATTCTTAAGGTTATTAAGCTTAACGCCTAATTTATCTATATCTTTAATGTAAAATAGAAATAGGGTGTTTGCGGGAATAATATAAAAAGGAATATACCCTAAGGGGGTCTAGACCCTAATTATGCCAAGAGAGACCGCAGTACCCTTGCCAAAACAAATCGTATATTAGCCTTCCGTTGATTAGTTGATCTAAACAAAGCTGTCAAGCTGCTAAAGAGCTTGAACTTAAGGTTCTCCTACTATAGATACTCCTACGGCTCCAGTATCTGGCATAATACTATAGAAGACGTTCGCCGAGTATCTATTGTTAAAGGAGAACGCGGAACTCTCCTTTAGCTTATTAAAGATATCTAACTTTGTGACAGAATAAAGCGTAGATTAGTTATTAAGGATAGTAATAGTTTATGTGCCATCTACCTCACCATACTTAGTAAAGTATTAGTTAGGTAAGTAGTCCTTAATTTCTATATCTATAAGGAGCTATTCAGCCTTATTAACCTTACCCTTAAGATCTTTTATGCCTTTATATTAAACCAGGAAGCTTTAGAAGTAGGCCGTAGTAACCTTATAATTTCTAACGTTTCTTACACTTTGGCGAAACTTATTATATGCCTCCTTTTGCTTATTAAGAGAATGCCTAGTTAACTAGCAATTTAGTTTCTTACAAACATAGCACTTCTTTTGGCAATTACTTTAAAATAAACCTCTATAAGGACCTCCACCTTTGCCTTATAGTTGTTAATTATACCCTCTGCCATATTGCCTACTATAGCCACTATATGTTCAATTAGTCCAGTTGTAATTGTGTTGGTCAGGCGGGTTGATTAAAGTAGGTTAGAGTTAGGCATTAAATTACTATACTTCTTAAGAGCGTAAAGCGGTGCTAACAGAAGATCTTAATTAAGCATATATACCTTTATAAGTATTTACAGGATTAAAGAGAGTAAGGTTGTATTCTTTAATACCTTAGTATATGCTAATAACTTAATCACGTAGGCTGAAATCCTCTTAATATAATTTGGATAGACCACGCTGGATTATCTAAAGTCAATTAAAGAGCTTTTAAAGATAATCAAGCCGAGGAACACCTGGGTTTATAGCAATAATCCTTAGGAAGGTAGTCTCTCTCCATTCTAATATATACTACTACTTGTTCTCTTCTGTTTCAAAGTGGCATCTTAACTTATATATTATGCGGTTAAAGTTATATCCTTTTCCTACCAAACAATTATAATAAAAGGTATTAGCTTAGCCCCTAAGCATAACAGAATAGGCATTGTAGTATTAATCAGACTCTATTCCCACCTTCTAGCAATAGTTATAGAAGATACGCAATTTTAAATTAAGAACATTATATAGTTCCCTACTAAACTTCTTCTCCTAATCCAAATAGAGCTTCGTAAGCTCTGTAAGCAATTTTAAAATGCCTCTAATTTAAGATTAATATAGAGGAGGTGGGGGTTGCATTATAGGCTATAGTGGGGACGTAGGTCTAGTTGGTAGAGTCCGAAGGTTATTAAATCGCGAAGCAATGGGATCCTGTGCCTACTCTTATTAGGGTATAGTATCTAACATTAAAGTTACGGGTTAAATTGGATATAGAGGAGTTAAAGGCGGAGGTAGATTCGTCTATAGAGGTATATTGCTTGGATTCTATTATAAGTTAAACTTCCTTATAGTGCGTAGTTGGTGCTTAATCTCTTGTAGAGTCCATTTATGCTCTTCTTTTATATTAATAACCTGCTCCTAAATATTGTCTCTAATAGTACCTCCATCTATAGGTACAAACACTCTATACTCCCACAAGAAGTTATAGAAGTCTTATATAATATCCTTCTTTACAGGAGTCCATGTTCCCTTTATCCATTTAATAAAGTCCTCCCTTACACAGTACCATAGTATAGTGTTATTGTATTTGCTATCTTTATAGTATGCCATATAGTGTAATAAGAATCCGTTTAAATCTTGTTAATTAACATCTTTAAGGTTAATTATATTGGTTTTCTATGTCTCTGGGTTAATATCGTCCTTATACTTCTTTGGGTAGGTTAACGCCATAATAGCTATTATTAAAGGTTATTTAACGTGTAGTTGGGTAGTGATTATGGTCCTATAGTCTATAAAGGTACACTAAAGGTATTAATATGGTTGTTTAACGCGTTTTAGATGTTGACTTAGGACCCTAAGTTTAGTAACACTTCTAACCTAAAGTACTTAACTAAGTCTTTGTAAACGTGGTTGTTCTATATAATAGACGCAACTTAGTATCTCCTAGTACTTAGTAACACGTCTATTACTAGTTTTCTGCAAATCTAAGGTAGCATAGTATTACCGGGATCTATTCTATATAAGCGCATATAGCACCCCTACATAAGACTGTCTCTTCTATTTAAAAACCTAGCTGCTCTATAGTTAACTGTGTATTTAACTACTAATCAGTATTAGTAACATAGGGTAACTCCCTCACCAGTACTACTCAAGTAGATACAGTAATGTTGTTAATAATGCTTAATTATATAGAAGTTTGGAAGGGCGAAGAGCCTAAGGCTCCTCGCCACGCCAGTGCTGCGACAATACGTAACGACCGCTTGCCTCATTCCCGACAAAGAAGAAGCTAAACTATAGGTGGCTTAAACCCTTTAAGATAGTTAGGAAAACTAAAGGAAATTAAGCCTATAAATTAGAATTGCTAAAATTATATCTAATATATCCCACATTTTATGTTTCCTTATTAGAGTTATACTAGAGAAGAGATAGTATAGAACCACCTCTATTTAGCGAAATTAATAGGGAACTAAAATGGAATATAGAAGATATTCTGGACTAAAAATAGCATTAGAAGAAACGCAAATTTTTAGTTTATTAGGAAGAATACTCTTAGGTATATAATAGTTAGGAACCTAAGAAGCACCTTTAGCTAAAATATAAGACGGCAATTAAAACTTTCCTAAAGACCATAAATTAGATTTAGTAACGGTTCCAAATATACTATAGATAAAATAATAGGGAAGACCCTATAAATTAAAACCATAAGGTTAAGCATAGGCATTAGAAACGGGAACGTTTCACTATTATAATAGGGATCCTAAAATCCCGTAAGAGAAAGCTATAGAAATCTACATAAGAACCATTAGGGATGCTATCTAAAGAAGAAGCTGTTTAAGAGTAAGCAGTAGTACTAGAAGAAGGGGCTTTAGGGATTTAGAAGGGTTCCCTAGGGATAAAAGGAGAGTATCCGGTTTAACACTAGAGATATACAGTAGAGTTAATAATATAAAGAGGACTAAAAAGACACAGAGTAAAGATTTAGAAATTTTAAGAAATTATAAAGCACCTATAAAAATACCACCCATTTATTATATATGGAGATTATAGCAGTATGCTACTTTTATACGGACTGTTACTAAAAATAAAAATAAAGGCATCCCTAAAATATAAAGTTGATTCCTAGTACTAGGGCATCCTAAAGGTACCAGAGAGGCACTATATAAAGCTATCCTATAAAAAGAAAGAAAGAATAAGATAATAACTTAAATACTAGAAGTAGCAACAGAAGCCTCCTCCTCTATCTTAACGTTATTATCGGCAGTATTATCGGCACTTCTATCCCCAGAAGTATTAGCATTCTTACTAATATTCTTCTTAGAGCGGCGGGAACTAGACAGACCACCACAACTAGAGGACTAGCGGGGAGAACGTCCATCTTTGTCACTATCCTTAATATTATCCCCAGGTTCCATTATAAAGGCACCATAAAGAGCTATAGTGGAAGAAGAGTGGAGGAATGGAAGACAAAGTAAGGTTCCACACTAGTAAAGAACCGGCGATAAGCCGCATTATAGAGTACCTTTTCACTAAAGAACTTCCCTAGTGGTTTTAGTCAGAACTCTATAAGAGTTTATTAAAAGGTAAAGTCTTAGAGAACCAAGACCCTTAAAGGGGAGGCAATTATAACAGGCGCTCCTAAAGGGTATATATTAGATAAGACAGAGGAAGGTTTTACTAATGTCCCACTAGTATCTTAGAGGAGACATAGTCAGATAGATAAGGGGTAAAAGGTTTTACTAGTATCTTAGAGGGATTATATAGGAAGCTAGTTCTCCTCTAGAGAAGAACTAGCGATTAGTCTCTAAATAGAAGAGGTTAGAAAGCATTTATCCTTCAATACATAAAGCTCATTCTACCTTCGACTTACCTTCTACTTATTGGTGACTCTCATTCTACACTATCAATTAGATAATCATACGTTCCGGTCAGACTAGCCTCTTACATAAAGAGAGACTACGCCTACTGGCCTTAAAGTACTAGGAACGATGCTTAAAAACTCCTATAATACACTCTACCATATTCCTTAGTACCGCGTGCTAAAGATTATAGAGCTCCTTTACGTTCTGTGGCCATATATTTACCTATAACTACTTATAAAGATAATATTGTATACCATAGTAGGGAGTTAGGATTATAGGTATATTAGAGTACCTAGTATCTGCAACATAGTATCTACTAGGTAAGGCTTTAAATCCTTTAGCTCTCGCTAAATTAAGGACTCTAGAGTTATAAGTAGAGCTCTCCTAACTAGCCAGAATATAGAGGAAGTTTATCTAAAAATTAACAACTACAAGAACATTCTATAATAATCCTCCCTTTCTTCTACGCCATAGAGCTTGCTTTATATACCTATAAGGGCGCGAAGAGGCTTCAGGAAAGATTTAAAGGAATAATATAAATTCTATCTAAATCTAAGGGTATATAGCTCTTGCTAGGAACAAGACATTACATAAAGAAAAAAAAGGAATAACAAGAGAATCTTGCAATTAAACAGTTTAGGGGTCTTAGTTGATGCGTGCGCATATACACACGCGGACAGACTTTGGTAGTATTCAATTAATCTAGCAGAACTTGGCAGAAGTCAATCAAGCTAGCAGAATTCGGCAAAATTCAGTCAAAGCTTCAAGTTCTATCTATTAAGTATTTTACTAAGACATTTCTACTATAACTAGGCTAGTCCCATTATAGTACCCCCCCTTTAGCCAAAGGTCCAAAATAATACAATTTTATCATATTATATTTTACGTTAGGTAGCAGTATAGAGTTTTACTAGTTCTAATCATTAAACGGACTAATTAGGATTTTCCATCCCCGGGATAGAAAATCGCTATTAGTTTAGTAAAGGCAGTAAGCCGAACTAATATCTTTATAGTAGGTCTTAGCAAGGCAAATCTAACCAATTAGATAACTTTAACTACTGGTTAAAGTTCCTTAACATCTTGCGCGTTATATAACCATATTATAAGCATTATAGTATTCTTTAAGCTCTTTTTAATTTTAAGTTTCCTGCTATTATGTTTCGTGTATTCATATTAGGTAGCAGTTATTTGCCTTTATATTATATCCATCCAGCCAGAGTAGGCCACAAAGGATAGTCCTTATGGAATTCTTTTACTAGGGAAGGCGCATTAGTCTTAACTTACTTATAGAGCTCCTAGGTTTATATTTCATATCCTTCCCACTTAATAAGAAGTTTAAATCGTTTAGATTATATTTTCCATTGCATATCATCAATTAAGTTAATAAAGTAAGAACCGTTACCATTGTCAATAATTATAAGAGGTGGCGGCGGCACTTCACGAGTTATAGGTTCGTCTTTTAAGGGTTATAGTAAGCTTATGTAAAACATCAAATATATTTTTATCTCAGTCGGCAGTTTAAGCTTATAAGCATATAGGCTCAATTTCTTCTTAATTTGGTATAGGCCCGCAAACTTCCAATTAAGTTTCTTTAAGGGCCGTTAAGTCTTTAGGTTTTATATATTTAGGTAAACCATATCACCTTTCTTAAAGTCCCATATAGGGGCTCGTCCTTTATTCGCATACCATTTCTATACCATTTAAGCGTATATTAATTCACTTTATAATAGTTCCATTAGCTGCTTTATTCAATTAGCGAAGTTATACGCGTCAATTAACTAAATCCGTTTAATTATAGGTCCTGTTATATCGATTTCAGGTCATAGTTTAAATCCAAGTTAGGGGTCTTGTCTGTAGGTCGCGTAGAACGGCGTCATACCTGTTAATACATTTATTATATTATTCACAGTAAACTCAGCCAAAGGCAGCCATTTTTCCCAGTTATCTTACAGGTAGAAGCAGTACATTTATAAATATTATTCTATAATCGCGTTCGCAATTTTAGTTTAACCATCTATCTCTAAATAAAATATAATTAAGAGTCGTGTTTAAATACTTAATTGTTTGCATAGAGCTTACCAGAAGTCTAAAACAAACTGGCTTCCATAGTTGGATATTATTAAATTAGGAAGTCCGTATAGCTTAAAAACATACTTAACAAAACATTCGGCTACTAATATCACATTAATTAAGTCCATAGGAATCATATATCACATTTTTATAAAATAGTTAACAACTACTATAACATTTATAAACCCGTTACTGTTAGGCAAGTTAACTATAAAGTCAATTAAGATATCTTACCATCTTTGCATTGGAATTGGCAACGGTCAAAGTACTCCTTACTTCTTTACATAAGAGGTCTTCCCACACACACATATTCTGCAGGCTTAAACATATTTTCATACATAGTCGTATATCATAGGCCAGTAGTATGCTCATTAAATAATCTTATAAGTCTTTATATAGCCAGGATGTCCTGCTATAGGGGAATCGTATACAAATTCAAGTATCTTAAATTATAAGGGTTCGGAATTCAAAACTACCATCTTCTATTAATAGTATAGTCAATTATTACAAATTTCGCATTCGGCAAGTGTAATATCTTTATACTATCGTTTTCCTATTTAAATCGCTTTTATTACATCTGCTATCTATGCGTTGTTCTTATATTCGTATTCCATTAGCTTATTAATTTCTATTTCCTATTTATTAATTTCTAATTCGTTTCTATTAAGTTCTATATCTAAGAACATAGGATATAGTTTCTTAAAGCGTTTAGGGGGCAATAAGATCCGTAATTAATTTATAATCCGTTTATCTAAGGCGTTTACAGGTAAATCTTATAATTATTATATTAATACATTAGGCTTCTAATTAAGTTTGCCTAGTTAGTACATAATCTTAAAGTTAAATTATAAGAGGTATTCAGCCTAATGAATTTGGCGCTATATTAACTACTTTATAGTTATAAAGTACTATAGGTTTTTATAGTCCGTTAACACGCATATTAAAAACAATAATCCTTTAAGTTCTAGACGCCATTGTTCAAAGCATCTAACAATTATAAGTAGTTCCTTATCGTATATCTTATAGTTCAATTCGGCAGGGGCAAGCTTTTAAAAGAGAAAGGCTACTAGACGTAGCTCACCGTCCTTATTATATTGCGATAACACTCCCCCTAGGGCATAATTAGACAAGTCTATTTTAATAATACATTTAAGGTTAGAGTCAAAGTAGGTAAAAATTAAAGCGGTTATAAAGCATTATTTTAAGTTATTAAAAGCTTATTTACATCTAGCAGTCTATTTAAATTTTATATTCTTTCTTATTAGGTTTACTAATAGTTAGGCAATTTTTAAGAACTAGTTAATAAATTAGTAGTAGAAATTTACAAATCCTAGGAAACCTTAAATGTTTTATATATTACTAGGGCTTCCCTAGTTTATAATCGCAGCGACCTTTTTAGAGTCCATTTTAATTCCATTATAGGATATAATCAGGCCTAGGTACATAACTTCAGATATATAGAACTTGCATTTCTTAATATTATATTATAAACCCGCATCTCATAAACGTTTAAGAACCATTTAGATATATTTTTAATACTTAGAAAGCGAAGATAAGTAGATTAAGATATTATTAATATATATAGTAATAAATATATTAAGGAATTCACAGAGCGTATTATTAACATATTGCTAAAACGTACTAGGACCGTTCTTTACACCAAACAGTATCACTAGGTATTTAAAGAGTCCCCATTATATATAAAAGGCTATATACTTCTTATCTCCTTCTTAGATGCAAATTTAATTAAAGGCAGCAACTATATCAAGCTTTATAAAATATTATGCCTTTACCAGGCGGTTAAGCGTCTCTTAGATTAAGGGAATTGGATATTAGTTTCAAATCATAATTATATTTAGGGCTTAGTAATTAATATAGAATCTTAAGCCTCCTCCTAGCTTTTTAATAAATAATACGGGTAAGGCAAATAGAGATTAACTAGGGCAAATAAATCCTTTTTCTAGATGCTTATTAAGGTATTATTATATTATAAGCAGTTCTTCTTATAACATACCATATAGCAGACCGAACTTTAGTATTATACTAGGTTTAAGTTTTATCTTAAAATCATGTTTATCCCAATATGGGGGCAGCTGGTCTGCAAATCATTTTTCAAACTCGTTAATTAGATTATAGTACTCCTTAGGTATAAGAGGTTAAGGGTTAACATACTACTTTAGTTCTAGCGCCTTCTTAATATCTTCTATTATTATAGCAAAGATTTTATGGTTTTATTTTCTTGCTAACAAAACAAAAGGTGCGGCTTATATTATACAAATTTTAAGGGGTTTTAATATATCATCTTCGCATTCTTTACTACAATTAGCAGTCATAGTTTTGTTATATTAGTTCAAGGTTTATAATAAGGGCAATTTATATTATATCAAATTCAAATAGTCTTATACATATTTATAGGGTAGGTGGTATTTTAAACAATAACTTCGGCAATAGGTTATGCGGAATTTTAGTATTTCTTTAACCCAGCTAATTAAAGGGTCGTGCCATTTTAGCTATCTATATCTAAGTATTATCTTATATTGCTTTAGGGGTGTTATAAATAGGGAAACATATTCAAGATATTCGCCTATCCGCATTTTCACAAGAGCATAGTGCGTCAATTCGCCATATATTAAGGGTTTGCCGTTAAAGCCTTATAGGCCTTAGGGCTTATTAAGTTTCTTTAAATTTAGGCGTTGGGTTTTTATATAGTTTATATTAATAAAGCCTATGCTAGTAGCTCCGCTATCTATAAGGATTTATACCTCCTTCCATTTTCTAAGTATTTGAATTTTACTAAGTACATTAAGGGAGTTAGGTTATATATCAGCGCTAGAAGAGCCTAGACACTTATACTCTTCCACTTCTTATTCTAAGGCGCGACTTAGCCCTAGGATAATTTATTTTCCAAATTAGCTAAGCATAAGATACTTTATAACAACCAGGTATAATTTATAGAATAAGTACAAGTTAAGAAGTAAGTACGGCTTAAAGAATAAGTACAATTTAAGGAGCAGGTGCGATTTGAAGACCAGGAGAAACTACAGCAAACTTTTTTAAAAGGGTAAGTTCAGCAATTCCTTTAGATATATCCTTTTCTACCACATCCAAAGCATTCTCTATTTATAGCTTAAGTCCTTTGTTTGTTAGTTCCTAAGGGTACATAGAATCAAGTGGCGTTAAGGTCCATAGGGTCGTGCATAAGTTTTAGAGAAGGGTCGCGCTTTAGGGTATATATCGGTTTTATAAAGTCTTAAACGCAAGGTATAGTTGGCTTTAGAGAACAAGTTTATTTATTATATTAAAGGTCCTTATTAATTCGTTAACACATTATAGCAAATTTAGGTAGGTCCTTTAGCAGTTCCCTACCTACTAACTATGCTCTAATTTCATCTGAAATAGCTCATTAAAGAGCAGTAACTTTAGCGGCTTTATTCCAATCCAGTTCGCCAACAAGGCCTAAAAATTCCGAAAAGAAGCTAGTAAAGTCTTAATTCCGTTATCATAGGTTTTTAAGTTTAGTAACAGCGGTATGTTTATGGCTAGCATCATCATACATTCATTCTAACAAAGAGATAAAGATTTTAAAATTAACAAAGGTGCTATTACAGAAGAATAGGTCCATAGTTTATATAGCGTCTTTACTTAATTAAGACATCCTATAGCTAATCTTACTAGCTTCAGTAGGGTATCAGTTATAGTTTATTAAAAGTTTAAGGCGGAGCTTAGTTATAAAGGGACGCAGGTTATTTTAATTTCTATTAAACATTAGAGGGTCAGGAAGCTTTTCTAATTTTATAGTAGATACTAGGTTCGTTACAGGTATAGGTTAAGCTACCATTACTGGTTTAGGGTTTGCATTTAACAGGCCAGGTTCATATACGGTTATCTTAATTTTATTTATAGGTGTTACTATTGGGGTCTCCATCATAAGTATATTAACGTTGCGGAGTTCTTTATAGAGTGTTTCCATTAATCACTAATACTAGGCTTCCAGTGCAGCCTGCTGCTAAGCCAAAGCATCTATAAAGGCTTCTTATATTATAGTTAACTATTCCCTAACTAGGGTTATAATGCTCATAGTTAACGCGTAGGATTTAAGGTCATTTGCCATTTTAATAGTAGTTATTTTTAACGCAACGTAATATAAGGGCGCAAAGAGGCTTTAGGAAAGATTTAAAGGAATAATATAAATTCTATCTAAATCTAAGGGTATATAGCTCTTGCTAGGAACAAGACGTTGCGTAAAGAAGAGAAAGGAATAATAAAAGAATCTTGCAATTAAACAGTTTAGGGGTCTTAGTCAATGCGTGCGCACATACACACGCGGACGGACTTCGGTAGTATTTAATTAATCTATCAGAACTTGGCAGAAGTCAATCAAGCTAGCAGAATTCGGCAGAATTCGGTCAAAGCTTCAAGTTCTATCTATTGAGTGTTTTACTAAGACATTCCTACTATAACTAGGCTAGTCCCGTTACAATACCCGCCAGTTACAAAAACTAGTAAGTAAGTACTGTTAAGAGCTCTAATACAATTAGTAAAAAAAGGATATTATTTAGGGTTATTAATAATCTCTTCTAGAGTAGAGTTCTTAGGAAGCTAAATAACTTCCTTATACAATTTTAGAAGGCTAGGAAGGACTTTATATACGGCTCTACAAGGCAGTAAATTAATACTAAAAGTTTAGCTAGCAGGTAAATACTCACTAGTAGATTATTATAGATAAGTATTAAGTTACCTTACTCAGTAATCTATATAACAAATTATCGCTAAATATTATTAGGAATATTAATAGCTTCTTAGCCGCTAATAAAAGCTTCATATCCTTTAAGTTGCTATATAGTTATAACCAATTAAGAAGCTTCCTAAACACCTTAGGCCTTATACAAGTTAGATTTATAAGTCGTTGCTTATAGCCATAGAGCAACTGCGACGTCCACCTTATTCCTCACCATATATTAGTATACTAAGTATAGACGCCCCCCAGAAACAAGCTTATTGCGATTATAAAGGTCAAGATAATAATATTAGATAAGGCTGCAAATATGACAGCAGTATCGCGGTTGGGGTGTATAAAGTCGCCATATTACAAGAAGTCGTTACTTTGGCGCAAATATAAGGGCTCAAATTAATATAGAATATGGAACGGAGGCTCAAGGGCAGCATATTGAAACGGTGCCAAGAACCTCATTTCAACTACCGTATATAGTATAGCTTGCAAATTTGAAGCGCTTACCGATATGGAGGAGCTCCATATTCAAAAGTCGTCAGATTTACCGAACGACAGCCTCATATTCAGATTTAAGCTCCATATCGGTTAAATATGGAGCCTCCATATTGAATATAAAGTTGCAACCGAACGGCCCCTAAATATCTTTATAGTTAATCGCCGATATAAACGTCTATATGTCTATATATCTACATAGCTACACGTTTGTACACCTATACACCTATACGCCTATATATAGCTCTACATAAGGTTCTATATAAGGCTCTGTAAGGCTCTATATAAGGCTCTACACGAAGCTCTACACAAAGCTCTGCAGAAGCTCTGCTCAAAGCTCTACACGAAGCTCTGCTCAAAGCTCTGCTCGAAGCTCTACACGAAGCTCTGCTCGAAGCTCTGCTCAAAGCTCTGCTCGAAGCTCTACACGAAGCTCTGCTCAAAGCTCTGCTCGAAGCTCTACACGAAGCTCTGCACGAAGCTCTGCACGAAGCTCTGCACGAAGCTCTACTCGAAGCTCTGCACAAGGCTCTACCTAAAGCTTACCCCCTTCTATAAAGCAAATCTATACCTACTAATAGTCCTTAATTATTATTTAAAGCTAGCCTATAAGTTTAGGTACTCTAGCTGCAGTAAGACGA
>Ga0307507_10009755_pt1 | contig 12678 bp, 7 predicted proteins | sample 7_EM_MG_FD_207223 | JGI IMG/M metagenome (GOLD analysis project Ga0307507, IMG submission 207223) | Populus trichocarpa ectomycorrhiza microbial communities from riparian zone in the Pacific Northwest, United States - 7_EM | ecosystem: Host-associated > Plants > Roots > Unclassified | place... | reverse complement strand
TTCATAAGTGCCACGACACAAGTATTTCCTAAATTATCTTTATATTCTATTACTTTATTGCCTCCGAGGAAAAAAAAAACATTAAAAGTATTCATAAACAAGGTAATATTCTAGTTTTAAAAAAAATAGAGTCAGAAAAATAATATTTTATATTTTATATTTAAATACAATATTTTTTTATCTAGAATTTGTACTAAGTAATACTCCAATTTTTAAATTTATATTAAGTTCGAAAAACATATTTTAAATATTTTTCATAGTTTTCTTTTACAAGTTTTCATTGTTTTTTATATGAAAGAGGACATGAATAATAATTATATATATAACCACTTTTTAGTAATGTAAAAGATTAAAATTATTTTTTACATTTTCATATTTAGTTGGTGTCATAAATTTAATTTTTATTATAAATTAAATGTGAATATTTTTAAGTTAATAATATTTTTTTTTCATGATAATTTTTAATTTAAATGAAATAAAATCAATATTCTATAATTAAATTATTAGGGATATAAAATATTGAGATGAGTATAGATCATCTCATAAGGTTAAGAGGAAGTAAATTAGTAAGATCTTAACCTTTGTATTTTTATCTTTTCTAGTTGCATTGATTAGTAGTTGGACTTGATAATTTATTTTAATTTTTTTTATCGGGTTAACATGCTGTAAAAAAATTTTTGATATTGGATTGATACTTGATTTTGTAAAAGAAAATTTACAAAAAATAAGAAGATCAAAATTAAAAATAAAAAAAAAATAAAACCCTTTTAACTCGATATTGTTCATCTAAAGCTTTATGGGGGGAAATGCATTGAGGTTTTTCTCTATTTCTATTTTTAACCTTTTAGTTTGGAAATTATGCGTTTTGATCTAAATTTTTATTTTGTTAATGTTTAAGTCTCTAGTTTAAGAAAAAAAAAAGTCCCAAAAAATAAAAAAGTAGAGAAAGTTATTAGATATCCACATTTTAAAAATAAAATAAAAATATTTTATGTGTCAATAAATTTTAAATTTTATTCGACGAGATGAGTTCTATTAAATTTTTTTTCACCTGACATCTAGCTATTCAAAATAAATCTGAATTGAGAAAAAAAATTAATTTAATTTTATGTTTTTAAACCAATTTATAGATGTTTTGGGTTGAGAAATCGGTTTATTAAAGTTTTAAAGATATTTATTTAGATATTTTTAAATAAAAATAAATTAAAAATAAATTTTTAAGATTTCAAAACTTGAAGCCTAATATTTCAATAATAGAAGATTATGAAAGACGATGACATGCCACCCGCCTTTGTGAAAAAAATACACTAAGGTATATGGGTAAGGCATGCTTGGCTTTCTAGGTAGCAGGCTAGATGCGTGGGATTGATCTCTTTTATTTTTTGTTTTTTTGTTTTAATTTTGATTATTTAAAAAATTAATTAATAATCTTCTTTCTATATATGTTTTACTTTGCATTAATCTTTTTTATTTTCATTTAAATTAATATCCTCTCTTTTATTTTTTTAATTTTTCATACAAATAAAAAAAAATTCTTGGTAAGAAAAGATACCTCTAAGATGAAAAAAAAAACATATAAATTAAAAGGAAAAGTTGAGGTTAAATATTTTTAATACTTATATGTTTTTTCTCTGATGAAAAAAATTAGCTTTTATTTTAGTATTTAATTAACATTAATAACTCTTTCTCAGTTTATTAATTCATATATTTTTAAGTTTGTTTCATTAAATGTGAACAACATCTTTATGTTTTCTGATTAAAAAAAATCATTATACAATAAAACACATATGAAATACTAGCATATTTTTTTGCTATTTTAAAAATTAATTTGGGATATAGTATAGTGTTAACAATTGTTTTTTATATTTATTAATGTAAATGATTCTCAATTTATATTTATTAAATGTATGCATAATGTTTTCATTTCACAATTATTATTTTTTAAATATATAAAACACATTAACATCTATATATTTATTTTTTATTTAAAAAAATATTTAATCCTACCTATAGCCTATAGTGAAATGTCAAAAGAATGTCTAATGAAGTTAAACCTATATTAGCTTATTTGCTTCGTGGATGTTTAAAATTATTTTTTACTTTAAAATATTTTTAAAATTTATTTTTAATTTCAGCTAATCAAAACAATATAAAACTTTGACAACGTCTTTGTCCTGCCCATGGAAATTTGTCCATTTTAATTTTTTTAACACAAAAGCTAAAATTCCAAGACAAGACAGCTCAACATCCTACATAATTTATAACAATTAATTCTGAGCTTTTAATAATCCATCCATGAGAATGTAAACATGGAGCATGATGTTGGCCCACCAAAAAAAAGTAACCGTTAGAAGCTTGAATGTTAAGCCTACCGTTAGAAACCAAGTTCTTTAAAATCCCCTATCCGAATCCTCCAGTTCATTCATGAGACCAGCAAAGAAAAGTAGGAAACCTTCCTGCAGTGTCTCTCTTCCCGCTCATCTAGTGCATAAACCTGCTTCGACTCTCCTCTCTCTCTCTAAACAGCCTTGAAGGGAATATTGGAAAATGGGTATGGTAGTGGTGATCTCTTTGCCTCTGATAATCTTCTGCTTACTTCTTGGTTTTGGATGCTACTACTTGGGGAGATACAAAGGAAGACAAGATGTCCGTACAAATGCTCAAGTTTTTGGGGTACCTATTCCACCACCTGATACTGCTAGTAAACCACCTCCTCCACCTCATTCCAAGCCAGGAAACTTGGAGAATGTTTAAGCTTTTTTTCTTTCCCTTTAATGCTTTACTTTGCACTTTCTTATATGGGGTGTAGAGAGTGATTTTTTATGCTGTTGAGATGTGTGGTGTGGTTGTTGAGCATTATTTGTCTATGAATTTTGAGGTATTGAATTGAGCTGTAATATATGGGTTGGCGATTGTATATTGGTTGTCATATGAATGAAATTGATAAAGATTTGTATTTTTACTTTTTGGTTGATTTATTTCTTCTGGAATGCAATTTGTTAGTCTCAGCTCATTTTGTTCCACAAAGTGCTTGGCATCTTTCCAAATGATGCCTCCATCAAGAGAAGAAGAGAAAAAAGACAGGTCTCGTTTCATGCTAGCGGGGGAGATTGAGAAGAAGGCCCCCCTGGGGAAACAAGACATCTTAAAATAACTAAGAAAAGAAAATTATGCTATTATACAAAAGAATTGACTACAAGAGTCAGTCCTCTGTGCTCTGAAACTTATCTCTAAATCTGAGGAATCTTTTATGTAAGCTCCTATAACAGTGTATTTGAATCAGTCACTTCATATTTGTTACATTTAGTTTACAGTGGTAAACCCTTCCGCAATCCTTTCCAGAAACTATGTCAAGATTACCCCTTCTCAGAATATCAATCAATCACTGATGTTAAACACGATAAGCCATTCCTACTTCAATCAAAGATGTATGAGGAACCCCTAGTGCTGTTGATGGGCTCCGACAGTTCCGTCTCAAGAAACCATATACAATGTTAATGGCAAATTTCTTCACAAATGATGATGTTTCCCTTGCCAAAACACAAGTATTGCCCATCATATATGCCAGACCAGCTTCCCGGGCATCCTCCAGGTCCTCCAATTCCTTACTATTGTCGACACCACAAAATCTTACTCTCTTGCATCTAGTCAACCCAGCCCCAGAACCATTCTCAGCTCTCATGCTAACATCATCCCGTAGACAGTCTGATTCGTGCTGATTTACAGGCATTTCACTTACTGAGTCTCTAGCATCACCATCATCACTCTCGTGCTGCAAGAACACTCTCACAGTTTCAATCAGGTCGGTCTCGAAAGCATAACTATCCTTCCTTGCATCCTTATAACCAAACCTGACAATGCACCGATAGAGACGGAACTCTGCGGGACCAATGCGGCTTACAATAAAACGCTGATTGGCAGAAACTCTTGGAGTTGTCAGGAATTGAAATGTTACAAATATGAGGACTTGGTGGAAGGCGGGAAAGCTGGTGACAAAATGTGAAAACATTGGCGGGATCCCTGAGAGCACATTTGTATAGATTAGGCCAATGCCACGAACACGATTTATACCAACATTTGGGCCCAGACTAAGAAGCATATCCAAAGATGTTCTGTTATGTGACTCGAATGATTGTTTCTGTAACGTCCCATAGTGCCAGATGTACATCACAGACAAAACTATTAGGGAGAAAATGAGAGGGATCCAGCCACCTTTGGCCACTTTGGCCAGGCAAGAAGACAAGTAGAGCAACTCTACAAATCCAAAAACAGTTACAAAAATAAATGCTGCCAGAATATTCCGCTTCCAGACCATAACAATGACAAGAAACATCAAGCAGGTGGTAACAAACATTACAATGATAACTGTGAGACCTGGTACAAAGAGATAAACTGATCAAATTGCTAACTTAATTGAGAGAGAGACGGAGATAGAGAGGAAGGGAGGACAGGAGGGAGAGGCAAGTACCATATGCATTGGCTATCATATCTGTGTCCCTAAAGCCGATCACAACAAGAAGGCAAAAAACCATCAACATCCAGTTCACCTCCGGTATGTATATCTGCCCATGCATTTGATTTGATGTGTGTATTATCTTAACACGAGGGAAGCACTTCAGTGCCCAACACTGGCTGATAATCGAGAAAGTGGCAGATATGACTGCCTGACTTGCCACCACTGTTGCAAGAGTTGCAATGATAAATACTGGCCAAAATACAACCTCTGAATGGAAAAGGAATTAAAAAATCCCATAAGAGTATGCTCCAAGACAATGCTGCAATAAAAAATTAGATATAGCTAAGCAGGAAAAACACTTCGCAGATAGCTAGCAAGGTGAGCCAAACTGAAAAATTAAACAGCACCATGCTTCCTCTTCCCAAAATAATGGTAAATCGTGCACAATAGAAAAGATTGTTAATGAGAACGTAAACATTGGCCAGCCCTATCAAAGGTCCCAACCTGAAAATTGTGCTTCAAAGAACCATTAACATACAGATAAAGTTTAATATTTTGTGTAAGATAGAGCTGATCCTCGTGAGAAATAAATTACACTTGGAGCAAAATTTTGTACACAGAATCCAAAAAATTCTAGCAAAATCAGAAAATAAAATGCATGTTGAATATCATATTAAGAAGAAACAGAAGGTCTCTGCCATTCAGGAGCAAAAAATTGGAAGTTCAAAACTTGACATTTCATATTAGCAGCAGACAAAAGAAAACACAAGTCTTTCATGACATGACCATACAATCTCATTTGACATCAAGAAAGACACGGAACAACCTCACAATTATATGAAATCACATCTGACACCCTCTAGACTCAAAATAATTCAAATTTAGTTATTTCCAGTATCTATGTTCCAAGATTAATATTCTAGGATCTAGTATATGTAGAATTGCAGATATAATTACAAACAAATAAATAGGATTTGGGAAAAGAAATTAAAAAAAGATCTTACCAGGGATTGCTCTGTAGAAGCTTCTCTGAAGGTCCTCTTTGTGCTTAGAGAGATAAGCAGCTTCACCCATATAAGCCAGAATCAAGCTAGGATAAATAATTGCGGTGAATGCAATCTGCTCTTGTAAGTAAAATAAAAATAAAAAGTCAAGAGGGAAATAAATTGATGATGTATGTACATGACCTGGAAAAGTTTAATTTAGATCATTAAACAAACAAAATGACCACAAAACAACTGCCTAGCATACAGGCACAAACATAATCATGAAATTTGGCCATACTCATAAAACTAGAGTGAAAACTTACCCTGATTGAAAGCTGAGAGAAATGACCAAGGTCAGCAAACATAGCCTCCGCACCTATTAAGAAGTTCATTTTTTCAGCCATTCTCACAAGAATAATCTTCGGCAGAAAAGGGGAAAATGAAGGGGAACCAACAAACCTGTAATGCAAAGGACAATGCCTCCAAGAGAAGTCCACCCATCCTTTCCTGTCAATTTGAACAGCTTGTACACGTAATATGGTGACAGAGCACTCACAACACGAGGATTCCACTGAATTATGTTGTAAATACCAACCCCACTAATGGATAATAGCCACAATAAGATGATAGGAGCAAAAAGGAAGCCAACCCTATGTGTCCCAATATGCTGAAGGGCAAAGAGGCCCACCAAAATCAGGCAGGTTATCAAAACAGCATAACCTGCACAGAAAATTGTAGAAGCATATATCACTAAAAGATACTACAAATGCTCCATATCTTGCTCACTCATTCCAAAGGCAATTATTTTCAACTTTTCTTCTGAGCCTTCTAGTTAATGTTATAACAATCATATGAGAATTTAAATCCTGGGAACAAAGTATGTAGGCATATATTACGCAAAGCAAGTCTGTTACACCATTATAATGAGAAACAAGTTCTACTTCTGTTTTGTCAGAAAGGACAAACAAGAAATGATACATTTACTTACTGTCATGCAGACCTCCAGCCTTGGTTTTGATGCCATATACAGCCGAAAGGACTGGGGAAAAAAAAATTACTCAATGGTTACAGCTCATTGATAATTCAAGAAGTAGACGGCATTTTTAAAAAATATTTGGCATTTTTAAAAAATATTTGTATGGCAAGATAGTAGCAGAACCATAAAATCATCTTTCATTAATCACTAAGAGAATATAAAAGTGACAAGCCCTTCTTGAATTAATTGACAAAGACCAAAACGTTGAGCACTATATTCTAGTTGGGACAACTGGTCTATGTATGAGGTGTCTTTTACAACACAATCAGCGATGGCTTGAATGAGTAATTTAGATGCAAAGATTACCAATCCTTGATCTACCAGAGGTAGACCTTTTGGATGGCCATAACAATTGGCCATTGCTTGAATGCAATTTAGGTCAAAAGAGTATGAATCCTTAATCTACCTTTTGAATGGCCACCATTCCAGTGGTCTTGTTTGATTAGCGACAACCCAAAACTGTGTACCAACAATGGCCATACTTCTACATCTTTACAAACTGAAGTCAATCTATGTTACTAGGAAACTAGGAAAGAAACATACCTGACATTGATGGGGTCAAGATACCATCAGCTATAACCATGCTAGTCCCTAAAATCACAATAAGCAGCAGTACAACACGAGAACTATGATGCTTATCAAAGAACTCCTTCAGAAGAGAACTAGCCCTAGTCTCTTTGATCAATTGACAAGAGTCTTGAGAAGATATGTCATCGTCTGTCGAATGGGAAGGATGCAAAAGTCCTAACTTTGCACGGCGACAAAGTAATGAATACAAGGCAAATGTCCCTCCTGTAACATTGAGGCTCCTTCAACAATCCACATAAAAAGTACGGAAACATCTCTAAATTAGAAAGGCAAACAAACACAAAGGCAGGTCTTTGAAAGCACCTTCTCCATTATCATCAGCCCCTAATACAAATACAATGTACTTGCAGAGAGGGATTAAAGTCAAAGTCCAGAAAACCAAAGAAAGTACCCCGAGAATTTCATCGTCGTCCTCGTGAAGTCTCAATCTCCCCGAAAAGGTACTTGTGTAGACATAAATTGGTGATGTGCTAAGGTCACCATATACCACACCAAAACTCTGGTACGCTAGAATCAAAGTACTTTTATAAAGTTTCTGCAAATAGATTAACAAACATCAAAAAATCACACCTTTTTCCTCGATCCAATACCATCACTACTATTTTTCAAATAATTCGTGAATGAAACAATAATTAACATGTGCAAGATTAATAAACCTTAATTTGTTTAAAGAAAGTATTCACCAATGATAGAAACGGAAAATTTGAACAGAATTAGCTCAAGCAACTAAAAGGGTGTCAAGAAAATCGCAGCAAGTTTCTAAATTTACTCACTCGACTAAACGTGAATGAAACAGTATAAAAATAACCAACTAAAAGAGAAGGGGCGGATTTTAACAAGATAGACTAATCGGACAAAAGGGTGTCAAAAAAATTCAAGAAGAGCTCTTAAATTTGCATTGACCAGGAAAATTTTCCTTCGTTCTGCAGCATTTTCTTGGGAACCAAACAGATGCCACATACAAAGGACCAATCAGTCAAATGGGTGTCAAAAAACCAAAGAAAAGTTTCCAAATTTACACTGACCATGAAATTTTCCTTCATTCTGCTACATTTTCTTGGCAACTAAACAGCAAATACACAACAAACTTAAAACCCAACATTGCAATACCAAAAAGAAACGAGAAAACACCCAAAAAAAGCATACGCTGCAGTGAAAAAAACATGAATTTACCAATCTAGATTGGCGGTTCGTGGAACCGGATTCAAGTTCCATTTATTTTCTGTGTTTCAGTAATAAAATAACTGAAACCCCAAAAAACCTTCAGGAATCCTAAGCTGAAATGGGTTTTCTTTAGAGTCCATAAAGAGAAAGAGGAAGATAATTTAAAGATGGTTTTATTGTTTTCCCCTTTTCGGGTTACAATAAAGTTGCTATTAAATAGTGCTAGGAGCAGAGAAGTGTGTGTAGTTTCTAGTTTCTAGAGAGAAAAGACAGTCAAAAATTAATACTTTCTAGAGAGAGAAGGGAGTCAAAAATGGATCCTTCAAGGATATATCTCCCGTTTACTTGGAAGTACAGTGGAAGTTATTTAAAATATATTTTTTATTTGAAAATATATTAAAATAATGTTTTTATTTTTAATATTATTATATTAAAAAAAATTAAAATTTAAAAACAAAATCAAAGATTTTCAAAAAAGCACTGACACTGCAACACTGAACAGTGAAAAAAAAAAAGGCAAAGAACTTGGCAAGGAAGGCCGGTGGAATTTTCTTAAATGGCGCCAAAATGTCTATTTTTTGTTGAGAAAATTGTCTTCTCCTTTCATTTTTTGTTAGTTGGTTTTCATTTTAGGTTGTTTCTTATTGGAAGTGAAACAATTCAAATAACGACTCCCAGGTTTCAGAAATTAAAGAAAAAAAAACATTACACTCGCACGAACAGGCATTTTTGTCTTTTAATTTTTTTTTAACAGTGAAGTGACAGAATCGCTCTTCAAATAGATTAAAAAAAAACTGTAGGGTTGGTTTCTAGGAAATTTTAGCTTTATTGTGGTTTTTTATTATTTTTAGGTTTATTTAGGAGTTGTTTGGTAATTTTAAAAAATTAAATATTATTTAAAAAATTAATGATTAACAACACAAGCATTAGGGCATGATAGCTTTCATAAAGGTTGTTAAAATCGCGATTCAACTCATAAAATCGTACGATTTTACGAGTTAATATAGACTTAACGTGTGAAATCGTTCAAAAAACTTGAAAATAGATAAAATCATGTTAAAATTAAGTAAAATCAAATGAAATCGCATAAAATCACGATTTCACCACCGATTTTACTATTTCTGCAAAATCTTTTCTCTTCGATTAGAGAACATGAGTAGGAATAAGGACAAACTAATCACGGTTAAGTACGTGTGTTTTAGACTATCTTTGTACTTGGTTTTGCAGCAAAGGGCGTTTTTCTTACAGCATCACTTTTTTGCTTGCCACCTGTCTTCTTTTATTTTGATAATATAGCATTTGCTTTTGTGATGGGATATTTTTTTAATAGGTGACTCTTTCTCCCTTGAAGAGTTAACAATATTCCTCGATGATTAATATAATTTGATAATGCAATGTAAGCCAAGGTGATAAGTATTTAGAAAATATTTTTTATTTGAATTTTGACCAAAATTAGAGTCATAGTAATTTATAGTATTTTATTTTCAAAAAAATATTTTATTTTTTATTATTTTAAATATTAAAATATTTGATAAAAATATTATAAATTTGAATTGTTTATTTAGGTTCATACAAAACAAAGAAATTATTTGTACTAGAGAAAAATGAATGATTTAGTATTTATAATGTGCAATCTGAAATTGAATAATAACCAAGTCAAAAAGCAAGCTGATGATTTTGGTGTAAAAGATGATCTTCCATCTTATGATGATTGGATGACCGAGGGAGAAAAACATTCAAACATTGATTTGCTTGGTGCTAATGAAAAGTTACTTAAATTATGTATGAATTTTTATTTGAAGCATGTATTTTAAGGTGCTTGAATTGTGTATGAATTTTTATTTGAAGCATGAATTATTTTTTAATGTATTTTAAAATTCTTTACGATTTTACGATCCGTTTTTACGATCCGAGTTTATTTTGTATTTTCCGTGCCGTGTCAAAATCATGATTTTAACAACCTTGGCTTTCATGACCTTTGGGACAACGGGTATAGAGCTCTCCAATTACCAAAATTTACCATCCAAGACGGCATTTAGAGCGGCATGTCATCTCTTTCGTGTTGGTGGGTCACGTGCACACGGATGAAGGAGCGATTAGGCTTGATGACTTTTTTTTTCTTTTCCTCTTTTTTTTCTCTCTCCTAAGCTAGAAATCAATGTCAATCCTTCTAGAAATCAAATATGTTTTCCGGTTTGTATTTTTATTAGTTTTGATTTTTTTATTATTATTATTATTTATTTTTCTTTTAATGCTTTTTAAAATTTAATTTTTTTTCAAATTCATCTCTTAGTATTTTATTTTATTTTATTCGATTTGAACCTCATTCTTTTAATTGCTTTTTTTGTATTTTATTATTTTCTTGATTTTTTTTAATTTCATTCTTCATCATTTTATTTTTTTTTAATTTCATCCCTCATCATTTTATTTTTTTTATCCAATTTTGGTCATCATTTTTTTAATTAATATTTTTAATATTTCATTTTTTTTCTTTCCCTCTTTATTTTCTCTCTCTGAAGCTAGAAATCAATGCCAATCCTTTTAGAAATCAAATATGTTTTCCGGTTTGTATTTTTATTAGTTTTGATCTTTATTTTTTTTATTGTTATTTTTTTTTAATGCTTTTTGAAGTTTAATCTTTTTTCAAATTCATCTCTAAATATTTTATTTTATTTTATTCGATTTGAATTTCATTCTTTTAATTTTTTTTTATGTTTTATTATTTTCTTGATTTTTTTTAATTTCATCTCTCATCATTTTATTTTTTTTATCCAATTTTGGTCATCATTCTTTTAATTAATATTTTATTATTCTTTTATTGATTTTTTTTTTCAATTTTGTTCCTCTACATTTTATTTCATTTAACCTTTTTTCCAACTTTGGTTCTATTTTTTTATTGCTATTGTTTTATCATTTTATTAATTTATTTTATTTCTCAATTTAGTTTTTTATACTAGATTCGGTCCTCGTTATTTTGATTTTGATTTTTTTTGTTTTTAATTTTTTTTATGATTGGAATTTTTACTTTGTGGTTTTTTACATGTTTGTCTTTCTATATGATAATCACGGTCTCATAATCCGAACTCAGTTTAAATTCGGTCTTTTCTTTAGGTCCTTTGTTAAAAATTAATTTTTGTTTTAAAGTTCATCTTTTCATATTTGATGGTTGGGCCTTGAGCTTCATTATTTGTTCTGTTTTTCTTTTGTAAGGTTATCTTAATTTTATATATCGGGTAGTGGATTAATCAAGTTAACTCAGATTTTTTTTCCAGTGTTCTTTTATTTAACTTCAGTCTTTTTTCTAGTTTTTTTTTTTTATCTCAATCTTATATCGCAAGTAACATGGTAGTCAAGTTAACTCGAGTTTACTTGAGTTTTTTTCTTCGACATTACTTTTAAATTTTTTTTTAATTTCATCATTTGACATTAGGTTATTGGGCCTTGAGCTTTACAATACTTTTTTCAATTTTCTTTATGCGTGTTATCTCAATCTCATATATTGATTACATGTTAATCAAGTTAACATAAGTTGAACCAAATTATTATCGTCTGAACTTTTTTTATTATGTTAGAAAAAGTTTAACCCAACAACGTAAATCATATATCTAATGTGGAATATTTATAAAAGAAAAGTTTCAAAAACTTTCTTAGGCGCGTGCAAACAATAAGAATTGGATATTTTTGTAATTAACATAATTTAATTTCTTTGATATACCATGATCGTATAAGTCTTTAAAACCTTGCTTTTAAGATGTAGGTTGATCTAAGATTATTGCATTCCAACTAAAATAAAATAAAACTTAAACTTGCATCTAATCATATAAATTCAACCTTCTTAAGTCTTACTCATGGCCTATGGGTGGTTATTTTGATGCAATATTTTTTTATACGCACAGGAAGATAGTTCTCACATGAGTCAGAACCTTAAGATTTTGGATTGATGCTGTCTCATGTCCTTGCATTCTTCCTTTTATATTTAAAGAGTACTTCTACCAATCTTTTCCCCCTTGTAAATTTTGAAAAAAAAAGTTTAATTTTTTTTTATGCTTGTTAATATAATTTAAAAAAATAAAAAAATATTATTTTAATATATTTATATGCAAAAAAACACTTTAAAAAACAAATATTATCACACTCCAAAACATCAAAATCTTAATATCATCCCTAAATATTTTTATTTTTATTATCTTTAGATTTTTCTATTGATTATTATCATTAACGTTGTTAAATAATGCCACATGTCGGCTCCCCACAACATGAATATTCATCGATGTACATTTGGTACTTATAATTTAAATTTCAATAAAGATTTTTATTCCCTGTAATGTCATATAAATATTATGAGAGTATTTTTATTTTTTTTTATTTTTAAATCATTCTCGTATATCTTGTCTTGCTTTTTTAATCTAATATCTTTGAAAATAATATTTTTTTTAAAAAAAACCATG
>Ga0307507_10009754_pt1 | contig 12678 bp, 8 predicted proteins | sample 7_EM_MG_FD_207223 | JGI IMG/M metagenome (GOLD analysis project Ga0307507, IMG submission 207223) | Populus trichocarpa ectomycorrhiza microbial communities from riparian zone in the Pacific Northwest, United States - 7_EM | ecosystem: Host-associated > Plants > Roots > Unclassified | place... | reverse complement strand
TTGGAGTTTGGTCGCTTAATATAAGGCAATTAACACTCGTCCTTTCTGCAGAACGGAATCTGACATATTTTACACCCAAAATGTGTCCTCGGCGCTCGCTGATGTTTTGGCGTTCCGTGCACGGGCCAGATTCTAGATGGACGCTGACGTGTTAAGGGATAGGATGGAGAGGTAGAAGGTTAAATAAGATACTAGAACAGCCGCTACCGTATTAGGTGCCGGAAACTCGAACTCGGAGAGGTTGTACCATAGAGCGGGCGCGACGGTTCCGAATGGATATCCGCAACGTCCTCAATCGCACTGCGGGTCTCTTCGTGCAGAGCTTAGAGCAGAGCCTCGTGCAGAGCATCGTGCAGAGCCTCGTGCAGAGCCTCGAGCAAAGCTTCGAGCAGAGCCTCATGCAGAGCTTCGAGCAGAGCTTCGAGCAGAGCTTCAGCAGAGCCTCGTGCAGAGCTTCGAGCAGAGCTTCGAGCAGAGCTTCAGCAGAGCCTCGTGCAGAGCTTCGAGCAGAGCTTCGAGCAGAGCTTCGAGCAGAGCTTCGAGCAGATCTTCGAGCAGAGCCTCGTGCAGAGCTTCGAGCAGAGCTTCGTGCAAAGCCTCGTGCAGGGCTTCGAGCAGAGCTTCGAGCAAAGCCTCGTGTAGAGCTTCGTGCAAAGCCTCGTGTAGAGCTTCGTGCAAAGCCTTGTGCAGAGCTTCTGTAAAGTTTCGTGCAGAGCTTCGTGTAAAGCTTCGTGCAGAGCTTCGCGCAAAGCTTCGTGCAGAGCCTCCGTACGCAGAGCTTCGTGCAAAGCTTCGTACAGAGCTTTGTGTAAAGCCTGCGTACGCAGAGCTTCGTGCAGAGCTTCGTGCAAAGCTTCGTGCAGACCTTTGAGCAGAGCTTTGTGTAGGCATTTGTGTAGCGTTTGTACAGACGTTCGTGCAGACGTTCGTGCAGACGTTCGTGCAGACATTTGTAGCCCCCTAAGATAGTAGTAATAAGCAGCTTAAAGTCCTTAGGTGGTTGTTGTTTGGGTAGGCTATAGGCGATTCAATAGACACATCGCCCGTTCGGCGGCGCTTTTTACTAGATACCGTAGAGGCGTACGGAGTAGATATACTCATTAATTATAGAGCTGCTTCTGCAGATTAATTTAACGGTATTTCTAAGATAATAGCTGTTGTGGGGTGGTAGATTAATTTCGTTAAAAAAAGTGACTACTCTACATATAAAATAAGTTGGATCGCCTAAGAAACCTTATAAAAGTCTCTCAGGCCATAGAATCAACTTTTTAACAAAAAAGGTTAGCGATATCCGCTTGCGGATATACGTATGTCCGCTAATTGATTCTATGGTCTGAGCTTGCTGAGGTAAAAAGTCTTGCCCTCTCAGGCGGAGCTTTATCGATAAGCGACTCCCATAAAGCAAACAATCGATCAAGCAGAGGCCAAAGTCGTCCACCGTTCAACCTTGCACAACCCTTCGCCATGATATCCCACAATGAATAACCAAAAGAGGCCTTTTAATGAGGTTTCAGTCGTTGCTACACACGTCCAACGAGGACATGATCGGGTAAATCCTCCCTTCACTATTACGCGGGAAGGCATTTTTATCTTGGGCATCAAATGTCCTCAGACTTATCCCAACGCTCTTGGAATATCATTCAGTCTGGATTTTTCTAGCCACTTCGCATCTTCCAAACACTTTTGATCCCTTTCTCATTCTTCCAATTAGCAACCAGCATCCACTGACTTCTTGCAGTTCTATAGGTATGTGTTATTGCTTCAACGCGCTCACTATGTCAGTTGCCAATCATTGCGGGTAGTAATGGTACCCTAAATCATCCTCCTCCGAGGATTAAGGATTGGCGTTGTAACCTTGTATGTGTTACTTTCCGAAGTGCTCCATCCGGCCAACTAACGTCCATCAGACTGCCCTCTCTCAAGTGCACAACCTCTACTTCATAGCCTGCGTTGATACCATCCACGTCTACCAGCCTAGCTTCCCCGACCAGAAGCTTTCCGGCAAGCCAGATCTGGTTCTTCGTCCACCCAAGTCAAGGCCTGGCCTCAGCGGTACCATTGATCCTCCCAACCCGCATTCCATAACTCACCTTATCGTCGACTTCCTAGGTACTGAAGAAATACTGCTAGTTAGCTGCGATGATGGTGATGTAGTTGGCTACCATATCCACTTCATCCAGCAAGCAATTGAGGCACAGTTAGTGTCAGATACGTTTGAGAGAAATGCTCGTGATGTGCGCAACTTTTTCCATGAAAACGTTGGCTTGAGTGCCTGGGGTTTATCTGTCCATTGTGAGGCTCGGTTGATTGCAGTCAGCGCAAATACCCATCGGGTTACGATATACGCTTTTGCTCTAGCCAGGCCAGGTAGCTCAAGTTCCGAATCTTCCACGAAAAGGTACGTGTGGATCGAATTCATTTTCTCAGCATAAGGCCGGGATTGTCTGATATATATCATATAGCCTACAAGATGACTTTCCTGATGATAACGACAATGATCCAACAGACTTTCCCTTTCCGCGCCGAAAGGATCATTGCATCGTACTACGGGACGTAAAAGAAAACATACCTTCCGTATCATTCAATAACAACGGGACCGACCCTCATGGAAGGTGGATCCTGAGCAGTGTAATCGACGGAAGCATATACATTTGGGACATCTGGACACCCGACGTACTACCGAGAAGAATTAGGCTTGCCTTTTGTGCTGCTACAGAACACCACAGGTCTCGACCTCATTCTTGTACTTGCCCGGACGAATCTCGATATCTTCACTCTAGTAAGTCAACACGTGCTACTTGAATTCTAATCTGGACGCACCTTTGTCTTCTTGAGCCTGCATACTCTCGAAGGCAACCTCTACCATGCTTTTGAGTACCACTATGACGGACTGTGTGTTTAAGGATTCAATTGAGTGAATAATTTTACGCTGACATAAAATTGGCAGTTTGGAATACTATATTTCTTGATCCAAGATCCTGCCGGGATGTAGCAAACGCAGAAGCAGCCGTTGGTAGTTCAAATATAAAGCAGTCTGAATTCTTCTGGGACATTACAAATACTAAAAACGACATTGATTCAAGCCAAAAATTCGAGATCTCACCTAATCCTGCTGTTCCGGATTTCGGCAATCTTCTACCAGTTACCCTGCAAGAGGGGGACACTAATGCTGGACAATATCTGGATGGGGGAGCCGACATTATGTTATATGAGGACGGTGATGTTCTACTCTCCGATGGCGAGGATGAGGACGAGGACGAGGACGATGATGATGATGGTGTCGATGCCGACGAGGATAACCACAGTGACATAGGCATTGCTGAGTTAGTCAGCACCGATGAAACTGATCCTAACGTTTTTAATGAAATGCTTGGAGTTCTCGAGGCCCATTTCGATCCTGTATCCCCACTTGTTCAGCCAAACAACGGCAATACTGGAATGACCGACACACTCGTTGACGACATGAATGATGATAGTGATAGTAGTGCTGAACTGGGTGAGGACGATTCAGATATGGATATCTCAGACACACTGCTGCCCGGATCTGTATCTTCTGTCAAGTAAGCCCAGAATCATTCCGATCTTAAAATCTGGCAGTGCCTCGAGTCACTGTGCGTCGCTAATGATCCATATTCCAGGCGGCCATATATCGAACACAGTTATATGCCACCCAAAGATCAAACCGCAGTTCCCCCTAACTGCCCAATCCTCGTCATCTCAGCACATGATCTGTTCCTTCTCCAACCGCAAAGCTGTACGATCAATGATATTGACGGCCCTATTATTGCTATGCATGACCCGCTTTCGCAGATAAGGGCACCTGATTGGAGCAAGTACTACGATCGTATGAATTTATTAGCTCAGATTCCGGAAATCGGCGTCATAATTGTCGGGTCGCCGAAAGGACGAGCTGCGATCTTTACGCTGACACAGGTTTCTCTGTCTACACGCGGCTCTACCAAGCACAAGAAAGTTTTCGCATTTAGGCTCGACCATATTTTACCATTTGCGTGTCAAGAGAAGGCAGGACTATTGCCGAGAAAGGCGTTGCTCGCAGGCATCGCAGTCGGACCGATACAGGGAGCATTGGGTACAATGGATTTGTCTCGTCGGTGGCGGCTCCTATTATCGTTCACAGACCATTCTGTGCTAAGCTATGAGATTGGCAAGTATCGTGAGGAAGAATATCAGGGTCTGGAGGCTCTTGTTATCTAAATTACAGGAGTTCTATTTATTTGAAGGGGGTTAGGAGGCGTTGGCAAGGATGAGAAAAAAATGCTTTTACGGGGCCGGCGACAGCATACGACCAACAGGGGCACGGTGTTGGCGGCGAATGTTGGGTTTGGAACTTTCGGATACCTTTGGCGCAGGCCTTGGGTACAAATGTGGACGTTCTAATAATGGCTTTTTCCAGGTATTGTCATGACCGTAACTATTTTCGGAATTATGTGGTATTCGCTCGTTATAAATGCAACTTCCCACATGCTGCTCACTGCGTCGACGCAAATATCAAGATCAAATAAGCTGACGGGTTGATATTATTGAACCATCTTTCATTCTATAATAGGTGCAATCTGACCTTCTCCCGTCATCCTCTCTCCTTCCTTCCTCAAGCCCCCGCCACAGACAGAGTACGCGACGAAAAAAAGATAATCTCACATCAGCCGGATACAGTGCAATACCAGCGACACAGTATCAACCAGAACGTGAGCAAGCCGACAGGCTCCCGGTCGACGTGGATTCTGAAAAGTGGTAACCTTGAGGCGGATCCCGTGAACCGCTATCAGAGATTAAACTGATAAGAACAGATACTACACTTGATCTAAGCCATACGGCAAAGAGAGCCGGGGAGCGAGTATGGGTGAGAGGAGGATGAGTCATGGTGGTGGATCGGGCTGGAGATATGTGGGAGTTGCCTAGTAGAGGAGATGGGTACCTGTTTTGCAAGGATGCATACACACGGATTCGATGGTTCAAGGCTAATTTCAGTTCACAGGATTCAAGGGTTGGGAAATTTAGGGCAGTCTTCCGTGTAGGATACGCAATCGTTCCTTCTGCTAGTTGCCAGTCTAGAATCAATAGAAGGAACATTATGCTTATGCAGCGCAGGTGTTGACCTGAATCGGATTTTCTTACCACCGTCTTACTACTGTCTTTGATGTCTATTTCTACCTAAAACGGCCCTTAAGGCTAGAAACTAATAACCTGTTTCACCACCGAGCCTGACAGCGCGAAATACACTAAAAACCCTAAATTTTAATCTTAAATAACTTAACAATAACTTTATAATATTTTATAAAAATTTAAATATAAGCTCTTATATGCCTATATTTGTGCTTTTTATAATATTAGAGTATGCAGTCTTGAATTTATTAAGATATTTAAAAACGTCTCTGTTTTTAGCTCCCAAACTCTATATCTTAACAACTACTATATTATACGCTCTAACATTATAATAAACGCTAAAAGAGGCATATATAAGCTTATTTTTAATTTTTTAAAAAATATTATAAAGTAGTTATTGAGTTATATAAGATTAAAACTTAAGTTTTTTAGTGTATTTCGCGCTGTTAGGCTTAGTGGTTTATTAGGCTCGGTGGTGAAACAGGTTACCTTAGATAACGTAATAATTAGTATTTATTCCTAAAAATAGCTAAATAGAGAATAGCACCCTATTACCTACTATTTAAACCCTATAATAGATACTAAATTAAACTCCCCTATCTATAATAAGGAAATATTAGCTATTATTTATAGCTTTTAGTACTGGCGCGTATAGCAAAAAGGGGCCTCTAAGCCTATTTAGGTAGTTTTAGATTATAAAGCCCTAGAATATTTTATAATAATAAAGGCCCTTATAGCCCGGCAGGCGCGCTAGGCGGATATTCTATTTTAGCTTAACTTCCTAATTATATATAAAGGGGTCTATAAAAACCGACCTCTATACCTCTACGTGGTAAAGCCCGGGAACCTAGCAGTACTATTAGCGTTCTATTAGGATCGTGATAATAGACTGCTAGAGCAAATATAGAGACGTATATACGGCTGCGCAGCGACCAGCGTTGCGACGTGGTGGTGGTATAAAAAAATTTGCCAGGAGGGTAAGCCCTAGTAAAAAGGCTTAAGACAGCCATATACGTCTTTTACGTACGCGTCGGTTTATTTAAATTAACGGTATCTGCCTCTGGCGTCCCCCTTTTTTCCTATACGGCGTACCCTTACACTATACGGCACTTATATACGGCATAGTAACCGAACTATATACGTCCTAGGAAGCCTATAATTAGCCTTTTATTTACTATCTTACCTAGTAGCCTAGACTTACCCACGTAGTATTTTATCTTCCTCCATATCTTTAGCTAGGAATATATATAGGGGACCTAGGTTAGAGCCCTAGGACAAAACACCTAGTTCTATTATAGTTTAAATTTATCCCACTATTCCTTTAGAGTAGAAATTATACTATAAGTAGGAGGACCGTAGGCGTATATATATATAGGGTATTTAAATAGGAGTAAGGATAGGCATATAACACTTTATAGCAATCTTATAGTATTCTATAATTAAGTAAAAGTATAGTGTAAATAGTAGATAGGGCAAGATAAGTAATTAGGGCACTCCCTTATAGGAGTCCTAAAGCGGCGATCTAATAGTATTTTTCCTTCCGTTAATATAGTATAGGTATTACCTATAGGGGTATATACTATATTACTTCTTATATCTCCCTTAAAGGTTTTTATACCTAACTTTAATAGTATTTATCTATATAGACCTAGATAGGGACTATATAAAATAGTAATTAAGAATTATATATAATTATATATAAACTAGGCGCTATTAACTATATGGACGCCTTTATAAGACGTAAATAGGACCTAGACAACTAAATAGCTATAAAGATTATATCACGGACCTAAACGCTACTATAACTAGAATACCTTAACCTTTAGATATAAGTAGAACTAAGTATAAGCTCTTTAAACACTAAGGCATATCCTATTAACTCTTTAAGACTTAACTTTATTAATAAACTACTATAGGTAAACTATACGGCTCCTTCTCTATAAGAATACTATAAAAAGGTAAAGGATAATACTAGCCTCTTATCCCTTTAAACGTCGAGTTGTGTCCAACGTTATCGATAAGATTTTAGCCAATAAGGAACCCTAAATTGACGAACTTTTGGTATTGCATGCACGGACCCATTATCTTATCGATAAGGTAGGACGCTACTTTTGAAGGGATAAGGACGCGAAGAGACTTTGGGGAATATTTAAAGGAATAATATAAATTCTATCTAAATCTAAGGGTATATAGCTCTTGTAGAGAACAAGACGTTGGGTAAAGAAGAGAAAAGAATAACAAAAGAATCTTATAATTAAATAGTTAGGGGTCTTAGTAGTCAATACGTATATATATACACACGCAGTCTTTAATAGACTTTAGTAGAATTTAATTAATCTATTAGAACTTAGTAGGAGTTAATAAAGCTAGTAGAATTCGGCAGAATTTAATTAAAGCGTTGGGATTTATCTATTAAGTGTTTTATTAAGACATTCCTACTATAACTAAGCTAGTCCTATTATAGTCCCCCCCCCTTAGCTAAAGGTCTAAATAATTTAATTTTAGTTAAGACTTATAACTTATCGCGTTTTATATATTTACATTAGTAGCGGTATAATATTCTACTAGTTTTAATCATTAAATAAACTAATTAGGATTTTTTATCCTTAGGATTATAAGAAAATCACTATTAGCTTAATTGGGGCGGTAAGCCAAACTAATATCTTTATAGTAGGTCTTAGCAAGGCAAATTAGACTAATTAGATAACTTTAACCGCTAGCTAAAGTTTTTTAATATCTTATATATTATATAACCGTATTATAAACATTGTAATATATTTAAAGTATAGTTCTATCTGGGAAAACTTTAGGGAGCTCTTGCTGTACCTGGCCTAAAAAGACCAAAACCAACCAAAAAGAACCCCGAAAAACACCTAGAGAATCCCCCTGAGATGCCTGCATTGCAGGGGAGGCATACGTTAAACGACGGTGGTTCGCACTTGCGCGCAACCGCCAGAACTACGCCTAGCAATAGCCCTCTATAATAAGAACGGGCGAATACCATACTATAAAGCGGAAATACCTTTATTAAGAAGGCATCTAATAAAATATAAAGTCTATTAGACGCGTCTAGTATCCGCAATTATAGGGGAGTAACCGTTAGCTATAACAAACTAATATAGCTAGTAGAATGGCTCCGCTAGTCTAGCGTTCCTTAGGCGCCCCTCTAGTAATCCCTTAATTAAATTCTCTAACAGCTAAGTAAAATTAAAAATAAATAAAATCCCTCCTTACTGGCGAACTGCACCTAGGCCATTATAGCTGCGTTTTTATAGTATAGGGAACCTAACCCCCTTAAAATAATAACCGGGTATATAATTATAATATAACTAAATATAGAAAAAGCAGAGGGGCTTAGGGGATAATCAGAAACAGAAGTTCTTATAAAAATTTATAAAAAAGTCTATAACGCCGTTATAGTCTAATACCTAAGGAGTGGAGATATTAGAGTTACCCTAAAGGACTAATAGGTAAAGGAATGAGCCGTAAGGGTAGGGGACAGGCTAGGAGAACATATTGGTATAAAAGTGCTCTATAAAGACTACCTAGTTGAAGTCCTAGCGGTTCCTATAAGCCTTAGGGTAGAAAAGGGATACTAGGCGAACAACATAGCAACTATATAGGAGATAGTAAAATATACGGAACGCCTTATACCGGGACTTAAGATTACCCGAATCCAATGGCTTTAATAGGAAAATGCAATTTAAGTATATAATAAGAATAATAAGAGGACATAAAAGTCGCCAGAGACTCGCTAGGGAGACGCTGGTTAAACGTATAGCTCCCTTATTATTAGCATATATATACTAGAAATACAAAAACTTCTTATCTAAAAAGGAATAATTATAAATGGCCTTATATATATATATGATCTTTGATTAACGTCTAATACGGATCCTATCTAGGCCCACACAGACACTTGCCGTCGCAGGGGGGAAAACTTGTAAATTGACAGGAAGAAAACCCTGCTATATAGGAAACGGAAAAACCCTATAAGCCACCTTAGTAGGATAAAAAACCCCTAATTTGCCATGTTCATCCATAGCAGCAGCCCTACGGGCCTATAGCTACGTCCTATTCTCCTTAAATGTTTAAACTCTATGGGAACCACTGCTTCCTTCTCTAGCTTATTTAAAGCTAGGGTTCACTACGTCCTAGCTAGGCCTCGCTATATATGCTATGTGCTTTGTGTTCCATATCTTAACTATCCCCTATGTGCTATCTCCTATAGACTATTACCATATACGCCATGCCTCCCCCCCCCTAGAGCCATTAAAGGCGTAAGGGGGATTCATCCGTCTTAACTACCATAATACTAACAGCAGGATATATTGTGTTGTGTTTTAGGTATCTTTTATGCCTAGGCCCCAGCTAGGCCCTTTCTAAGGGTCACTACTCCTTAAAAGGAGACAAGGAGAACCATAGGTCGCAATCCAGGCTGCTAGGTATTTGGTAGTTAACGGCAAGTAACCGCATGCTCCGCGGGCGATCGCCCTAGGGGTTAGGAGGGGCCGTATATTTGCTCATTCGTTCGCAGTCGCCGTTCGTCAATGTAAGGTCGTCGATGCTTTCAATTGGGGGTCAGGGGATGTTATCAAATACTGCGCATCCATGTTGGATCGTACAGGTGCCCTAATAGAGCAGTATAGAAGTAGCTATTATCGTAAAGGGGTACCATTAGTGGTGGTTTTTGAGATCTTACCATCCCATGTGAAAACTTTTCACTACTGCCCATAACGCTTGTAACTACCACCACGAAGTCGTATCGCACGCTGTGTGACGTCTCTGCGTTGGCTCTGAGTCTGAACTTCAAAGACCTAGGTTCGTAGCCGTCACCACGTACAGGTGCAGAGTCCGTTTTTAACGGCCTGGCCTTATATATAATATAAGGCTCTATAACTATAAACTACGCCTAAAATAATACTATTACTGTATATAATAGGGACACACCTAATCCATATACGCAGCATAGGTGTGCTGCGGCTACTGTGCAGGCCCCTATAATATAAGATACTACTTAAATCAAGACTAAATAAAATACGCAAACTGTCACCAAAGCACATATAAGATGTGGGAGAGAGTAGACTATATTAAATATAGGAGATGGAAGGCAAGGGCTTAATAGCTGCGGGAATAACTACACGCTAGGTTATATAAATAGAAATAATAGGTAATAAGCTAGGGGGACGTAGGTGCCTTTCTAGCATTCCCTATCTTTAATACTAGGGGGCTAGGCTAGCTATCCCAAGCCTTAACAGGCTAGAAGCGACGCCGCGTAATATTACTAGACTAAATAGGGATATAAAGGTCACAGGGGATATAAGGAAGAGGACGCCTTATAGGAAGACCCCTATAGACAGCTATAGCAAGCTTAAAACCAGGACAATTAAGAATTAGACTAAATGTGGCAAATCTAATATTCGCAGCTAACCTATAAAGGACATAAAGCCAACTAGTAAGACTAGGGGAAAAACTAGAGACGATAATAGATTTAGATATAGAAGCGCTAGTAGGAACATAAAACACGGGAATAGAAAGCCCTATATAAAATAAGTAGTAACTAGGGTATAGATATAAGAGACAGAAGTTCTAAAAATCCTAAAGAAAGTGGAAATAGAGGAAGTAAAGAATAAAGGAAAGTTAAACAACCCTTACTGGGGGTCCGCCACCTATCTATTATATAGTATAACTGCGGTAATATAAACCACCGCCTTATAAGGCCCCTACTAGATAATCTAGACCTAGAGAAATACTATATCCTTACTATATAAGAGCTATATTACAATACCTATATATAATTAATATACTGCCCCTAAGAATTCTAGCTCCTATACGAACCAAAAGCAGCTATATATGTGTGCTTTATAATTAGCAAGGCTGTTAGCCTATTTTTATAGTTATAGCAAGCAGTTAACCTAGATATTGTAGTTATAATAATCTAGATATATAGGGGACCGGTACAAATTATTAATATATATAACCCTAGGGTTAAAGGGGTCCTATAAACAGAGAATATTATATTAGTAATAAGCTTACTAGAAACCAAAGGCACAGAGTTTATTCTATTAGGAGATATAAACCTCCACTACCCGTAGTAGGGGGGTATCTATGTTGCTGCTAAATAATAGGTAGAGTGCCTACTAAGAGCTATAGATATCTAGGGCCTTAAGCTAGCTACTCCCCTAAGAGCAATTATGTGGTAATAAGGCACCGCTAGAAGTACAATTAACCTTATATTTATGGACGATGGCCTATACTAGAGACTCGAAAGGTGCATCCCTAAAGAAAAATAGGCACTTACCTTAGACTATATCCCCATCTAGATATAGCTAGATTTAGATATTAAGGCGCAACTAAATAGTAAAAGATACGTAATAAGGAAGCTTAAGATAGATAGTTTCCTTAATATAGTTAAATAATAACTTTAAGACCTAGAAGAAATCCACCTAATACTAAATAAGTAAGGCTTATTAGCTACCCCTAAGGAAATTAACCAAAGACTAGAAAGGATCTAGGCAGCAATTAAAAATAGGCTAGAAGAGCATTACCCAGTCTTAAAACCGGGCCCCTATACGCGACACGCATAGTCCGTATAATACGCGGTTCTTATAGCTAGCTAATAATAAGCAAGAAGGAAATATATAAGTAGTCACAACTCTAAAGATAAGAGATGATACAAAGACATAAGAAACTAGCTAAAGAATACCCTAAAAAAAGAAGCAAGAAATAACTGGAGATAGTTTATAAATGAATACACTACTAACCTAAGCATCCCCTATAATAAGGGCCTTTAGACCATAGCAAGATAGGTAAAAAAAAAGGCGGGACGCCTAGCAGAAGACCTACACCTATTACCCCTATAAAGAGTAGGTAAACTATAGGCTATAAGCAATAATAATAAGAAGGCAAAGATCCTTATAGAAAGATTTTTCCCCTAACTGGCTCTAGTAGACCTTAGTAACATTACTAGCAAAACATCAGTAACTCGCCTAAGGGTTAACAGCGATATAATAACTAAAGAAATGGCTAGAACCATTAGTCGCCTCTTAAATAATATAGCACTAGGACTAGATAGGATCCTAAATAAAGTCTTAAAGACCTATAGTCTACTTATAGCACCTTAGCTTGCAGATGTAGCTAGAGCATGCTTTATAATAGGCTACTATCTACAACTTAGAAGATCTATAACGATAGTTATCTTATAAAAAAAAGGTAAAGCAGACTACTTAATCCTAGGAAGCTACCGCCCTATTACCTTAGAAAATACCTTAAGCAAGATCTTAGAAAAGGTTATAGCGGACTATATAGCAGATATAGTAAAGGAATACGCCCTACTACTATAAAGCCAAATAGGGGCAAGAAAGAATCGCTTAACACTATTAGCACTTACACTACTTACTACTACCATTAAAACTGCATAGGCTATGCGTAAGGACTTTATAGTATTAATGCTTAGCCTAGATATTAGTAGCGCCTATAATAATATACCCTATAAGCGCCTCCTATATATCCTTAGGGCAAAGGGCTTCCTAGAATAGATTATATAATTTATTT
>Ga0307507_10009753_pt1 | contig 12678 bp, 2 predicted proteins | sample 7_EM_MG_FD_207223 | JGI IMG/M metagenome (GOLD analysis project Ga0307507, IMG submission 207223) | Populus trichocarpa ectomycorrhiza microbial communities from riparian zone in the Pacific Northwest, United States - 7_EM | ecosystem: Host-associated > Plants > Roots > Unclassified | place... | reverse complement strand
TTTCCTTCCCCCCCAATAGCAAGGGTTTTTTTCCCGTCAATATTACTTTTCCCTTGTGTACGGAGTAGTCTGCGTGGGCCTAGATAGGATCCGTATCAGACGTTAATCAAAGAATCTACTACTACTAAATATGTTAATATGCCGGTTAAGGGGAGTTAGGGTAAAACTATTATCTTATATAAAGATCTTATTAATAAATCCTATGCCACTGGCTCCTATGTTAATTAGGACTTAAGTATTAGCCTATTAATTATTCTACCAAAGATAACAGTTAATAGTTATACTGTTATCCTAAAAGTCAGAATTCATAACATCTAGAGCATTTAACGAGATCCTAAGGCAGCGCCGTCCTAGAGAGCGACTTAGCTCCAGGACCTTCCTTTTAGAGGCAACCGGGGTGGGGTTTCTATAGAATATCGGCTATAACTTTATCCTTGTAAGTAGTACTTACTAGATACGGGGCTAGAGCTATATAAAGATTAGGGACGGTAACTAGAGAATCGGTATAGTAAACAGTTGCTAGTGTTAGCCGTTTATAAATTATATTAGGGCATAGGGACAGAGCAGTATCTTAAGATATAAGCCTTGCTTTCGTATTTAAAGTAAAGGCCTAGCTTAATACGTTATTCTTATTTAGGGGACCCTAGTAGGGCATACTCTAGGGTTCCAAAGTCAATATCTATAGCGTCAGGGTACTTAGGCTAAGATAATAACTTAGTGGTCGTTTACGGAGCTGTTATATTACATTAAGGAGTAGACTTTGGTATTAGGCGTAGTATATCATTATATTGTTTATTAATAACGTTTATATAGGCGTTAAGGGCTCCTAGTAGGTCTATACCTATTAGGGAGGTTTTTAGTTTAGGACTTAGGGATTTAATAAGGCTATTAACTAGTGCGGAGTTGTTCCAGCCTGTTTCCTTTACGTAACGGTTAAATTTAGAGAAGTATACTAGAAAGCTTTTTGTTTCTTAAGTTATATAGTTTATCTTTCTTTAAGTAGTGGCTTAGTGGTTTAGGTTACCGTATATAGCTTTAAGAAGTATAACTAGACTTTATACTAAATTTGGTTAAAGGGGTTTAATAAGGTTAGCTGTGTCTCCTTCTAGTTAACTTAGGGTATAGCAGAGTTGGTTAGCTTTAGTTAGGTAGCGGTTAGCATTACTAGTTAGCTTATTTTTAAGCTGGCTTAGAAATAATTAGAGTTCTTATTATTTACTAGTAAATATTGGAGGGTCTAGTAGTTGTTCAGATTGTTATAGTGCGGTAGTTAGTTTAGGGTGAATAGCTACTATAGGTTCGGGACTCTTATTTTACGTATTTATCTTTGGAAAAGGCGTTTGGTCTTAGGGCCCTAGTATAGGCATCTTAAAGGTGCGGACTTCTTCTTAAAGGTCCTTAATTATTTATAGGTGTCGTGCTTCTTATTCGGCTTGTTATTAAGTTAAAGTGGCTTAGTTCTATGTGAGGGCGTCTATAAAGGACTTCTATATCTCTGCCAATTATTCTTAAAGTGCGGATATAATGCTAGCGGCTATTATGGGGGCTTTAGGGTCGTTCTGTATTTCGGAGGGTAGTATATAAGGTTAACATAACGTAGTGTTACGGAGCGAGCATAAGCGGTAATAATATATAGCGAAGTAGATATTATTAAGCTATATATATAAACTGCGTAATAAAGTTAAGACGTTGCATAAGGAAAAGAAAGTAGGAAATAGGGGAAAAAGGGTATATAACGTTTGCTTAGTTGCTAGGTTAACGGGTACTGTGCTATACATAGGCAGGGTAGAGCTTAGGTAGCAGTTCTAGTAGAACTTGGCAGAATTCGGCAGTTAGAGGTCCTTAAAGTTACCAGTTGGCAACTCTAACAGTAGAGACAGCAGATTGCGGCGGAATACGGCAGATTACTGTCAGATTGCCGTCTCGTAGTTGGTCTCCGGTTGTTTAGTCGGTGGAAACAGGTGGACGTGTGTAAGGTGTCATAGGGGTGTCCCATGACAGCAGCAAGGGCTTAGGCGGTAGTAGCGGCATCATAGAGAATAAGGGCCCTATATATATGTTAGTATTTATATAAAGCAAGCAACTAGGATAGATTAGTAAAGGGCGAGACTTAAGCAATACTTATATAAAGTAAGAATACTTATATATTGGTAGTTGATGAACTGGTAGCAGTAGTAGTGGTAGTAGTGGTTATAGTAGTAGTGCTGCTGTTGCTGCTTTACTTATTAGTGCTTAACACTTATATAAGGCAAGTAGTTAAAAGTATATTAGTAAGGCTAGAGGCTTAGGCAATGCTTATATAAAGCCAGGATGCTTATGTTTTAATAGTAGCTAATAAGCTAGAACTAGTTATAGTGGTAGATAGTAGCTGGGTTAAAGATAAAGGAAGAAAAAAGGTTAAATAAGGTAAAGTACTGCATAAAGAAGGAGCGCATAATTACGTATTATATAAAGAAATACGTATATATATTCTATTCTCTTCTATATCTAGCTTAAAGTATTCTTTTTTTTCCTTTCTTATCTATATAATTAACTCTTCTCTATTAGAACTCTTCTATTACTATTTAATTCTACTTCTAATTTTTTAAGCATTTAAGTGTGAGGCGAGGATGTGGATAGGGAGCTTAATAATGGAACAATAGGGTATATTATATAGATAGATAAATCCTTAAGGGAAAAGGAGGAGTCTGCGTGCGAGGTAAGGAAGGGGTTTCCCTAGGCATGTATAGTGCATATGTCTTATAGGCAAGTCACCCCTAAGTTACTCCAGGGTCGCCTATACCTTACGGCTATATAACTATCTACTTAGGTTTTACCTAATAATCCCCCCCCCTTTAAAAAGGATTGTCCCTAATCCTTTATATACTTAAGCCTTAATAAAACCCTATAAAAACCCTTAGTAAGGAAAAAAATTAAAGGGGAAAGAGCGTCTTAATTTTGCGTATAGAGAGATAGGTGGTACACATGCGCGGTGTAAAGATGTTAAGGAACTTTAACCACCAGTTAAAGTTGTCTAATTAGTTAGATTTGCCTTGCTAAAACTCTCTATATTTAACCAAGCTAGTAGCGATTTTCTATCCCTAGGATAGAAAATCCTAATTAGTCTATTTAGGGCTCGCCTAAATTTAGTAGACCATTAAAAATATTCTAAAAGATTGCTTGTGTAAGTAGGTCGCTAGTACCTCGCGGGTATATTATAGGTTATTTATATATAGCCAGACTTATAGGTGGTAAGCCAGTATACCTATTAAATCTACCGCTAACCCTATACTTTGGCCTTGCGCTATACCGGCATAGCGCCATATATACTTTATAGGTAGGCTATAGGTTACTTATATATGGCTAGATTTATAGATAGTAAGGCTATATACCTGTTAAATCCACTACTAACCTATACTTTAGCCTTATACGTTATCTATATAGCGTATACATGGAATAGTGTATAAATTATTAGTATAGGTTACTACTAGCAGGTTACCAGTAGGTCTTAAACCCTAGTTAAGTAGACCTGTTCTCTAATATAATAATCTGCTAAGCTAGTATAGAGTAACGGACTAAGTCTAGGAAGGATGCTTTCTAAATTAAGCTTTATTAGCATACGCTATAGCTTCGCCTATAAGTCACCTATAAGTTGCTAGAATAGCCAGGTTGCGTTAAAGTGTGGCTTATATAGGATATTAATAAATCGCGCTTTACCCTGTATATATACCGCAGTTCTTATTGCAAGCGTTGCTTGTTTTTTAACCCCTTAGGACGTCCTCTGCTCCACTTTAGTGTAGGTTATATCTTAGCGGTAGCGCTTACTTTTTACCTATGCTTTAGCTGCAAGGCTAGGGTATTCTGCTTACGGTACTTATTTAGCAGTTATTAATAATTCTTAAGTTCTCTCTCGTATTTCTATTTATTATACTTATTTGGCCATCCTAGCTATTTAATAAGGTACTGTGGTTGTCTAGCACAATCCTAATAGGTAATAATTACTTCTACTTCCTAGCTGCCTTCCTTAAGCTCTTTTACTGCTAGGGGTTAAAACCTAGGGCATAACCTATAAGGCTCTAGTAAGGAGATATAAAAGACTAGATGGAGCTATACTATAGTAGGTGGGAGCTTTAGCTTATATACTTGCTGCCCTACGCACTTTAGGATCTAAAATGGTCCTATAAACTTACTGTTAAGTTTCTTATAGGGACGTTTTATATAGATATTCTTGGAAGAGAGCAGAACTTATTTACTAATAGCGAAATGCTTAGCCAGATGGTAATAATTATAGTATTTTACCTAAAGCTGTTAGGCGTGCATTATTAACACCGCCGCTACCTTATATATAAGGCGTAGGCGTTATAGATACGTCTCTATAAGTTTGATATTTATTAACTTAGACCCCTCTCTACTTTGCTAGGCGTCTTAGATGCTATCTAGGACTTTATCTAGGATATATTACGGACGCTTTAAGTACAATACTACGACTACTTGGAGAGGAGTTGGAGGAAGCTAGTTAGTTAATAAGGGCATAATTTAGGATGGATCCGGTAGAACTATATAACGAGGAATGGTAACCAAGGTTATATAGTATGATCTGTGTAATCTATAGGATCTGTAAGATCTGTAATAGAGTAAATAGAGTAGACAGAGTAGACAGAATAAGGACTTTCTTAGGCGTAAGGTTGTGTATTTAAGGACCCACAGTCCCTACCTAGATAGTTCCTTTCTTTATAGTAAATCCTAGAATATAATTAGAGTTAATCTGTTAGGCAATCACTCCACTAGTTGTTATTTATTACTGTTATATTGTTGACTTCCTATTTACCTATACACCAAGCCCATTAATAAGTCTACCGTGGTATTTCCCATAAGGCTTTGTTATACATTCACTACTAGGTTACGGTATTAATAAAGTTAAATAATATGCCACTAAAAGCACTAGTCACGACGCCATCTATGGCAGCTACGACCTTAGGGTTAGAAGGAGATACTAGTATAGGGGACATTAGTTCGTAGCTAGTCACGGTGGGTTAGTTATAGGAAATAGTTAATTAATTAACAGATAACAGTTAAGTACTTAAAGATCAAATTAATAGAATCGGAGTAGCTAAGGTTAAGTTACCCTTAATTAAACGGTTCTTAGGGGAGAAGTTAAAGCTTAAAGGGTTCCTTATGTAAATATACTTTAAGGTTATATAAGAGGGGGCGAAGTTAGTAATACCTATAGACCAAGTAGTATACGCAGGACTGTTCTTAACCGGAAGAGTACTTAAGTGGTTTAAACTTTACCTTACTAAGATCTAAGTTAACGAAATAATAACGGCTAATTAGGAAGTATAGTTTATATTTACTAGTTAGAATAGGTTTATAGAGAGATTTACGCAGATATTTGCAGACCTAGAAACAACAACTATAGTAGAAAGGAAACTTTAGAACCTAGTACAACGTACTTTAGCAATTAAGTATATAACCTAGTTTTAGATACTCGCAATATAAGTTAAGTGGAACAATAAGGCGCTTATGGCATAGTATAAATAGGGACTTAAGGCTAAAGTCTAGGACGTAATTATCCTAATGGAAGATGCGGAGACTCTAAGAGACTTAATAGATCAGTTAATTAAGATTAATAATAGGATCTATTAGAGGGAACAAGCTAAGAAAGGGCAAGATAGAGTTCTATAGTTATATAAGGCGCAGAGTACGCAGTAACAAATATAGAGTTATAAACTATAGAATGGTGTGCTAAAGCTAATAGACTTAAGCGGCATTAAAGAATTTAAAAGATAGAATAAGAAACTATGGAAATCTAGAGGTTAAGGATTAAGTAATTATAGGACTAAGGAGCAAAGGCTAAACTAGGGATCTTATTAACAAAAGACGTTTAGGCGGACTCTATAACAAGAAGAATGGTTTAAAAAAGGAGCTTGCATAAATTGCGGAAAATAGGGTCATTTTGCTAAAGACTATAGAGGTGGATAGAGTAACCACGCAGTAAAGGGTACTAGGTTATTAGAGTATGATAACGTAGATATAGGGATGTTGCGCGGGACCAAGAAGTATTTAATTAAACACTTTACATTTTGTTACAATAACGTATGCCAAATTTATAAGGACGCTAAGTATGGCGTAAGCTATTAGCTATAGGAGCTAGAGTTAGGAGGACTTAAGGGAACCAGAGAGTTAAATAAAGAATAGAATTAACTCTATAATCTAGATTAAGATATTATAGTAATATACGGACAAAGATTAGTAACAATAATAATGGAGTTAGAGTACTTATTAATTAATAGCAATAAGGAGATATAGGAGGCCAACTAGGGGCACTTAAACCTTAATAACGCAACAGAAGCAGAGACTAAGACTACCACTAAACGCGGTTTAGTAATGGGTATTATAAAACCGTTAGATACAGCATCTATCACTTTACAAGATAGAAGGAGTAATATCTAAAGTAGACTAAGCAAGTAGATAACTGCTAGTGTTAACTTACCACTTAAAAAAGGTAAAAGGCCATAGGCTTAAGATTCTTAAGAGGAGATATAAGACGCTTAAGACTCTTAAGACGAGATAAGACATACCTAAGAACCCATAATAGACGATAACTAATAGGAGAGGGTAGTAGCTTAGTTTAAAGGTAAATAAATAAGCTTAGGATGGCAGTTTCTAAGGAACTAAGATTTTAAAGAATAAATGAGGTCCATAACAGTTCCAGGTAAACATAGTGTTTAGCCTAAAGGTTAAAAGGTTAATATAGAAATTAAGAAATAAGACGACTTAGAAGATCCTTTTAGATAAAGAAAATAAAAAGAAAGTATAGACGAGTTTAGATAATAAATCGTTATATAGTAAGAACAAAAGCTAGACTAGAGATTAGCTATGCCAGGATATATAAGGAATAGAGGACTAGTATAAATAGTTATAAATAGGCCAAGGGTAGGAACGCTAAGAGCTAAGTAGTTAGATAAACTGGAATAGGAAGAGGATCTAGGGATTTTAACTAGGTTCGCAGAATAATATACCAAAGGTTGTAATAATATAGTAATAAAGAGATACTTCCTTATGGATAGATTATATACACTTACTAAGCTATACCAAAAGTAGTATAAGTAAAGAGGAAACAATAAATGGGAAGATTTCTGTATATAGCTGGATGAAAAAGTTATACTAGATTAAGCAATGTCTAAGAAATAGATAAGCTATATAAAAGGGGCGTTAGTTATAATGTTAAAGAATCTAGAGAAACAGGCCGTAGACTAGAGAGAGATAATATAGATATTAGTACCAGTAAATGCTACGGCAACGTTTAGATTAACGTAGAAGAGGTTTAAACTTAAGGATAAAGATAAGCTAAGAGTTAACCTAAAGTACTTAGCGTATTACACATTGGTATGGATTACATGTATGGATAATATATATAACATATATAGGACACCTAAGGACAAATATCGCAAGTATCTAATAAGGATATGTTAGATGATAGAGGAAAGGTGGTATAGAGATACTAAGTATATACATAGTTGGTACCTAGTAGAAGTTTAGGAGTTAGGTAACTTAATACTTTAACTAGGAAGGTTTCTTACAGATAAATGCCTAGATAAATAATAGTAGTGGGAGTGCCTAGAGAACACTTATCTATGGTATGTTAAAGAAAAGAAAAGAACTAAGTATTGGCTATAGAGGGACTAAGTACAGTTAAAATTAAATAGTTAATAGTTGGGAAAAGCGGAGGCCTATAGGACTAGAGGAAGCTAGTGGTAGAGCCTTAAACCCTTAAAGGAGTTATAGGACGACACCTAAACCTAAGAGTTAGTTGGCAAAATTAGAAGTTTAAAGCGTTAGTAGATAGTGGAGTAATAAGAAACTATATATTACTAGTAGCAGTAGAAAGGATGGGGTTACTATATAGACAGAAGGAACACCTATACCTATTAATAACAATTTTAGGAAATCCGATAGCCTATAGAGGAGGCATTATTAATCTTAAAATAGGACTAATTTAGTTAACTATTAAAGGAAGTCCAGTTAAGATATCTTTTAATATCCTACTATTGGGAAAGGATAAGGTAATATTAGGAATACCTTAGTTATAAGAGTATAATCCAAGAATTAATTGGGTTATAGAATAGGTTAATATTAAGGATATACAATAACGCAAGACGCAATAATAAACCAAAGTGGTATGGTATTAAGTCGGAGCGAGATATAAAGAGACTAAGCGAGGCTTAAGTTATATACTAAAGAGATACTATAAGTATGGCAGAAAACTGTGGGGCCTAGATAGTAAGAAGCTGTTAAAGTATATAGCGTGGGATTATAAGATAGAGTTAGAACCAGAAATAAGTCTAAAGTTCTTTCTAACCTATAAGCTTACTAAAATAGAGTTAGTAGCGCTTAAGGAGTTTATCTAGGAAAACTTATAAAAGGGATATATCAGACCGTCACAGTTATTAGTAGGGTATTTAGTGTTATTTATCCCAAAAAAAAACGGAAAACTTGGGATGTACATTAACTATAGACAGTTAAATAGTATTACCAGGAAGAATAGGTATTCTTTACCCTTAATTAGCGAAATCTAAGACAGGATAGGTAACGCGAGAATCTTTATAAAGATAGATCTACGGTGGGCGTACCATTAGATTTAAATTAAGGAAGGAGATAAGTAGAAGGCAGCCTTTAGGTCAAAGGAAGGACTATATACACTATTAGTTATATAGTTTGGGCTTATAAATGCACCTATAATGTTTTAAAAGAGAATTAATAGTGTATTAGGAGAGTACCTTGATGAATTTGTTATAGTATACCTTAATAATATTATTATCTACTCTATAAGTAGGGAAGAGTACGGAGAATATGTTAAGTGGGTCTTAAAGAGACTATAAGAAGAAAAGATGCTAGTAGTAATTAAGAAATGCAAGTTCTTTACTAAGAAGACCGATTTTATTAGATTTATTATTAAACTAGGCAAGATAAGTATGGACCTAAAGAAAGTAGCAGCTATAGTAAGTTGGCAAGAACTAGAGAATATTATATAGTTAAGATTGTTTTTAGGGGTTTGTAACTACTATAGGAGGTTTATTATATAATGGTTAAAGAACATAGAGCTGTTTATAAGGCCCATAAAGAAAGAGGAACCGTAGACGTAGGGTAATAAGTAAAAGAAGTTGTTTGGAGAACTTAAGGAGTTGTTTACCTAATCCTTAAGATCTACTAACTAGGGTTAGACACGGTTATGGAAACAGATACATTAGACTTTGTATTAGGAGTATGCCTACTATAGAAGCATCTAGATAGATGGCACCTAGTAGCGTACTACAGTTGGAAAATAATACTACCAGAATTAAACTATAATATCTACAATAAGGAGTTGCTAGGTATAGTTGCAGCACTTAAAGAGTAGAGAGCATTCTTGTAAGGTATAGAAAAACTATTTATAGTTAAAACGGACCATAAGAACCTGATGGGGTTCCTAATAATAAAGGAACTAAATAAAAGACAAGTTAGATGGGCGGAAATGCTTATAGAATATTATTTTAAAATTTAGTATACTAAGGGTATTAAAAACGCAAGAGCAGATACACTTAGTAGAAAGGTAGAGTTATAAAGTGACAAAAAGCTGTTAGGCACTATGCTGAGGAAAGATAAAGATGGGCTAATTAGGTACAACTATCTAAAGATAGCGGCTACGATAGAAGGACTAGAGCAAGTTTATAAAATACTAGAGAGTGTATAGTTATAAAGAATCTAAGAAGTATAAAGTAAGGATCTAGACTTAGAGCAGTATAAGCACTAAGAGGCTATATATATACTAAAGGGTATTGCAGAAGAGTTTGTTAAAGAATTCTATAAGGGAATGACTTAAGGACATAACAGAGCTATGGGCTTAGTGTTAAGACTTTAAGAGGAGTATATTATTTAAGGAATATAGAGACTAGCAAGATAAGTTATAAAAGAATATTTAGATTATTAAAGAAATAAACTAATAAGGCATAAGCTGTATAGAGGGCTATAACCTGTTAAAACACCAGAAAGACTATAGAAAGTTATATTATAGGACTTTATTATAAAGTTACCAAAGTTAAAGGACCCTATTACTAGATAGGATTATAACGTAATCCTAGTAATAGTAGACAAGTTAACTAAGTAGGGCTACTTTATAGCGTGTATAGAAGAAATCTTAGCAAAGGATATAGCTAGAATCTATGTTAAAGAAGTGTTTGTAAGATATAGAGCACTAATAAAGATAATATTAGATAGAGACCTAAGATTTATAGCAGTGTTTTAGGAGGTATTCTTAGCCAAATAAGGGGTTTAAGCAGTAATATTAATACCTTATTACCTATAAATAAATAGTTAAATAGAAAGACTAAACCAGACGTTAGAATAGTACTTAAGATATTATATTAATTATGCATAAAATAATTGGGTATTGTTATTACTAGTTATACAGTTTATATATAATGTAATACCACAGGAAGGAATAGGCACGTTACCTTTTAAAGCAAACTATGGGTATAAGCTAAGAATATTATTATTACTATAATAAGCAAAGAAAACAAGTAGTATAGCTAAGTAGAGAATGGAGAACTTAATAAATCTTTATGCATACCTTAAAGAAATAGCTAAACTAGTATAGATAAGGATGAAAAGGTACTATAATGCTAAGAGATCTAAGGGACTAGATCTAAAGGAGGGAGATAAAGTGTGGCTACTACACAAAATTTTTAAGAGTTAACAACTAAGTAAGAAATTAGACTATGTTAAACTAGGACCGTTTACAGTTAAGGCAAAGATCTTAGAAGTTATATATAGACTAGACTTACCAGAGAAAATGAAGATTTACCCTATATAGTATATTATAATACTAGAGCTAGTATATAGGAATGTTAAGCTACTAGTTTATAAGATAAACATATATAGAGGTTAAGAAGAGGATAAATAGGAGGTTTTAAAGATCGTTAGTTATAAGGACGCCAACAATAAAATATAGTATAAGGTTAAGTGGATAGGCTATAATAAGACTACCTAGGAACCACTAAATAACTTAAAAAATGCTATAAGAAAGGTATAGGAGTATTAGAAGAAAAGGGGTTAGGCAGCATTAATAAAGAAGGATTACTAAAGAATAAACCACCTAAAGGGGACTTAAGAGGAGCACCTACTAATGTATTTAGAGTTGTTTCCCTCTCTATTAGAAGAGAATCCATTCTTTTATTGCTAAGTTCCTAAAGGCCTTATTCTATAAGTTTCTACTCCTTCATCAGCAAAATATGGTACCCTTTTAATGGCCTCAATGGTTAGTGGTTGACGCAATTGGCGCGCAGTTGAGGTCATTTGGCAACTCGACCGACTAGCCTATATTATGTTTTTTTGACACGCAGCCTGCGCGCAGCCTACGCGCAACCTACGCGCAACCTACGCGCAACCTGCCAGTAATCTGCGCATTTGGCAACCATAATTATATTTACCTCTTTTATACTAATAACATATTTTAAATAAATAAAAGCCACTTTAAAGCTATTTATAAGGCTAGCAAAATAAATATTATTATTTTAGATAATTTAATATAATATAGCGATAGTTCTCTTCTATCTATCTACCTATTAACTTACCTACCTGCCTATATCGCCTACCTATCTGCATTGCCTACCTGTCTATATTGCCTACCTGTCTGCATCGCCTACCTATTTATATCTGCCTACCTATCTATATCTGCCTACCTATTAGCATCTGCTTACCTATCTGTATCTACTTACCTATCTGTATCTGCTTACCTGTCTATATTGCCTACCTATCTGCATTACCTACCTATCTATATTGCCTACCTGTTTATATCTGCCTACTTGTCTATATCTGCCTACCTATTAGTATCTGCCTACCTATCTATATCTACTTGCCTATCTGTATCTGCTTACCTGTTTATATCTACCTACCCATTAGCATCTCCCTATTTGTGCCTACCTGTCTATACTACCTTAATTCGATTAATTAATCGAATCGTTTATAGTGCTTATTAGCTAGTCGTTATTGTCTAGCTCTAGCGATGGTTGTCTGGTTCTAGTAACAGTCGTCTAGCTCTGGCAATAGTTGTCTAGTTCTAGCAACGGTCATCTAGTTCTAGTAACGGTCGTCTGGTTCTAGTAATGGTCGTCTGGTTCTAGCAACAGTTGTCTAGTTCTAGCAACGGTCGTCTGGCTCTAGCGACAGTTGTCTGGTTCTAGCGACGGTCGTCTAGCTCTAGCAACAGTCGTCTAGTTCTGGCAACGGTTGTCTGGCTCTAGCGATAGTTATCTGGTTTTAGCAATAGTCGTTTAACTCTAGAGACGGTCGTCTAGTTCTAGCAACGGTCGTCTGGCTCTAGCGATAGTTGTCTAGTTCTGGCGATGGTCGTCTGGTTCTAGTAACAGTTGTCTAGCTCTGGCGATAGTTGTCTAGCTCTAGCAACGGTTATCTAGTTCTGGCAACGGTTGTCTAGTTCTAGCAATAGTTATCTAGTTCTAGCAATGGTCCTCTGCTAGCTGCCGTTCTAGTGCCTCCCTAGGTAGGGAGGATATAAGGAAGGAAAGAAGGGTAAAAAATAAGGCGGCTACATAGGCAGAGACACGTATAGACGCTATTGGGAATATAGCGGGGACCCGATGCAGAGCTTCGTGTAGAGCCTCCGTACGTAGAGCTTCGCGCAGAGCCTTGTGCAGAGCC
>Ga0307507_10009752_pt1 | contig 12680 bp, 3 predicted proteins | sample 7_EM_MG_FD_207223 | JGI IMG/M metagenome (GOLD analysis project Ga0307507, IMG submission 207223) | Populus trichocarpa ectomycorrhiza microbial communities from riparian zone in the Pacific Northwest, United States - 7_EM | ecosystem: Host-associated > Plants > Roots > Unclassified | place... | reverse complement strand
TCTTTATTAACTAATCTATTAACTCCCTTAGAGTATCCGCATCTTTTATTAGGATAATTGCGTCCTAGACTTTAGCCTTAAGTCCCTATTTATACTGTGCTATAAGCGCCCTATTATTTTACTTAACCTATATAGCTAGTATTTAAAACTGTGTTATATACTTAATTGCTAAAGTGCGTTATACTAAGTTCTAAAGCTTTTATTCTGCTATGGTTATAGCCTTTAGGTCTCTAAATATCTGCGTTAGTTATTCCATAAACCTGTTCTAACTAGTAAATATATACTGTACGTCTTAGTTAGTAGTTGTCATACCATTAGCCTATATTTCCGTAAGATACGGCTTAAACCACTTAAGTGCCCTCCCTATCAGAAATAATCCTATATAGGCTACTTAATCTAATAATATTACTAACTTCGCTCCTTCCTGTACTACCTTAAAGTGCATCTGCGTAAGAAATTCCTTAAGCTTTAACTTCTCTCCTAAGAACCGTTTAATTAAAGGTAGCTTAACTTTTACTACTCTAATTCTATTAATGCGTTCTTTAAGTATCCTATTATTGTCTTATAAGTAATTAACCATTTCCTATAACTAACCTTGCATAACCACTTGAGAATCCCTATTGTCTATACTGGTATTACCTGGCCCTAAGGTTGTGGCTGCCGTTAACGCCGTTGTAACTAGTGCTCTAGGTAGCATATTGTTTGACCTTATTTAATACTATAACCTTAGTCGTGAATGTGTAATGGAACCTTATAGTAGGAACTACGGTAGGTTCTGCTATTGGGCTAGGTATGTAGGTAAGAATAAATTAACAATATAATAATAACTGGTAGAGTGGTTACCTAATAGACTAACTCTAATTATATTCTAAGATTTACGACAAGGAGAGAACTATCTACGGTAGGGACTAAGGTCCTTTAAATACACAACCATACTCCTAAGAAATCCTCTCTTATACGTAAGGTATGTGTTATACGTATTATATATAGACGTACACTGCGTACACTCTATATACCGCGTATAACATTATGTAACTCGCTTACCATTCCTCATTATATAGTTCTACTGGATCTATCCTAGACTGTGCCTATATTAACCAACTAGCTTCCTACGACTCTTCCCTAAGTAGTTATAATATTGTACTTAAAGCGTCCGTAATATATAGGCCGCTTACCTATAGAGTACGTTAGGGTTTATGCTTTTGGAGGTTGTAACTACTATATATAGTAGTTATCTGACTATCTATAATATACGGCTATAGTATCTAGGCTATTAAAGAAACCAAAAGGGGCCCCCCTAAATCGCTTCTTAAACCACTTTAAAAGGTCTAAATAGCTATTACGGGACTCTAAGCCGCTTGTTTATCGCGTGGCACCTACGCACGTACTATAATAGCCTCTATATCTTGACCACGTCTACCTAAACCTGTTCTATTTCCTTATTAAACGTCTTAAACAATTACGCGTTAATATACTTAGCACGGTTAATAGCTAGCAATTAAGCTTATTTGTAATTGCTTAGTCAATCCGTAGCAGTAGCCTACTATTAGAGAATAATAGGCGGGTATAAGCAAACGGATATAGTACTACTTAAAAAAAGCCCTCTATAGCTATATATCTAGGCTACTGTAATATAAAGGGTACTAAAGAAATATAACTATAACGATATAAAATATACTAAGATATGCTTAATTCGGCTATAGAGAGGCCCTAGGGTTCTCTAGGGAAGGATTTTCTAGCAATCCTAAAGTAGAGATAAAGTATTAATAAAGTAGGTAGAAAAGGCAGAAGAGAAATAGCGCTATACTAAAGCTTAAGTCCGTATATAGAAGTAAAAGAGATATATAAGGGGTTAATAAAAGTAAAAATAAGAAAGAGAAAGAATACCAAAAAGCTAGCTAATATAATATAGCAATAGATTAACTAATATTAGAGAGTTATATAGGAGATATAGGCGAGAAGAAAGTAAGCTATAGTATAGCTAATGTTATAGAGGGTAAACGCCTAAGGACTCCACTAAAGGCTAATAAAGATAGAAAATATAATAGTAACGCTATTAAGGACAGGGGCAATATAATTAAAAAACTAGCTTTATAGAATAGAAGTTTTAGTAGGCAACCTAGGGTATAAATATAGTTAAGTAAGGCAAATACTAAAGTATATAACACTAGTATACCCCCTACGTATTAGTTAAGAGGTAATACTTCTAGTAGTAGGCATAGAGGACTATAATATAATACTCTTAATATAAAGAAGCCTTAAGGCGGTTACTTAGTAACTTATTAACTAGAGCGTCCTAAATTAGTTTTAGGTTATAAAGAAAATAGCGAAGGAAGGTAAGGGGGTAAATAGGTACCCCCTAAAGGCTCTATAGTAGGAGAGCAAAGTTTAGAATACTAGCCCATCTATAGGCTTATTACGGCAGTAGTAGTCACTAGGGAGATTGAAAGTAAGGATATAGAGGACTATAGGCAACTTACAGGCGACTTATAGGCGCTATATTACGGACCTTATATTAGCAATAGTATAGCTACTAGAAGAGGATATAAAGGACTAGTAGTAGAAGCGCAAGAGGCGCTAGAACTAGTTAAACTATAGAATAAGGGGTAACCAAGTTATATAATAGATTATATTACCGTTTTGGTATATAGAATCTATAGGATCTATAAAAAACGTTATTGTTGGTATCACTTCCGGTGATACGTATCGCTATTGCAATAGTATTAGAGTAGTAACTAATTTAATTAATGCTTGATTAATTCTCCTATTCTACAGGTAGAATTTAGTGGATTTCCTAAGCTCGCTTAGCTCACGTGATCGCGTGCAACCGCATTGCGAAGCCTTGTTTAGACACTGGGGGCATTTAGTTTTATAATGGTGCTTAAGCGCGTCACCTGTTACGGACGCTTTAAGTACAATGTTACGACTACTTGGAGAAGAGTCAGCGGAAGCTAGTTGGTTAATATAGGCACGGTCCAGGATAGATCCGGTGGAACTATATAACGAGGAATGGTAACTAAGATCACGTAGTGTTAAATGTATTAACTGTGTTAAACAGAAGGGACGTTATGTTTAATACAGACAACACGCACCTTATATATAAGAGAGGATTTCTTAGGCGTATGGTTGTGTATTTAAAGGACCTCAGTCCCTACCGTAGATAGTTCTCTCCTTATAGTGAATCTCAGAATATAATTAGAGTTAATCTATTAGGCAACCACTCCACCAGTTATTATTACGTTATTGTTTTTATTATACCTATATACCCAGCCCAATAACAGAACCCACTGTAGTCTAAGCTATAAGGTTCCGTTACACATTCACTACTAAGGTTACGGTATTGGAATAAACTTAAATAATATACCACTAAGAGCAGCACCAGTTATAACGGCGTTGACGGCAGCCACAACCTTAGGGCTAGGTAATACTAGTATAAATAATGGAGATTCTTAAGTGGTTACGCGAGGTTAGTTATAGGAAATAGTTAATTACTTATAAGACAATAATAGGATACTTAAAGAACGCATTAATGGAATTGGAGCAGTAAAGATTAAGTTACCTTTAATTAAATGATTTTTTAGAGAGAAGTTAAAGCTTAAGGGATTTCTTACGCAAATGCACTTCAAGGTAGTACAGGAAGGAGCGAAGTTAGCAACATTATTAGACCAAGTAGCCTATGCAGGATTATTCCTAATAGGGAGGGCACTTAAGTAGTTTAAGCCGTATCTTACGGAAATATAGGCTAATAGTATAACAACTACTAACTAGGATGTACGGTATATATTTACTAGTTAGAATAGGTTTATAGAGCGACTAATGTAGATATTTAGAGACCTAGAGGCTATAACCACAGCGGAACAAAAGCTTTAGAACTTAGTACAACGCACTTTAGTAATTAAGTATATAACACAGTTTTAAACACTAGCTATATAGGTTAAGTGGAATAACAGGGCGCTTATAGCATAGTATAAATAGGGACTTAAGGCTAAAGTCCAGGACGTAATTATCCTAATAGAAGATGCGGATACTCTAAGGGAGTTAATAGATTAGTTAATAAAGATTAATAATAGAATCTACTAAAGGGAACAAGCTAAAAGAGGGCAAGATAGAGTTCTACAGTTATATAAGGCGTAGAGTACATAACGGCAGACATAGAGTTAAAAACTATAGAATAGCGCGGAGCTAATAGACCTAAGTAGTACTAAAGAAACCTAAAGGTGGAAAAAGAAACCATAGAAACCCAAAGGTTAAGGATTAAGTAATTAAAGAACCTAAGAGTAGAGGCTAAACTAGGGATCTTAGTAGTAGAAGACATTTAGGCGGACTCTACAACAAGAAAGATGGTTTAAAGATAGAGCTTGCATAAATTGTGGAAAACAAGGTTATTACGCTAAAGACTATAGAGGTAGTTAGAGTAACCACGCAGTAAAGGGAACTAGACCAGCAGACGGCATATATATACAGAGGGATGATAGTGCACTATAAGGAACAAAAGAATGTTTAATTAACAGTTTTGCGTATTATTACAATAACGTATACTAAATTCATGAGGACGCTAAGTATAGCGCAAGCTATTAGCTATAAGAGCTAGAGTTAAAAGGACTCCAAGGAACTAGAGAGTTAGATAAAGAATAAGATTAACTCTATAAGCTAGATTAAGATATTACAGTAATATACAGATAAAGATTAGCAGTAATGACAATAGAGTTAGAGTACTTATTAATTAACAGTAATAAGGATAAAAAGGAGGCTAACTAGGAGCACTTAAACCTTAATAACGTAATAGAAGCAGAGACTGAGACCATCACCAAATAAGGTTTAGTAACGGATATTATAACACCGTTAGATACGATTTCCATCACTTTATAAAATAATAGGAGTAATGTTTAGAAGAAACTAAGCAAGTAGATAACTGCTAGTGCTAGCTTATTACTTAATAAAGGCAAAAGGCCACAGGTTTAAGATTCTTAAGAGGAGATAAAAGAAGCTTAAGATTTTTAAAGTAAGATAAGATATACCTAAGGACCTATAACGGATAAGGGCTAATAGGAAAGGGTAGTAATTTAGTTTAGTAACAAACGAATAAGTATAGGACGCAAGTTTAAGAACTATAAGTTTGGAGAATAAATAAGAATGTTAGCAATCCTAGGTAAACGCAGTGTTTAGCCTAAAGATTAAACAGTTAATACTGGGATTAAAAAGCAAGACAACTATGAGGATCTAGCTGTAAGACGTAAAAAACAAGAAACTATAGATAAGTTTAGGATAAGAATTATTACATAGCAAGAGCAAAAGCTAGATAAGAGATTAGCTATACTAGGTCATATAAGGAACAGAGCACCTATGCAAAGAGTTACTAATAGGCTGAGTGCAGGGACACTAAGGGCAAAATGGTTAGACGAACTGGAATAAGAAGAGGATCTAGATATTCCAACTAGGTTTAAAGAAAGATATACCAAAGGATATTATAATATAGTAATAACAAGGTACTTTCTAATAAATAGACTATACACACTAAACTAGTTATATGGAAAGTGGTATAGGTAACAACATAGTGACAAATAGGAAGATTTTTATATGTAGCTAGACGAAAAAGTTATCTAAGACCAACCCATTATAGAGAAATGCATAAGTTACATTAAAGGAGTATTAATTATAATGTTAAGGAACTTAGAAGAGGGATCTAGGGACTAGAGAAGTAAGTAATAAATCTTAATACCCGCAGCAGAGATACTAGTGGTTAGGTTAACTAGGTATAGATTTAAACTTAAGGATAAAGATAAACTAAAAGTTAACCTAAAATATATAGCGTATTATACATTATTATAGATAGCTTGTATGGATAATATATATAATATATATAGAGCACCTAAAGATAAGAACTAGAAGTACTCAATAAGAATATATTAGATACTAGAGGAAAAGCAGTTTAGAAACGCTAAGTATATATATAGTTGGCACCCAGTAGAAGTATAAGGTTAAGGAGACTTAATACTTTAACTAGGAAGGTTCCTTACAGAAGAATGCCTAGATGGATAATAGTAGTAGGAGTGCCTAGAGAACACTTGTCTATAGCATATAGAGGAAAAGAAACGAACTAAGTATTAGCTAAAGTTAGACTAAGTATAAGTAGGATTAAGCGGCCAATAGTTAGAAAAAGGGGAGGCGTATAAAACCAGAGGGAACTAGTGTTAGAGCTTTAGACCCTTAAAGGAATTTAAGGATAATACCTAAATTTAAGAGCTAAGTGGTAAGATTAGTAGTTTAAAGTATTGGTAGATAGTAAAGCAACTAGGAACCATATATCACCAAAGGCAGTAAAAAGGATGGGGTTACTATACAGACAGAAGAAACACCTGTATCTACTTATAATAATTTTAGGAGATCAGATAGCCTATAGAGGAGGTATTATTAATCTTAAAATAGAACCTATTTAGATAACTATTAAAGGGAGACCAGTTAGAATGTCTTTTAATATCCTACTATTAGGATAGGATGAGGCGATACTAGGAATGCCTTAGTTATAGGAGTACAATCCAAAGATTAATTGGGTTATAGGTTAAGTTAATATTAAGAATATATAATAGCGCAAAGTGCGACAGTAAACCAAGTTAGTATAGTACTAAGTTAGAGCGATATATAAAGAGACTAAGCGAGGCTTAAGTTATATACTAAAGAGATACTACAAGTATGGTAAAAAGTTATAGTTACTAGAAAGTAAGAAGCTGTTAAAGTATACAGCTTAGGACTATAAGATAGAATTAAAAGAGGGAATAAGTCTAAAGTTCTTTCTAATTTATAAGCTTACTGAAATAGAGTTAGTAGCGCTTAAGGAGTTTATTTAGGAGAACTTATAAAAGGGATATATTAGACCATTATAGTTATTAGTAGAATATCTAATATTGTTCATCCTAAAGAAAAACGGAAAACTTAGGATATATATAGACTATAGATAGTTAAACAGCATTACCCAGAAGGATAGATATCCTTTACCCTTAATTAGCAAAATCTAAGACAGAATAGGCAACGCAAAGATCTTTACAAAGATAGATCTAAGATAGGCGTACTATTAAATTAGAATTAAGGAAGGCGACAAATAGAAGGCAGCCTTTAGGTTAAAGGAAGGACTATATAAGCTATTAGTTATACAATTTAGGCTTATAAACGCACTAGCAACATTCTAAAAGCGAATTAATAGTGTATTAGGAGAATACCTAGATGAATTTGTTATGGTATACCTTAATAACATTATTATCTACTTAGAGAGTAAGGAAGAACACAGAGAATATATTAAATAGGTCTTAAAGAGACTATAAGAAGAACAGATACTAGTAGTAATTAAGAAATGCAAGTTCTTCACCAGGAAGACTAATTTTATTAGATTTATTATTAAACTAGGCCAACTTAGCATAGATCTAAAGAAGATTAAGGCTATAGTAAATTGGTAAAAACTAGAGAATGTAACGTAGTTAAGATCATTCCTAGGGTTTTGCAATTATTATAGAAGGTTTATAGCGCAATAGTTATAGGATATTAAGCCATTTATAAGGTTAACAAAGAAAGAAGAACCATAGGTATAGAAAAAGGAATAATAAGAACTATTTAAGAGAATTAAAGAGTTATTTACCTAGGAGCCAGTTCTTAAAATCTATTAACTAGGTCTAGAGATAGTTATAGAAACAGATATATTAGACTTTACACTAGGGGCGTACTTCCTATAGAAATATTAAGATGGATGGCACCCAGTAGCATACTATAGTTGGAAGATGATACTACCAGAGTTAAACTATAACATCTACAATAAAGAGTTGTTAGGTATAGTTGCAGTATTTAAGAAATAGAGAGCATTTTTACAAGGCATAGAGAAACCATTTATAGTTAGGACGGACTATAAGAACCTTATAGAATTCCTAATAATAAAGGAATTCAACTAAAGACAGGTTAGATAGGCGGAAATGCTTATAGAATACTATTTTAAAATTTAGTATACCAAGGGTACAGACAATATATGAGCAGATATTCTAAGTAGAAAGGCTAAACTACAAAGTAATAAAAAGCTATTAGGAGCTTTATTACGAAAGAATTAAGACAGATTAATTAGGTATAATTATCCAAAGATTATAGTAACTAAGGAAAGTTAGATCTATAAATCACTAGAGAGTAATTAGATATAGAAGATCTAAGAAGCATAGGCAGAGGATCTAAACTTAGAGTAATATAAAAACAGAGAAGCAATATATATACCTAAGTCTATCGTAGAAGAATTTATTAAGGAATTCTATAAGGGAATGACATAAGGACATAGTAGAGCTATAGGCTTAGTGTTAAGACTTTAAGAGGAGTACATTATTTAAGGAATCTGGAGACTAGCGAGACAAGTTATAAAGAAGTGTTTAAATTGCTAAAGGAACAAACTAACGAGGTATAAGCCGTACAGAGGGCTATAACCTGTTAAGACACTAGGAAGACCATAGGAGGTTATATTATAGGACTTTATTATTAAGTTACCAAAGTTAAGAGATCCTATTACAGGACAAGATTATAACGCGATTTTAGTAATAGTAGATAAGCTAATAAAGTAGGGATACTTTATAGCATACACTAAAGAGATATCAGTAGAAGATGTCGCTAGAATCTATATAAAAGAAGTGTTTATAAGACACGGAGCACTAGACAAGATTATATTAGATAGAGATCCAAGATTTATAGCAGCATTTTAGGAAATATTTCTGGCAGAATAAGGGGTTTGCGTAGTAATATCTATAGCGTATTACCTACAGACGGACGGACAAATGAAAAGACTAAACTAGACACTAAAGCAGTATCTAAGGCATTATATTAATTATATATAGAATAATTAGGTATCATTATTACCAGTTATATAGTTTACATATAATACAACACTATAAGAAGGAATGGGGACATTACCATTTAAGGCGAATTATGGGTATAAGCTAAGAACATCATTATCACCATATTAAGCAAAAAGGACAAGTAGCACAGCTAAGTAAAGAATAAAGATGTTAATAAATCTTTATATAGACCTTAAAGAAACAGCTAAACTAGTATAAGAATAAATAAAAAGGTATTATAATGCTAAGAGATCTAAGGGACCAGATCTTAAGGAGGGAGATAAAGTATGGCTACTATATAAAAATTTTAAGAGTTAACGACTAAGTAAGAAGTTAGACTATATTAGACTAGGACCTTTTAAAATTAAGTAAGGAATTTTATTAGTTATATATAAGTTAAACCTACTAGCCAAAATAAAAATCTACCCTATATAGCATATCGTAATGCTAGAGCTAGTATATAGGAATATTAAGCTACTAGTTTATAAGGCAGACACGTACAGAGGATAGGAGGAAGACGAGTAGTAAGTTTTAAAGATTATTAGTTATAAGGATGTAGATGACAAAACGTAGTATAAAGTAAAGTAGATAGGCTATAGTAAGACTACTTAGGAACCACTAAGTAACCTAAAAAACGCTATAGGAAAGGTACGGGAGTATTAGAAGAAAGCAGGTTAGGTAATATTAATAAAAAAGAATTGCCAAAAAATAAGTCACCTAAGGGGGACCCAAGAGGAGCAATTATTAAGCTACTTGGAGTTGTTTCCCTTATAGGAGGAGAGCTAATCCTTTTATTACCTAGCTTAGACAAACCCTATTAAACCAGTTTCTATTCCTTAGAACGGACCTTCTTATAGATATATTTAAGGCATTAAAGACGAGTATAAGCTAAACGTTAAGTTTTAAGGACGCATGCGGACTCTCCTAAGGCATGTTAAACCTTAAGTAATATAGAAGCTAGCTTACCGTTAAGCTTCGCAGCGGTAGATTAAACATAAAACCCTATAACAAGTTACTTAGGGAACTTAAAGACTGTTAAGAGTAATAGGATGCGTATACTTAGCGTTAGAGATAGAGCGAACATTATAGGACGATTAAACGTTTGCTTTAGTGTACTTAGAGTAAGAGAAGGGTTGTTAAGATAAAGGACTTGCCAGCGCAATATAAACTAACCCCTCTTTCGCGTACCTCAAGCAGGGAATTGCCATTACTTTACTAAGCAATAGTATAGAGGAGACCGTATAAAGGCAACGCTCAACCCAGGAAAGAAAAGAAGAAGCTTTAGGCATAATAAGTAAGGATATTAACCAGACTAATTAAACGGACATTATACCTCTAGTGGACGACTTGGAGATATTAGGAATCTTTAAGGACGAAGATAAAGAGGAGGGAGATAGTATTACGGACGCTTTAAGTATAATATTATAACTACTTAGAGAAGAGTTGGCGGAAGCTAGTTGGTTAATATAGGTATAGTCTAGGATAGATCCGGTGGAACTATATAATAAGGAATAGTAACCAAGGTTATATAGTGTTAAATATATTAACTATGTTAAACAGAAGGGATGTTATATTTAATATAGACAACACGCACCTTACATATAAGAGAGGATTTCTTAGGCGTATGGTTGTGTATTTAAAGGACCTCAGTCCCTACCATAGATAGTTCTCTCCTTATAGTGAATCTCAGAATACAATTGGAGTTAATCTATTGGGCAACTACTCCACCAGTTATTATTACGTTGTTGTTTTTGTCGTACCTATATACCCAGCCCAATAATAGAACCCACCGTAGTCTAAGCTACAAGGTTCTGTTACATTACCTACCAAATTCTGCCAAATTTTACTATGTCGCTGAAGTAACCAATTACGATTTTCCATCCCCAGGATGGAAAATCGCTATTGGCTCGCTTACTACTAGCGCCTTGGCGATTAGCCTTATATCTTTACACTCTCTATTCCTACCTTCGCGTCTTCTTCTCTCTTTACCCACTCGGTAACCTATAGCTTAATTATATTCGTATTAATTAGGTCCTTTAACGCCTAGTAGGGCTTTAATTTTGTTATAGCGTTAGTGGGGTTACTGTTTCCGTTAATCCACTTAATCTCTACTATCTCTCTTCTTTTGTATAATTGTTGTAGACATATTAGATCAACTATAAGTCGTTTCTCTTATATTATCCCGAGCTTAACTAAGCAATTATATAGGGATTTTGAATTAGTATAGAGGATAACCGGTAGTTGTTTAAGTTGTAGGATTTTCTTAATGGTTGCTTTAACTATAGCTCTGGTGTTAAATCCATGGGCTATTCCATATAATTTAGATGCTAAGACACTTCGTGTAACCCGCTTACATTTAATAGATAACTAGTGGAGGATATTAGCCTTATTATCTTTGTCCGTAAGTGTAATAATAAAGCTAATTTAGGATGAGAGGTCCTAGTTATTCGCAAAAGATAAGTTTATAAAGATTATTAATTTAAGGGAGTCTTTACTGGTGTTAAGTTATACAAAATGGAGCCCTCTTAAGGGGTTATCAATTTGCCACTATAGCCGCTTATTAAGCTGCTTTGCGTGTTTCTCTTTTAGATTAATAACTTATGCTATAAATAAGAGGTTAAAAGCGGCTTCTAGTTGGTAGACTGTGGCAATATAGGCTTCTCTTACTCTCTAAGCGATGTACTAGTTCTTTAGTGTAACTGCCTTATAGACTTCCCCTCTGGAGCTAGTTAGGTCTATAGCCTTTATAGTAACTAGCTTTAAGTTCTGGCATTAACGTTTCTAAGTAAGGACTATTGAGTCCTTGTCTTGCTTAATATAGCCTCCATTAAACTTAATTAGGGTAATCTAGGTAAGCTTCTCTCTCTCTTTAGCCAAAAAACCTGCCTCTTGGAGTTTTATCTCTTTAATTTCTATAAAGGTTTTATTAGTAAGGAATAATATATTATTGGTCTGTAATTCCATAATTCCAAAGCCATTGCTGTTTGTATATAGCAAGTAGGGGTTATATATTAACTGGTTTATCCATAGCTTATTAAAGTGGTGGCGGTAGTATATATTAAATTAATGGTTACTAGCTTCTGGGACACTATATAGTGGTTTAATAACTCTTAAAATTAATCTATCCTTTAGTCCAAGTTCTGGTGGCAGTTATATAAAGAAGTCTCTATTTAGGTAGGTACTGGACTATATATAAACTTGTAAGATGTTGCGCAGGTATAAAGAAGCTGGTCTTCTTCTATTTCCCTGTAGGGTTGCCGTAAGCGCTAGGATAATTCTCTGGCTAACATGTTAAACAGTTAGTAACTGTATTAGAACTAGATCTTTACTATGGTTATTATAGGCTTATATAACCAGTCTAGACTTCTTAAAGGCCTTATCTGTTCTAGTGTTCTTAATCTTATTAACGAACCGGGAGTTAAAGATTTTAACTCCTTTTAGGATGTCTATTATATTAGTAAACTTAAAAACACCTTTCTTAAGTAAACCGTTTATCTCCTTATATTAAGACTTTATAAATGATGGTAAGGTACGCTTAAAGGTTATAGTATTAGGTTTTATTAGGCTATTGTTAATGAATATTAATACGTCTATAATATTTTACTAGGACTTTATTGGCGATTATTATATCCGTTTTAATCTTTGGGGGGGTGCACTAGCTGCTAGTTTCTTAGTTGATTTCTTAGTTAGTTTCTTAGTTGGTTTCTTAGTTGGTTTCTTAGTTGGTTTCTTAGTTGGTTTCTTAGTTGGTTTCTTAGTTGGTTTCTTAGTTGGTTTCTTAGTTGGTTTCTTAGTTGGTTTCTTAGTTGGTTTCTTAGTTGGTTTCTT
>Ga0307507_10009750_pt1 | contig 12682 bp, 10 predicted proteins | sample 7_EM_MG_FD_207223 | JGI IMG/M metagenome (GOLD analysis project Ga0307507, IMG submission 207223) | Populus trichocarpa ectomycorrhiza microbial communities from riparian zone in the Pacific Northwest, United States - 7_EM | ecosystem: Host-associated > Plants > Roots > Unclassified | place... | reverse complement strand
TAAAATTTTAAATCAAAATATTAAAATCTCATAAAAAGAAGGATTAAGAATGAAAAATAAAAAAAAACTTTGGGAACAAAAAATGTTAAAAACACGCAGGAGTTGTAGTAGGAAAAACAAAGTGGTTGGGAATTTGTTACGGTGTCAATATTAATCCTCATAGTTTTATTATACTTAATAAAAAAAAATTAAATTTGATTTTGCTCACCGCTAGAATCTTTTTTCAACATTGCGAGAAACCCTTAAAAATCTAACCTAAACAAATTATCAATCACAATCCTATGTAAACCTAAATGATAGGATCACACTAAAAAAATCATAAGTAACCGAAAAGAATGACAAAAAAATAAAATAGCTGATCTTTTTAGTTTTTTTTTTAATTTGAATTTTTATTAGTTGGCCTGTTATATTCTCGAACCCCATGCGCTTATTTGATCCAAGATAATGAAACAAGTAAATACAATCTGAAGATTCTGTTCCAATCCATAACTTCAGGCCACACTGTAGCCATGAACTTGGAAGAAATAATGATATCTTCAGGCACCTGTGCTCTTGTTGCTGTTTAAGTTGTGATCTGGTTGTGGAGGCCAAACTGAGGTCATGGCAGGGGATGCGGCAATAATGATGAAAGTGCTGCAGTGCAGGGAGCGTCAGTTTTCTCTGGCTTGACAAATTTGGACCATTTCAGAGACAAATGTGCAAGAAGATTACATGGCAAATTGTGAATGAGAGGGTGTCCATAAGAATTTCCCAAACGACTTTTATACATGATATCTGGGAGATAAGACTTCCCCAAGGATATGTAGGGCCTCACATGCAGCAGCAGATACACAAGTGCATGGTGAAAAGGGAAGGCATAAATCAAATACAGAAAGGAGAATACAGAGTGAAAAGGAGAACACACATTCAGTATGGTGAAAATTGGAGTCGGGATGTATATGTGTTGCTGTTCAGTTAATCTCTATAAGATGCAACAGCAGCAACAGCCACCTGCGTCTTTCTTACTTTGGAAACTCTCCTGGATCGACTCTAGCTTTGATATTATCTCTTCAAATGTTGGTCGACTTTCAGGATTCTTGTGCCAACACTCTCGAAGAAGCCTAAATCAAGTGAAAGCAAGCAGTCAAGAGCATAATCAAGCAAACTAAATTGTAGAGTTTTAGATAAAGCCTTGGCAGTATGGCGTGCGTGTGTCCAGAACCAAAGAGTTCCAGAAATAATGAGACCTGTTTGCAGAATGCCATTCTCAGAACAGAATATTGACCAGCATATATAACCAACCTAAAACTCCTCAGAGCCCCACTACTGTTTTCATTAATAGTTCTATCTAGCGGCATGCCTTTTCAAATAAATCAAGGCACCGTGAGGGCTGCAGTTGTTATGCTGAATTGCAGTTCATCTTGTGCTGGTAAATAAAACACAATGAAAGAGAAGGAAAGCTAACATCTTAATTGGATCAGGGTAAACAAATGAGGATAGAGATGGTCGAGCATCTTCAAATGCCCGCTTGTCTGCAATATGCTCAGGGAGTGCTGTTCTATTTGATGGCCCTCCTTGGAAGATCTGTCAACAAATATAAACCAGCATGAACAAGATCATGATATAATCAGAATACGAAAACTATCATGCTCTTTATTGTTCCATGTACAAGTCACAACAATGTTGATTTCAGATGAACCCAAAGCTTGAATTCGGTTACCTCATGTACTATGAGGGCAAAGGAGAAGACATCAACACTTTTCCCATAGGATTCTCGACGATATACCTCAGGTGCCATGTAGCGATCTGTAATATCCCATAACATTGGCCACAACAAATGACGTGATCTTTACATGGCAGAAGATCTTTAGTTCTAACAGATACATTAATTCAATAAGAAAGAAAGGCTTACATGAACCTGTTCCTCCAGTCATCATGTAACCTTGGTCATCCTTTTCCTGTGCAATTTTGCTTAAGCCGAAGTCTGTAACCTTTAGGTGTCCAGACTCATCTTGTAACACATTCCTAGCAACATTAAGTTGAAAAAAAACCTTTTGAGTTCTTTCATTTGTCATTTTCTCCTTTCGCTTACATGGAGGGAGGTAAAGTGATGCAGTGAGCAATCATTTATATTTTTTATGTTGGCTGACGGTATTCCCGTTATATTCTTCAAAAAGGCTAATTCTTCTATTAATGTTTTATTTACATTATGTTTTAAGTTTGACAATTACTTTTCCTTAGTTTATATTCTATTACTGTGACTGTTGGTGGCAGATTATGATTTCTTTATAGCTTGAACGTTATCAAGCTCGAGAAGAGTAAGGTTCAAGTTATGGAAATTCTAAAAGTGACTCCGACGATGTTGATCCTTTCGTCAATTGTCAAGATCAAGAAGGCAAATTGATTGAAATGTTTTTTCAATCTTCAGATGATATAAAGAATGAATTACCAGAATTTAATTTAAGGCCATCTTCAACCTGAAAAATTTCTTGATTAGCTTAGTGCTATTGAGAAAGTCTTTGATTACAAAGAAATCCCTGAAAACAAAAAAAATGAAGCTGGTAGCTATAAGATTGTGTGGTTATGCTTCAGCTTAGTGGGGATAAGTCCAAGAGATGCGACTTCGAAAAGGAAAAGCAAAAATTACAGAATATGGGAGAATAAAGCCCAGACTTAAAGAGAAACTCCTTCATTCTGATTTTACACAGCATTTTCTCTCGGTTTAATAATCTTCAACAAGAACATAAGAGAGTGATTAACTATACTATAGAGTTTTAAAAGTTAATGGCTCACAATGATACTCAAGAAATTGAAGAACAACTGGCTGCAAGATTTGTGGGGGGTGGGTTTGAAACTTTCAATTCACAAGATTTAGAAGTTGAATGATGCTTAGCAATTAGCATTAAAGTTGGATGCTAAACTTGCACGAAGTGGGCCAAATAAACATTTTGAAGCACAAATCATAATTCCTCATCCAAGGCTGGAAACTCTGAAACAGAACTTGGAAGTTCTATATATGAAAGAACAAATTAGCCTCCACAAAGCAAGATGGTGGGAAAAATAACCGCACTCATAGGTCAGCAACTTACTTCAAATATGGTCAAGTTGGCCATCTTGCAAACGAGTGCCTAAAACATCGAGTGAACCTTATTCATTCAGAACAAGGTGAGGAGTGCATTGATGATTCTTAAGAGCCTATCTATGATGATGAAAAGGAAGTCTAACGTGAGGAGATTGGGCCTGAGGTGGGAGAATTTTTTATGATATGTAGATCACTTGCCACTTTGAAACAAGATTGCAATGACGATTCATTTTATACGATTGGATTGAAAATTAGAGGTGTCTAGGTTGGTAATTTTTTTTTTATATAAAACAAGGCTGTTGGTTTTATACGAATTTCTCGACTCTTTCCTCTTTAATCTTGTTGCATTCCAAGAATAAATTGTTTTTGATAATATATATGTTGTAGCCCTTGATTTTAGGTAAGAAAAAAACACTTTATGATCCTATAATTATATGTTGATTATGAAAGTTTTTAATTGGATTATGATCTTGTGGTTTTTTCCACATTGGGTTTTCCATGTAAAATTTTTTGTTGTTGATTTGTGTGATTAATTACTTAATTTTATTTGTTGGTTGATCCTAATTTTAATTTCATCAAGAGAGGAGAATTGTGATTTATGAATTGTGAATTTGGTTAGATTGATATTGTTTTTTCAATAAAGTGGTATCAGAGTACTGATTGTGTAGATTAATTTTCTTGTGAAGTTAAAATATAATATGAAGATTTAAGCATGATAAAGCTTATTGTCTCCAATTATTTTATATCAAAAACAATGATGGAAGATCACCTTTATTGCAATGATTTGGCTTTGCCGCTAGAGTGCAAAGGAAAAAACACTGACAATATAGAGGAGGTAAAATGAAATGTGCTTAATAGAAAAGCAACTGCTGATGTTCCAAAATGAGTGTCTTTTAATTCCATTAACTATATTTCTCAAGAACATAACTACTGCAAAATTTTAAAGATATTGGAAGAAACCTTTGCTAAGGAGATTACATAAAACAAAGCTTTTGCGATTTGAGATCTTGTGAATTTGAAGAGTAAAGATGGCGAAGATACTTCACTGCACATAAATAAATTTTAAGGGTTTTTGAATTACTTGTCATTGATGAATCTTAAGATAGCTGATGAGATAAAAACATTAGTTCTATTGAGTTTATTGTTAGATTGTTGAAAAATATTGGTGGTGTCACGTAATAATTCTACTCTGAATGGAAAGCTTACTTTGAAGACAATTGTCATGATCAATTTTTCTCTATAATTTTCTCATGGCTTTGATGTTCCAAAAAGAATATGGAAAGAAAAAGGATGTTTTTTATGCGTACTTAAGAGTGTTTAGTTGTAGGGTATTTGTATATATTTCTAAACATGAAAGATTTAAGCTTGGCAGCAAGACGAAGCAATGTGTTTTCTTGGGTTCTAAAGATGATGACTTTGGTTATAGGTTATATATAAAAAAGAGTTGTGAGAAGTAAAGATGCGTTTTTTGAATATCAAACTATTAAAGATTTTGAACAAAAAGATAAAATAGAATCTACTAATTTTATTCCTGCAAATTCAAATTCAATAACTATTCCATAGTTATATTTGATGCCTTTTAATCATGAAGGAGATTTATAAAATGATGATAATAGAAGTTTGCCTTTTGGGCTATTAGTTGATGATCCGGAGCCAACTAATGATAATGATGATATTATTTTTAAATAGGTTATTCAAGAAGCTCTAATTGAGCCATAATTAAGGAGTTTCATTAGAACTTACTAAGCTTCCACTATATATTCTCCTCATGAGTATGAGCTAGTTACTAATAGGGGAGAGCTAAAATTCTTTGATGAAGTTATGCCATATGAGAAGAAAATTAAGTGGTTGATAGCCATGTAAGAAGCGATGAAATTCTTGCATGGAAACCACACTTTCGAGTTAGTAAAGCTTCCTAAAAGCAAGAGAGCACTCTAGAATAAATGGGTGTTCATGTTGAAAATTGATGAATATTGCTTACAACCAATAAATGAAAGATTGGTTGTAAAAGATTTCGGTCAAAAGAAAGCTATTGATTTTGAAGAAATATTTTTACCCTTGCTCAAGATATCTTCAATCCGAGTTATGCTTGGTTTAACTGCTATTGTGACTTGTGTTAGGAGATCTACATGGATTACCCTTAAGAGTTTGAAGTGAAAGGTATAAAGTAATTAGTTTATAAGCTGAAGAAGAGCTTGTATGGGTTGAAGTAAGCTCCAACATAATTTTACAAGAGTTTGTATGTTGTAGCCCTTAGTTTTAGCTAATAAAAAAAAAAAATACTTTGTAATCCTATTATTTGTTGATAGTGGAGGATTTTACGTGGACTACAGTTGACTTTTTCTATATCATTGGGTTTTTCACGTAAATTTTTCTAGTGTTGATTTGTATTATTAATAGTTTAATTTTGTTAATAGATTCATTCTAATTTTTATTGTGCAAAAAGGTAAAAAGAATTGAAACTTGTAAATTATGAATTTAGTTAGATTGATGTACTTTTCCTAACAAAAGCGAGTCCGAAACTCTTGTAATTTGACATGCAAGCCAAGTATCCAACACAATCAGCATGAAACAGAAATATCCAGATAGCAACATACCTTGGTGTCAAATCCCGGTGTATAATAGCACGTGGTTTGTGTTGATGCAGATAATTCATGCCCCTGCAAGTTTTCATGATCAATGACAGAGGGTTTAGCGTGTGGAGGCCACATGATTTCGAGTCAAATGAGTAGAAGCAGAATAATTAATTAATAGGGTAATACACAACAGGAAATGCTAGTGCATCGAATTGCTTGTAATTTCTTCGGAGAATTCAACAAGAAGGCAGCTTTATTGGAAAGAAATGGAGTTTTTGTCAGATAGATTCTATAATGATCTAATCAACTCAAGAAAGCTAAATTTCAACTACTTGGCAAAATCTCCTCTGTAACAACATTATCTTTGCTGTAACAAAAATACATTTCAGGATGCTCTTGGAGTTGAATTAACGACATAATCTTTTTTTTTTCAAGTTTGTTCGAAGAAAATGCTTAAGCTTTTATTTGCAAACTTCAAGTACAGGAAGCATTCTTTGAACATCTTACCTTGCAATATCTAAAGCATACGAAACTGCTGTTTCCTGATCAAGTCTTCCCTTCCGTTTTAGGATGTCATACAAACTTCCCTAACACGTTCATATCGGAGGAAAAAATCAGTGGAGCAAATTCTAGTCTGGAGTCAACGAAACAAATACCAAAAAGGTCCAGTCATGATTGAAAATTGGATAACCCACATCGCGAAGGTACTCCGTCAGGAAGATCAACCGATCGGAGTGCTTTAGAACACCAAGGAACTGCACTATATTAGGGTGGCGCAACTTTTGCCACAGCCCCAGTTCCTTCAGAAAGGTATTCCTGTGAAATTAACGTGCTGAGAAGATGAACTTAAGATAAAATCTGAAAATAGTTAAAGTTGCTAGAATCAGTCTATACTCAATAGCCACCTAGTTGATCTACGTTTATTAACATCATTACTGTATTTTTCGTTGTTTTCTTTTCCTTCTCGTTTTTTCTTGGTGCAGTAGTTTCATAGTTTTATCAACTTGAAAAAGGTCATTTCAGATAGTAAGATCATTCTTTGAACTTATTGAAAAACATGGATTCTTATATTGAATTTACTACCTTCTTCATTGTTCTCTTTTCTTCTCTTGGTTTCTTAGAGAAATAGTTTCACAGTTTTTTTTACTTGAACGAGGTCATTTTCTGGTAGGCAGATCATTCTCTAAACTAAGAAAAAATTTGATTTAATGTCCTAAATTTTAAGATGTGTATAATTTGAATATGACAATGAAACAGAGAGAGAACATGCTACACAACTTCAGGTATGAAACTTACCTCACCCTTGGATCTGATGCAATGGAGGAACGGATCGTCTTTGCTGCTACTTCTGTACCACGCCATTTGACTAAATAAACTTCACCATATGATCCCTGCAATGCCTTCTTGATCTAAGTCAGTGGGATCATCACAATAACATTATTAAGTGAAGACGATAGTAGTGGTGAAGGTTAAATATCTCAATGGAGCTCCTACGACCCAAAGGACGTGGGGCAATCAAAAAGGTTTTCATGGGCCCTATATAAGTTTGCCTTTAGAAATTGGGATATCCAGTAATTACTTCTCCAATGAGTATTGCATCATCCATGCCCACTTCAGAGTAATCAATCTCATAGCACGCAGTCTGGGAGTCAAGTCCTACCTGTCCCAGTGAAAATAATAACATAAAAACAGATCATGATAGGGAAATTGAATGTGAAACACTGACTGATCAATATTACTAGACCCATGAAGTTCCCAAAATAGTTTGGTCCTATAACATTCCATATGAACTAATGGAAAAACACTTATTTATCCATCACTAATATAAACAAGAGCCTTAATCTTTGCAATTCTGACAGCCACCATTAAGTCTATATATAGTTTTAATTGACCACGCAAAACATATGAACAGTAGGTCAGTGCATACAGTAGGTATACACAATGAGCAAATAAACAGTAGGTCAGTGCTGAATGCTATATACGATATTGCAGTTAATTAAAATAGGCATATGTTTGAGAAAGTGTCCTCCATTTTTTATCAATTCGTTAGAAATATCCTGAAAATTACACGTAAAGTGATATTTCTCATTTGAGTTAACCTGAAAATCTTGGCCAGATATACCAATGATCTAAGGAGAAATGCAGATAAAAAAGCATATGATGTGTGTATATATATATATATAGCATTAGGTCTGTCTCCTTTACATAAATTAGTACAGCATATATGCAAAGGAAGTGCGATACCGGATCTATTCCGCCTCGAGCTTCCAAAATCTTGCAAATACCTTCATGACCAAAGCTACGAGCATCTGACAGAGGCTGAAGATTTTCTAATGTCAAATGACAGAATTCCAAAAATCTGACTACTACTCTACGGATGTGATAATAATAGCAATCTGACAGAAATTTAGGGAAACCCTGTATGTGAGAGTACAGTTATGCAATACACAGAATATGTTTTTTGTTACACTCGCTTGAAGACTAAAGTTTATATACAAAGTTCCTAGTAAGAAGAATTTTCATTAAAATTCATATCTGTAATTCTTTTCACTCATTCAAATTTGTTGTGTTTTTATGTTGTTATCATCCCTATAGCTTCCGCTGCATCAATTGAAACGTGCCAAGCAAGCATGATTATCAACCATATAACAAAATAGAGACATAGTTTTAGTTTCTTAATATATCTGCCGCTAGCTCTGACTGCCAATGAGACCTTACCATTTAGCACATACCTTCCACAGCTAAACACATTAGTTGCCAATGTGTCTTCTTCTTAATGCATGGCAAGCAAATAGATATCAAGTTTAGAGATGAGAAAAACTTACAGTGCGACCCCAGCGATCAATAGAATTCACATCTGCTCCTTTCTCAAGAAGTAGTATCACAACCTCTGTACAACCTTCACAAGACGCCAAATGAAGAGCTGTTCTCTTATCATAATCGGCCAGATTGGGTTCCACACCTTTTTCTAACTCCTGCAACACTCCAGCTTTGTCACCCTTGCTTGAACAAGAAAGCAGCCGGTATGGACCTTCGGAGTCGATTGCTTGTGATTGAATCCTCTGATATACAAAACCACAGTGAAATTGTCTTCATTTGTAATGAAAAACTTAGCAGAAATAAAGCTCATTGATCATCAGCTGCTTTGTTTCATCGTACCCAAAATCTCAATAAAGCGCACAAAGATTATATAAAGCAACAAAAAAAGCTAGTTCATTGATCATCACTTGGATGTATGATGAGTTTCCACCGTCAAAACTTGAACAAAAGAAAAAATGATTCCCTAAATATTCTTCCTTTAAGTGCCTTACATAACTGCATGCATATAAATGTCATAAAACTTGAAAATACACAGAAAATCCTTCATAAAACCCCATTTCCGTGAAGGTACGTAAGGATGGATAAACCTAGATTCAGCAGTTGCAAAGATCAATTAATGCCATAACACAAACCCTTTTCTCTCCTCGATGCCAAGTAGAAGCTCAAGCAAAGGGAAAGTATGCAGAACTTGTAATTCTTGTTAATAATAGATAAAAAGTTCGATTCTTATTAATATAGACCATGCAAACAAATTAAACCTAGTCCAAAAACTAGTAAATGCTTATCCTCGAAATGATTCGAAACTTATCTGAAATATATACTCAAAACACTAATAAGTCACAAATATCACAGAATTCAGTCCATTTAATGAAGAAAATTATAACTTGACTCACAAAATGAGATGATTATTATACATAGAATAAATAAAATACTTGTTATAAGCCCTGACATAGTTTAAAAAGGAAAAATCTGTACCTGACTCCAGATAACAAGCTCTCTTCATTTCAAGAATCGATTTAAATATCAAACAGACCTCAAAATACGCATAAATTAACATTAAAAGACAAAAAGAAGTGAAGTAAGTACCTTTGAGGGGAGGGAAGAACCATTGCAACCTTCCATGATCAATAAAAAACAATCAGAGAAAGCAATCTCTCTGGCCAGAAAAATAAATAAATAAACACACGAAGTAAAAAAAGAAAATCAATTTGAACACAAAAGGAAATTAAAACCAAACAAAAGTACTAATACATGGAGTACATTTTCGATTATTACATGTAATAGTACTAATACATGCATAAGCCCAGCTAAGCTTACAATAGACGCGAGGACATTTAATACATTTTCGATTAAATAATGACACTAACAACAACAATCCAAAATCTATTTTGTATTGAATTCGATGTAACCGAGGGTTACTATCGTGTCCTGTCTCGTCTAAATAATTATTCACTTGGATTTCTACGTCTCCAGGTATTGGATTGGAAGGAGGTATAAAAATACTGTTTGGTTGAAGAGAAAACTGAGAATTATAACTTCATTAAATTTTCTCGACAACCAAACAATTTCCCCCCCTCCTTTTGTTTTATCTGGAGAGCGATGAGGGTTTTGGAGTTTTGGCTGGAAGTTTGTTTTTGGCGGGTTTTCTTCTGTTTTAATTAAACGGTAGCGTTTCGTTTTGTTTCAAGTCTTGGCTTTTTATTACTATTACATTAGCAAAAGCGAATTGGGAGAGAAAATTTGTCGGCCTGTTGCTATGAACCAAACAAGAAGGGAAGGCCCATCCTTGAAGCCAATTAAAACACATAGATATGAAGAGAAAACTACGTGCCATTGAACTTTGATTTAAGAAACAGCTTTTAGTCAGGCTATTCAAGGTGTAACTTTAAACAAAACGACCAAACGTTCTACAGTTTCTTTTGGATCAAAGCTTAAATTTTCTTGGTGCAGCATGCATGAAATAGGAAGGCAAAATGTACTGCCATATCCAATCTGTGCAATTGCAGTTAGCCCCCTAAATAGAAACAATACTTAAAGTACAAGCAGAGTGTAATTCAAGTTCAAAGCAGAAAACCGTAAAAAGAATCCATCTATGTCAACCGAGATCATGACTTCAAATGCATCTTGGACGAGCTCATAAAGAACCCTTTCCCCAGCAACGCCTACAGGTTAGCCATATTACGAATATACTTATTAGACTGATTTTGCGTCCTACAGGTTTAAACCTAAATCATTGCGGATTAGTACAAAATGCCTGAAGCAAACAGCATCGTAGCAACGAACTATAGCTAGGTTTATAGCTTTCGGCAATGTAGAAAAGGATAAGATCATCGTAGATTCTTATATTTCAAGATGATTGAGCACAGAATCTCGAATTTGAGGCAGCGCATAGACAACGAAATGAGCAGAAACCAAACAACAGAACACATATGTTCTTGCTACTCGGTAAGCTTAATTTGTGGCCCAGGATCTTTAACAGCACGAAATATTGACAGCTTTAGCACAGAATCTTTATTGTTAATAAGCTCAAAACCACAAACATCAGTTTCTTTCGATTTATTATCCTTCAGAAACATAGGCCATCCCCGATTCACGTAGAGATTTCTTTTTGCCGCCTTTCTCCAAAGAGTTTTGAGAGGCCACTTTTTTCCATGCACGAGGACCTTGAACTTCAATGCTCTTCGGTTGCCCATTAAGATGCTCCCTACCGAACGGTACCGGCATGAACTGCATGAAAAAAAGAAGCACAAATTGCCAATAAGCATATTTTGGGAAACTGAAAATTTAATCAGTACATTCATCAATGTAAAGGCTGTTAGGAAAATAAATTGTTTAGTGCAATTCAAAATTTACAGAAATATAATAATATGAGCAGATAAATGATAAGCATATAAATATAAATAAAGTACTAGTAGAATTTCAGATGAAAAACAATAAAGAACCTTTAGCAAAGATTGTTTGAGGCCATACTTTCTGTAAATGACAAATATGTTCAGGAAAGTATATATGAGAGGATCCAGGTTGTTGAGTCATGTAAGCATCTTTATTGAGATCACCATGCATGAACGCATTTTTAACAAGTTAATGTATAGGCCATTGAGATTGAACTGCAATTAATGGATAGAATAATTCGAGTCGTAATTGGTTTAACCGCTGCACTGAAAGTGTCACCATAATCAATTCCTTGTTATTGATGAAAATCTTTAGCAACAAAGCGAGCCTTGTAACATTCAATGGCGCCATCAACATGTTGTTTAATATGATGTTAAAGAATAATATAAATCATATCTTGGGACTTTACCTAACAGCTTAAGCTATTGGGTTGAGATAGTTCTTTGACATGGTATCAGAGCCTTTATGACCAAGCAATCACGAGTTCGAATCTCACCATCCTCATTTATTTGATAAAAATTAAACACAAGGTAATGTAAGCCTGTGCAAGTTTCAAGCTCAAAGGGCTTTCACTTGAGGGGGTGTGTTAGACAATAATATAAATCATATCTTGGAACCTCACCTAATAGCTTAAGCTATTCATTAACATATAAAAGTTCTATTTGCAGACAATAATATTCATGTGTGATTGTCGGGGAACTAAAATCCAAGTGTCGTTCTTCATAAGTGCAGAGAATTCATCATTCATGGAACTATGCCATTCTGGAAACTTCAAAGCAGTAGTGAAACTAGTTGGCTCAATGAGGGGAAGTGCAGTAACAGTAAAGAGAGCATGCTTGTCCGAAGCAATAAAATAAAGGTTGTTACTGGAAGGTAAAGTATCCGTCGAGTTGTCCTGTTCGGGTCAAAATTAAATTAAAATGTTAAAACTCTAATTAGCTTGCAATTTTTTAACTAAGAGAATTTTTGGTTTAAGAATATATTTTTTTATATCTGTTTTGATAATTTTATTATAAGACCATATAAAATTTAAAAAATAAAAAAATATTTTTTTCTTTGCACACGTACGGGAGCTTTTAAAATTCTCATGCATATAGCTTTTAAAATTCTCATGCATATTTTATTTTTTATTAAAAAAATATATTTTTATCATGCTTTGAAAAAAAAAATACAAGAATTAACTATTTTATGATTATCTATTAGAACTATGTTTATATTTTAAAAACATAAAAAAAATTATTTTATTTCTTTTAATATACAAGATCATAAACTTATACGTGAGATATATTCTTGATATTAAATAAAAAGATAATTCATTTTATTTTTTATATTT
>Ga0307507_10009749_pt1 | contig 12682 bp, 11 predicted proteins | sample 7_EM_MG_FD_207223 | JGI IMG/M metagenome (GOLD analysis project Ga0307507, IMG submission 207223) | Populus trichocarpa ectomycorrhiza microbial communities from riparian zone in the Pacific Northwest, United States - 7_EM | ecosystem: Host-associated > Plants > Roots > Unclassified | place... | reverse complement strand
ATCATCATCATCATCATCATCATCATCATCATATCACTACCACAATTATCACCATCATCATCACCTGAATGACACGAACGCCATCCACTCTTCAGCATGTTTGGAACACGCATTCAACAGATCTTAAAATAAAAAATTGAAAAGAAAATGTGAAAAATACCAAAACACCCTCATGAACATGTTAATTACACAGAATACTCATATGAAAATATTAAAACACCCTTAAAGGAAAAACTTATTTTTTTTTGGTCTTTTATAAGGTTAAAAATATGCTTTCTGTATATAGATCATGAAAAAACCATAAACACCTTTGCCCAACAACTCCATAAATTTTTGATATCGGGGGCAAAAAAATATTTTTGCTGTTAAAAAATTTGAGAAAAATCAAGAAAGCCCTTGGTCAATATTTATAAATATTGTTGACTCTTAATAAAAAAAGTATTTTACTGTATAAAAAATTAGAAAAAACACATATATCCCCAAAAATTTTTTCAATAACTAATAGGTAAGTGGAAAAAACCCCAACTTCAGGACTTAAGTTTTTTCTATTTAAAGGTAAAAGAATAATTTTACTATAATAATTTACAATAATTTATATATAGAGTTACATTGAAACTCTCACGTTTTTTAGTTTTTCTTTTAATAAAGCATGGTAAAAAATGAAACACAGAAATTTTACCATAGATGAAAACGGATCCTGTGAAGCTACAATACCATTATAAGATATGTTTTTATTATGAATATTGACTAGGGTTTAATTCATAAAACAACATTAATATTTGACACATATATTATATAATTATGTATTATCATAATATTATATAAAGTTGAGAAAATTTTATGATATACACAAGTTTTTTTTTATTGAAAATAATACAGTAACATTCAGTTTTTATTCGGTTAAACTACAAGTTAAATAAATTAATGAAATAGGTTTTAATATTTTTTTGTTAAATTATTCTATTTAGTTTTTTTTTTTACTTTATTCAGTCAGGTATAAACTGGCAGTAAAAAATCTAAAGAGAGATTATTCATCAAATGATAAATAATGTTTTGTTTAAAAAAAAACGAAGGCAAAGAAAAAATATACACGTGTCAATATAAACAGAGCGCGTGGGGATAGAAGAAGACACAAACCAAGAATGTCTTTACGCATTGGGGTCTTCACTCACTCTTCAGTTCTCAGTCTTCTCTAAAAGCCTGTCTGTTCTTACGCGCCATCTCATTAATTAATTAATTTAATAATATTAATATATAGTAATAACTTTCACATTTATTTATTTATTTATTGTATTACATATTTATTCTCATTTTTCATTTTCTTGTCATCTTCTCTACACTACTCCACTCTCTCTCTCTCTTTCCCTAGATCTCTCCATCTCTAGGAGGTCCTTCAATTCTCATTTCACAATATTGTTTATTACCATTTTGGTTTCCATTTTCAAGGTGCATGCTTTATATTGAAGTGTTTCCAGTTCTTTACTTTCTTTAGATTTTGTTTGTTTGTTTTGGTAATTTGGGTTCTATATTTTTTTATTGGGTTTTTAGGGTTTGTTTTGTAGTGGAATTGTGAGTTTGGTGGAGGGTTTTCAATCACCTGATTCGATAGCTGAAAAGATTAGGCATGACATTTTAAAGGTATTTAGTTTTCAGGTTGTGATTCTTAATTTGTTGTTGGAGTAAAGGTGGTGGTTGTTGTTAGTTTTTTCATTTTTAGCGTTGTAGGTTGAGGAAATTGGTTTCCTTTTTTGGATTAGGAGTCGGTGGGTTTGATAAGGAAATGGAAGTTTCACAGTAAAAGAGCAGTCATTGAGTCACAGTTAAGTTATTGTGCAAAATTGTGTGGTTCTAGTGTTCGGTTATTTTAAAGTTTCAATCTTGAGTGGGAATTGCTTATGCTCTTCCGGTGATTGATTTTGAGATACATAGTTTAATTGCTTATTTTCGATGAAGTATAGTTTGGTTGTGTGAAAATGGGAATGGAAGAAGAGGATAGAAGTGTAAAGATGAGATTTTTGAAGGGTAATTATTGATTCTAAAGGAGAAGGGTGTTTTTGGAGGTGGTTTAGGTACATAATGGGTTGCATGTGTTGTAAACCCTCTGCAATTGAGGATAGCAAGGAGAGCCCAAGAGAGAGACTTTCAAGTAAGCCCTCGTCTGACTTGAGGGTATCAAGGGCTACCTCTTCAAGGAGAGAGGAAGCATATAGAGCGAAAGATCAATATGATAGTAATGATGGTAGGACAATGTTGATTGACAAGCAAGTGAATGGGTCTCTTAGAGTGCATGGGGTTGAGCATGTTGATAGGAAGAGGGACAAGTCAGAGTATGCAGTTCTTCACCACCCAGGTATGGGCAGCATACCGAAAGCCACTGAAGGGGAGCAGGTTGCAGCTGGGTGGCCTTCCTGGCTAGCTGCTGTGGCTGGAGAGGCAATCAAAGGTTGGTTGCCACGGCGTGCGGATTCATTTGAGAAGCTGGACAAGGTATGCCCTTTTTTTCGTTTTGTTTTTGTTGTTATATCTCATTTTTAATCATTAGAACCCGTCCTGCAATTACTGATGATCCCTTTTTCCATTTTGTAAAGTAACTTTATAAAAAATCTCTAAGCTCAACGTTGACATGTGCTTTTGTTTAGAACACGTCCTGCAATTACTGATGATCGTTTTTTCCACTTTTAAAGTAACTTCATAAAAAATCTCTAAGCTCAACGTTGACATGTGTTATTGTAAGCTCTGCTCCATTGCAAGCAAGATTCTGTTTATGATTTTCAAAATTTAGCAATTCAAACTTAATGGTTGAAGAACATGCTTATGACACCTCGATTGGTTCATAATGCAATGAACAAAGTGACGATTGCTAATTAGAATTAGAACCTTTTTGGACTGTTACATTTTTTAGCATTTTCATTTGTGCACGCATTGGATATGGTGTGTTGTCAAATTTTATAGCTTTAGCTTGAATTCAGTTAGCAAAATTATGGAACTTTTTTTTGGTGCTATTAAGTGACTTTTCCTTGAGATTTGTGTTGTATGTATGCTTGTTATATTTATATTTATAAATAAGCAAGGTGGTGAAAAATACATTTAGGAAGGCTCATTTATAACATGCATAAGAGCTCTGCATAACTCATTTTTAACATGCTAAGAGTAATGACGGATTCTTTGAACCTGATAACTTCTAAATAAATGTTAGCTAGAAGTTCAGTTTACTTGTCAGAGCCTGGAGGCTTGAGAAGCATAGAGTTTTGAGAGGCTTGAGACAGTATGGATATGAAAGAGTTTGAATTTGAATGGCTTATACTGATTACACCAGAGAAAGATCCATGTTTCTGCAATCACAGTGTAGGAATTAGTGATGCTTTAAAGGTTTGAATGATTTTCTTGTAGTTAGACCTTTTTATTTGGTTAGAGAGATTACCATATCAGAAAATAGGAAGTATCCATGTTCGAGTCCAAGAGCTTTGAGAAAATGTAAGAGGCTATTAAGAGAATTTAAGAGCTATTTAGTATTGGGGAATATTCGAGAAGCACCATTCTTTGATAATGTGCCCTTTTTATTATAGTTAGTGGAATACCCATAACATTTAGATAATTATCCATCAAAATAGATACAATGGGTCTAAAATGAATCCAATTTTGATAAGCTGCCAGTCAATTAGCGTTAGTGTGCTGAGGAAGGAGGGAACTTTGAAACAAATATGGTGGGGGAAGAACAGTAAACAAAGTGCAGAATATTAAAAGTGTGGTATAATCTTCAACTTGCATTGTGTGTATGTGATATCTGAATTGTAGTTGGGTCCATGAAGATGAGTGCTATGTATCAACATTGTTTGTAACAGGTCTTTTTCAATTTTGTTGAGATAGTTTAGCCCAAAAGCTCTAATCCACAAGAATCAGGGGAGAGGCGGCAGGATCTCGAGTTCATGTCTTGCCCCTCTCACCTAAAGAAAAAAACTTAAATTTTACAATAGCATTTAAAGATGTGTGAGGGAGCTGCTATTATATGGACAGATAGCTTATAACTTTTAGTTGAACATGTATTGTTAATTTTACCGCATAATTCAAGAAATGGATGCTTGTTAACAACTTCAGTAGCTGGAATTTCCTGCTCCCTGCTTTTGGTATTCCGTTTTGGTTAATTTGGCTGAATTTTTTCAAACTTCTAGTCTTGAAGGATGAAGCGATTTGCATGAATAGGCTGGTCTGAATGTGCAAATCTGTATCCTGTGTCCCTGACCATTGTATTTTACTATTTTCTTACTCTTTAAGCTAGGGCCAAGGGGCCAGGTTTGCTGTTGAGCATTTCTTGTTTGGATATCATGGACTTCTATTTGCACTTTTTTGTGTATAATTTTTGAGTAGTTGACAACAGCAGATCATTCTATTCAGGTCCCACAAGTTCTTGTAGAATGGTTTGCCCTGTTATTTTTATCTGCTGCTGTCCTCTTTGAACTGAAATGACCTGCTTTTGGGATTTGGTTCCCTCATCTGATGATTTCTATTATAATGCAGATTGGCCAGGGAACCTACAGTAATGTTTATAGGGCTCGTGACCTTGATCAGAAGAAGATTGTTGCTTTGAAGAAAGTAAGGTTTGATAACCTGGAACCTGAGAGTGTTCGCTTCATGGCCAGGGAAATTCACATCTTGCGCAGGCTTGACCATCCTAATGTAATAAAGTTAGAAGGCCTAGTTACATCAAGGATGTCATGCAGCTTGTACCTTGTGTTTGAGTACATGGAGCATGATTTGGCTGGGCTTGCCTCACACCCTGGTCTGAATTTTACAGAAGCCCAGGTAATTTTGGCAGTTTGGTTCTAATAGATTCTAATTCAATGGGTGTTTGCATTTTGCCGTGACAGGCTATCAGCTGCTAACTATGAAATTCATACGTATTTTATTGTTAACATCTGCTAGTTTTACATGCTCCTTATCCTCCAAGATCATCCATGTGTAAATTGTCAATCTTAAAAGGTAGAACAGGTTTGATATTTGACTCATGCTTGTATGCTTTGGATGTTGTGGTCTAATATGTATATGCTGGCAGGTGAAATGTTACATGCAACAACTTTTACGAGGACTTGATCACTGTCACAGCCGTGGTGTTCTACACCGTGATATAAAGGGTTCCAACCTATTAATTGACAACAATGGTATCTTGAAAATTGCAGACTTTGGACTAGCAAGTTTTTATGATCCTGCCCAGGTTCAGCCACTGACAAGCCGAGTAGTGACTCTTTGGTACCGTCCTCCAGAGCTTCTACTTGGAGCTACCTACTATGGGATAGCTGTTGATTTATGGAGTACAGGTTGCATACTTGCGGAATTGTATGCTGGCAAGCCTATTATGCCAGGGAGAACTGAGGTGCTCTCCTTTTCTATTCTCGAGAAAAAAAAATGTCTTTTAGGGTTCTCCACCAAACAGAGTGTTTCTCTTAGATGCTTGCTATTTCATGTTATAATATACTGCAATGCAGATTATTTTTCATGGGCCATCATTCCAAGTACAATGTTGAACTAATTATTGCCAGATACAAATTTTATCCCGTGCTAACTTCTAGATAGTTATTGCTTTGAAGATTGTCGAATTACATCCTGTCAGCAAAAAACCCACTAAATGGATCATTAACATCTTCTCCACCCTACGCAGAAGTGCCTAATTCTTTTCAGCATTTAGAAACTCAACTCCACATTCCAAGCTGTTGGGCAATGCAAGAAACATAGTCATGCACTTTCTACTACTATAACACTTAACACAAACACTAGGTGATAATACCTTATGAGTTCTCACCTTTGACAAATCATGGGTGTTGATCATAGGTAACCGTGTCTTGATGTTTACTTTAACCTTGGAGGGTGCCTTATTTTTTCTATAAATTTGGTCAAAGGTAAAAATAAGGGAACTCGAGTAAGAATATGTTTTAGCAGTGTTGCAAGCTATTGTAAAAGTTTATTTAAAAAGAGACCTCAAGCAAAGACCTAACAGAGTCTGATATGTCTGAATTTCTTTATCCTTTTGCAAAATTCTTATAATATGAAAAAGAAAAAGGATTTATCAAAAAGAAAAGATTGAAAGAGAGAATAATTATCACAAGATGCCGTATCCCTTTTCTGCTTTCTTATAATCTATGTAAGTGTCATAAAAAACATTAGTGCAGCTACTTAAAATGTTGATGATTAGTTTGCATGCCTCTGCCTTGTAGGTGGAGCAGCTGCATAAAATTTTCAAGCTGTGTGGCTCACCTTCTGAAGATTATTGGAGAAAATCAAAGTTGCCTCATGCGACTATCTTTAAGCCTCAGCAGCCTTATAGACGCTGTGTTGCAGAAACATTTAAGGAATTCCCAGCACCAGCTTTAGCTCTTATGGAGACCCTGCTCGCCATTGATCCTGTAGATCGTGGATCTGCAGCTTCTGCTCTGAGGAGTGAGGTATGAGGTATCCATGAACTATGTATCTCAAATTCCCCTTCCCTTTTTGTGAGTGTTTTTTGTCCCTTTGGGGGTGGGGGGATTTGGTGTTACATTGGAAAGTGGTTTATGGTCTTCTTGGTATTTTTTGATTCAGAGATACATATTGGCTTCAATTAGAAGATCTATATTGCTACACATGATAGTGCATATATTTCAATTCTTTTTACCTAATAAGTAAATCACTCATTAACATTTCTTTCATTTTTAATTCGATCTTTCTAATAATTTTGTCTAGGATTTTTGTTATTATTGTCACTGAAATACATTTTGAGACTGAAGTCTGTTTTCCTTCCAACTCATGTGATACCATGTTGTTGCAATCTAAAAGTCACTGGAAGAGTTTGTGTTTATGTAATTGGACGGAGGTAAATCCTGTTAAACATTCAAGTTCACCTGGTGCCATCAGCAAAGACACAATAGCAGGCAATTCACACCACTCTGAAGTTGTATCATAAGGGGTTTAGATTGTGACAGGTCTTTAGCCATCTCATTGCATATATTAGGTTTCAGATCTCTCTATTATGCTTCATTGTATTTTTCCACAACTAATCAACTTTACCAAACTTTTGTGGCTGCTCCTTTGATTCATTCCACTTTGTTTCTTCACAAAAGCACCCAAGCCCAGTTTTCTCAATGGTGATTGTGTTTCTGTTAATCACATTTTGTCACTGCTAGCCTGCAACTATACGGGGTTGAGTTTTCATCAATAATCTGTCGCCAAATGCTGTGTTGCTTTTAGGATTTATTTTCTGTCCCTTGATCTCACTCGAAGACTCCTACAATTTCACTCTTTTATGCACTTTGTATATTTTGGTGTATCACATTTAGTTTGTGAATTTTCGACAACCATGAACAGTTTTGAATTTTAGTTGGTGGTTGATGAGTGTTTTCTTTTTTCTGTGATCAATTAAAAGAGAACTGTCCTTCATTTCCCTATGCTTCCTTCTATGTAACATGCTCTTTGAAAAAAAAAATTGCATCTTATACAAGAGTGTGCATGTTCTTTTTGTGTTTTCTTTTCACCATGCTATTTGTCAACCTTTTTGACGTAGCTCAGTTAACTGATCTTATATATTTATTTTTTCTGTGATGTTTTCTTTCTGTGTATGTTTTCTTATATATGTTATTTCTTCTTTTTGTGCATGTCTTCTTTTTTCTGTGATCAATTAAAAGAGAACCGTCCTTCATTTCCCTATGCTTCCTTCTATGTAACATGTTCTTTGAAAAAAAAACTGCATCTTGTACAAGAGTGTGTATGTTCTTTTTGTGTTTTCTTTTCACCATGCAATTTGTCAACCTTTTTGATGTAGCTCTGGTAACTGATCGTATATTTTTATTTTTGAGTTCCTTATTTGATATTATAGCTTCTTATGCAGCACAGCTATTTTTTTTGTAATCTTAACATAATTTTGGAGAAATACCATCCATTTAATGTAACATATTGGTCCAAAGCAGTTGGTAGCAAGTGTTCATTTAACCTTTTCTTTTTAGACAAATAAATAAATCATAAGATGAGTATAATCTTCATGGCTGGCTGAGGTTGGCTCTAGTATTTATAGTTCTATTTTACAATTCTCTCTCTTGCTTTCTGTTAATTTGTATTTGACTTGTTTAGTTTTGTTTAAAGTTCTTTACGACCAAGCCGCTTCCTTGTGATCCTTCAAGTTTGCCTGATTATCCTCCTAGCAAAGAGTTTGATGCAAAAATGCGAGATGAAGAAGCTAGAAGGTAAACATTGTAAAAGAACAGAAAAAAAGTTTTTCTCCAATTTATTGTTCATTTAATCTTTTGTTGGAAGGCTTCTGGCAAAGGCCCGGAAAAAAAGCTTTAAAAGATTTCGTTTTTGGCATGTTGGCCGCAGTTAATGGCATTGTTAAAATATAGAAGTTGCGTGCACTAGTTGAGAAAAGAGAAAAAATAGTTGAAGTAGGAATCAATTTGAATCAGATGAATGCAGTGTCTGTTAACATAATTTTGTATTTTGGTTGTGACAGTTGCCTTAGTGCCCTTGCTCATATTGCTTATTGTGTGTTTCTTACTGATCCACTAAACTATCCTTCGTGCTTCTATCACTGATGGAATCCTTGACTTGTAAATGTAGTGTAGTTTGCTAACAATCCCATTTTTTGTTCACACAAACAGACAAGGAGCAGCAGGAAGCAAGGGCCAGAAACCTGACATGGAAAGAAGAGGGCAAAGAGAATCTCGAGCTGTTCCAGCACCTGATGCCAATGCTGAGCTAGTTTTATCAATGCAGGTGATTTCTTTAAGATAACCTTAGCTCTCTCAGGACACTTTTTTGCATGTGTGTGTTTGCGGTTGGGGAAGTATTGTGATTAGGAGATGGGTATGTAGGCTTGCTGGGCCATGTGGTGAGGTTCAGAGAATTGCTGAGTTGAAAGATTGGTCAGAAGAGAAAGGAAGTTATTTTTAAAGCTAGCTCTGTTATAGATGAAACTAGTAAACAAGCCAGTCATAACACGAAGTCTTAGAACACTTCTTATTGCACTCTTCTCAGAACAATGAAGTATAAAGTAATGTGCCATCTTGCCATTCTGATCACATGGAAATTGCAATTCTCCACTACAGAAAACAGCTTTGTACAAAAGGCACTTTGTGAGACACAAGAAATCTTATCTAGTTTCTTTCTTTTGTCCTCTCTCTCGCACTCTCCATCTTCCTTATGCCTTGAAAGCAGCAAGTCATACTTTTTTTTTTTATCAAACTACATCTGACTACTGTCCTTTTGAGCTGCTCCAGCCCTCTTTTAAGCATTATTACCTAAACAATTGATTGTTTCTTGCTGTTCTATTTTCATGAATTATCTCTTTTACTGTTGACTCCCTTTATTTTTTGGCACTCCATTTGATTAAATTTGATTTTACTAATGAAATTTATATCAATGGATTGCGCTCTAATTACAGAAAAGACATGGTCGTCCAAATTCCAAGAGCCGGAGTGAGAAGTTTAATCCCCATCCTGAGGAAGTTGCTTCTGGCTTTCCAATTGATCCCCCTAGACCATCACAAGCTGCAGAATCAAACATGGATCCTCAGGGTCATCAGCATAAGAGAGCCTCACATTCTGGGCCACTGTCTCACCGTTCTGGATGGGCAAAGGCTGGCAGAAACCCCGATGATGCTCCTAAGATTTACACGGGGGCTGACCTGTCAACAATTTCAAGCTTAGAGGCGGCGCGGAGGAGTTTATTATCTGAAGATCACAGAGAAAGGTCTGGCCTATCACAACCGGAAGTTCCAAAACTAATGGCACGGTTTCCAGGATCCTTCAAGGAAACCTCAGAATCCTTTGCCCAACAGGATCCACAGCGTCTGTCACAGGGTGTTGCAGGTTCCCACCAAAAGGAAGATGGGAGAAATAACAGTAAAGATCCTGTCCTTGTAAGTCACTTCACAATTCAGTTTTCTTTTATTTCGTTGTTTGTTTATTTTTTTTTGCTTTTTTGCTTAACCTTTCAGTGAATTTTTTAACCACTTGGCTGCTTTGTCTTGGTCTGCATCATATCATGCAAGTTGTTTATAAACCGTCTTTTCTAAGTTGATTGATTTACAATTTCATGTTTCCTGAATTCTGAGGAGCCTTTTTTTTGTGTGTTTCCTGATTCATGGTTCTTGTTAATTTGGATCCAGCTTGGCTATGGGTCAAAGGCTCACAAAATCCACTATTCTGGTCCATTGATAGTTCCATCGGGGAACATGGATCAGATGCTGAAGGATCATGATCGCCAGATCCAAGAAGCTGTTAGACGAGCACGCTTTGACAAGGCAAGGGTTAGAAAAGTCCAGGCTGAAAGCTACCAAATATCAGCCAATTCATTATTTGTTTCAGGTCGATGAGGTAAGCCCCACATGAGAAGTATTGCTGGGACTCTTAAGAGTAATTTGATTGGTGGTTTCCTTATGTGAAATATGAGTTAAAAACCGTTGGTTGGGGTTTTTGTATATGTTCTTAGAAAGATAGCTAGTGGCCATTTTAGCTACAAGATTATAGCTCACTGATAAATCTCCCCTCTGCAATTTATCACATGTATTTACTTTCCACTATCACTGCAATCTCAAAATTATTGACCATTCTTGGAGAGCATTTGTATTAGCCATAAGATGTAGAGTATCTGGATGATGTGAAATTATTCCACGGTGTGGAAAGACAAATGTTGCATCCACCATACCCAAGATGTAGAGTATCTGCTGAGTGCGTTATTATCCTTCCAAAACAAGGAGGTGCATGCACTAAGTTGCAATTACAAGACCGGTGATGGATGGCACTTGACAGTAACGAACCCAGTTCTTGAAGCTTCGGGCTCCACCATGTGCTACTATTCTTCTTAAATAACTCCTTTCTCCAATTTACAATAGCAGTCGAGTTACAGTTTCAGCTCTTCGAGCTTGTTACTTTATGGCACTGCAGAGCTACAATCTGGCACGCTTTCCCTCACCGGAGACATCACATTTTCTGGTGGTAGAGGCCTCTACAAGGATTCCCATAAGATACCCGAACTCCTCAAAGCTCCTGTCATTCTCGTCCTCTTTCACCTTCTCCATCACCCCTTACAACAATTCCCCCCCTGGTAATGGTTTTGCATTCATTCTCGTGCCTTCTCTAGGTATTGAAGGTGCCTCTTGACAACGGCATCTTGGTTTCTTGAACAGCACCAATGATGGTTACCCCCAACAACCATGTTTTAGGCATTGAATTCGACGTTCAAGAATTCAATGATATTAATGATAAACATGTCATGAACGCGCACTCTCTTCTTTGGTTGCCAAGGAAGCCGGATATTGGTCTTATGCAAAGAACGATCGAAGCAAGACTAATTGGTCTTTCCAAGAGTTGAGCGTAACCAAGGCTCCTTCACACACACACACAGTGAGGCCACTGATTAATGTTCCTCTAGACCTTTCTAAGGTATTTCTTGATGAAATGTATGTGGGTTTCTGTGCATCTACTGGGAATCTTATCGCAAATCACAAAACTTTGAGGGGGACCTTCAAAGTGGATTTGATTATCATCTTCCAAGAGTTCACATTCAATGGGATCTGTTCTTCACATCATGTTAATTTGGTCTATATTTAGGAAGGTGGACCAGTGGTCCAGAGACGGCCTAACTATCATCTTCGTATTCATAAACAAATCTCATTGAACTTGAAAACACATTTCAAGTTCACTGAATGTTTAGCAGTAACTGCCCACCACAAATAAAATTAATGGTTGTTTAAAAGACAATGGATTATTGATCATGGAAATAACCATGGAGGCGTTTGGTGAACGGACGAGACGAGAAAGAGGATGAAACTTAGTTACGTGACAGATAAAAAATAAAATAAAAAATAAAAATTGTTTTTATTATATAAATTCATGACATGTTTTACCAAGAATGAATGTTCAAGGGAAGGGAAGCTACAAAATATGAGAACTCATACTCAAAGTGGACCAACAAGAAACCATGAGTCTCAAATCCTAGTCCAAACCCTAAGAAGCGTGGCCATTTTCAGTGCATGAGTTTTTTTTTTTAATTTGATTTAATTTAGAATTTTTAAACTAATTAAAATATATTTTATTATTAAAATCGAGGTAATGGAGGTTCATTAAATGTTTTTTTTTCTTTATATTTTTGGATGGAAAATGGTTGGATTCTAGGTTTTTGGGGTTCAAGTTTTTGAATCCTAATTTTTCAATCACGAAGACATTTTTTATGACTAGAAAAAATAGTAGACAAATAATGTGTAATTTGACTGTCAAAAAACATATTTTTTGTCTAATTTTTTAAAAATAAAAGTGAACATCGTGTTTTTTTTTAGAAAAATCAGGCATGTAAACTTGAGTTTCTAGACCCCAGAACCTATAGGTTTTCATGTGGGCCAAACATGTAGGCTTATTCTTCTAGCCCGTGCTTGCTTAGCCTTGTATTTTTTTATCTTTTTTTGCATTTTATAATTAGATTATTTTAAAATAAATTTATTTAAATGATGTTTAAATAATAATCCAATTATATCATTATTTTCAAATAATATTAGTATATTATATTATAATATTAATAATTTATCTCAGAATAATTATATATAAATTTAATGTGCATGATTTTCTAAATATAAATGAAATATCTATTTGTTTTATATATGTTTTCAAGTTTGTTATTATTATTATTATTATTATTTTTTAATACATTCATGTCAAAATTATAAATT
>Ga0307507_10009748_pt1 | contig 12683 bp, 13 predicted proteins | sample 7_EM_MG_FD_207223 | JGI IMG/M metagenome (GOLD analysis project Ga0307507, IMG submission 207223) | Populus trichocarpa ectomycorrhiza microbial communities from riparian zone in the Pacific Northwest, United States - 7_EM | ecosystem: Host-associated > Plants > Roots > Unclassified | place... | reverse complement strand
CATAAGAGCAAGAAATATAGGTAGAGAAAGCAGCAGAAGAAGAAGAAACAAGAGAAATGAGATGGTGGGAGATGAAGAGAGAAGGTGCACAGGAGAAGAGAGAAGTATAATAGAGATGAGGAGAAGAAGAAGTGGAAGAGTGAAAGGGAAAAAGCATGTGCACAGTTGGAAATGAAGGGAAAGGAGACAATGAGGTAGAAAATACTAAAAAAGGCAATTTCTATAATGAGCTGGATAAATGCTTAGAAAATTACCAGAAAATAGATAGAAAAATGTCCCAAAGATAGGAAATACCAAATAAGGAAAGTGGTCAGAAAATCCAAGAAAAAATCACAGAAAAATAAGTGAAGACATGTAATACCAAAAAGGAAATTGAGCCAATACACTATGTGAAATGTGTAAACAATTTTATAACTATTGCCTGTACAAACAGTAAAATATGCAGAAACAACTCTGATGGTAAGTGAGAAGAGCAAGACAACATCAAGTGACTGAAACAACTCTTTGCAACTTGGTGTACATCCATATTCGTTGACACTCCAAAACACTGACAGGAAATGACTTCAACAGGAAGATACTCTAATGAATTAGATGCAAGTAAAACAAGACAGGTGAATCCAAGCAACTGAGACAACTCTGACATTTGTTGAAATTCTAAAAAATGTTTGAAAAATCAGAAAATATTAGTTAGCATCTTCCAACTTCAAAAAAATTGAAAGGAATTCAGAAAAAATATATTCATTGGTGTACACCCCCCTGTGCGAAGCACGGACAAGCGAAGCTTGTATATACTAAATGACAATGGTCACATGACCCTTCCCAAAAAGGTGATCTTTATTTAATTAAGCTCCTCTTGGCTGCAGAAGAAGGGAGACCAGCTGTAGGAAGAAGGGAGATCCTATATATTAAGAGAGGACGGGTTTATGTAAGTTGCCTTTTTTGGTAATTAAGTAAGTGGTTCCCATCTGCTGTTTTCATCTCTGCAGTAGTACACTTCTGTAAAATTCTCAATAATTCATTATAATTCATGAAATGTTCACCTTCCAAGGTTCCCAAATTTGTCATCCCTGTAGCATGGGTGGAAGTGCCCAAAACGCGAATCAAACCAGAGTCTTTTCTCATTTGGGGTCTCTGCCTGCCTAATTTGTAAAATGCCATCAAATCATAATATATCAGTGGTTTCTGGGCCGTTTTAGGTGATTTAAAGTGGTAGATATAGGTTATCGAGGTCATAAAATTTGATGAAAAGCTTTGTTTTATGAAAATCCATCAGGAAATGGCTGAAATAGCTGTTTTTGAGAATTTCAAAAAGTCACACTCAATCTCCAGAAGGAATCACAGCAATTATGACATATCTGAGTAAGCGAAATCAATTTGAATCATATAGAGCTATAGTATGCCAAGTTTCAGCCTGATCCACCATTCCATTCATCTTTAATTCACCCTATATCTATAAAGTCACATGTTTGCCTCATGACCACCATCTCATGTTCATGCTCTGCAACAACTCTTTCTCTTTTCCTTCATCTGCACTGGGCCTCCCTCTGCATTTACTATTAGAATCCACTAGGAACTGTCCAGTAGATTTTATACTACACATCTTCTTTTCTCTTTAGCGAGTTTTTCATTCTTTAAAGCTGAATCTATGTGTATTTAATGATTTCAAGAATTCCTCACAATCTCCACAGGCTTAGACCATAGGCCCAACAATCTGCTGTTCTGGCTCCAGATTCAAGAGATCTTCAAGATTCAACCAATTTACATACTGAAGAATGCTGGTTTGCTCAAGCTCATCAAGAAAGCTATCAACATTCCTTTCTGTGGACTTCACAGGGTCATCAGCATGAAGCAAGGAGATAGTAATTCATGGAGGGGAGAAGTTGTTGGTTGGGAAGGCTGAGTTCAGAAGAATGCCAGCTTTAAGCCAACAATGGCAGATTGTTGATGCATCAATCTTGTGCCAAGCAGTTTGAGCAAGATGCATGCCTTCAAGTTGGTTAATATCATAGATTTGGGATGGAGTGATGCCACTATCATATCGGTTAATTGAATGCTGTATGTATTGTGCACAATAGTGTGCCTTGAAGCACTGGATGATGCCAGCATCCATTGGCTGCACATGAGGTGTCAAATTTGCAGAGAAATTTTCAACATGAATATTTGTCAAGCCCTTTGGAACGATGTGACCAGTACAGTTGTCCTGCAAAAGAAGGATTTTGGGCCCCTCACAACGAAGCTCATCATCCCAGTTCTTGATTCACTCTCTGTAGAGTGCACCAGTCATCCAAGCTTTAGCATTGTTACGATAATAAAAGCCAAGCTGATGGCCAAACTTCCCACCAAATGTGTGTGGTTTTTTGATGAGTTCTTGTACATGTTTTGCTCTTCCTCAATAGTTTTAGCATCTGAAGACGTAGCATCTCCATGTTGCTTAAGATCTCATAGCCTGTAGCGGATTTTGAATTTTCTTAGCCAACTGTCACTCAATTTGAGGTGGTCTTCTTCTGGTATCCCAACAAGCTCTGCAAATGCCATCCATTTCTGACGAAGAACCTTGCCTGTCACTATAATTCCACATCTCATTGCCTGTGATATCCATCTTGATCACCTGTGGATGATGTGTCTGCTGTCTACGCTTGGCATGTGTTTTGTTGCCTGCTCTGATTCCCATTGTGTTTGCCATTTCTGCTCATCCTTGACCCATTCAGCTTGAGTTTGAGATTTGGATAGACAGGATCAAAGTTGCAAGCAGTCTTGGATTGATTCTCACTGTTTGCGTGAAACCAGTCCAGTTGCATTTTCCTTCTTTGTAAACATGGGTGGCTTCTGCTTCGCTTTCGGTCCAGGTTTCTGTTTTTCCTTAGACTGGGACTTGTTTGCTGACTCGGAACTGCTGACAACAGCTGTGGCCACCAGTTGCGAAGATTTCGGCTTTGGAATCATGTCTGGACCTGTCAAATAAGCATTGAATGGGTTACCCTTCAAGTTTCAATCATACACACATGTTTTCTTTTCTTGCTGACATTGTCTCCAGCAGCCTGTCTTAGCCTGTCTAATGCAGCCTTTCTGTTGTCTGTTCTTTGTTCCTTCAGTTCTTTGTCCCTCATCCCTTTGTCCTCTCATTCCTTTGTCTCCTTTCCATTGTCCTCCATTTCTTTGTCCCTCCAGTCCTTTGTCCTTTCTCATTGTGTATTGTCCTTATACCTTTCCATTGTCCCTCTATTGTCCTATTGTCATCTACTGTACATTGTTCTTACTAGTATATTATATATACAGTAGATAGTTCTCTCTAGTTTCCTTAGCTTGAAATCAAATAGGTTTCAGTTCTTCCTTCTAGTGTCCTCTTCTGATGGACTCTCAGTCCACATCTTGCTATAGGCTTTATGCCTTCTTCTGAAACCAGGGTACAGGTGGTCTGTAGGGGCACAGGGCAATACTCTGAGGCCAAACCCTATCTGTTGACCTAGAACATCCAGTTCCTGACACATTGTGTCGAACCTCAGTAGCTTTCCCTGCAAGCTACTGAGGTATGTTTCCCATCTTGTACTCTTACTTTAGACTTGTAATTATTCTATTACCTAGTTATCTATTCTAGTTACTGTATTCATCAGTAGCATGCCCTGCAATCTACTGAGTTATCTATTCTAGAATTCAACAGGTTATGGGCCCTGAGTCCTGTTGCTAAGAACATCAAATTAGCCTGAATAACCACACAAAATACACTTTTTTATCATGTCCATCTCAATCACTGCTCTATCTGACTCCCTTCCCTCCTCTATTTCCAAACTCGACTCTACTGGCCTGAACTGGGCCATTTTTTCTGTCTGTTTTCACAACACTGTCTATGCAAAAGGTTTTTGGAGCCATTTTGATGGCACCAGCCCCTGTCCAATCTTTAACTGACGATGGCACCACTACTGGACCTACAGCTGATGAAGTAGCTGCAGAAGCTCAGTGGCAGAAGGACGAACAGTCAGCTAGGTCCCTACTTACCCACAAAATACCAGATGGCACCTTCATGCCAAGACCACTGTCAAATCACATTAGGACATGATTGTACTCAAGTACACAGAAAAGAGAGATTATGCCAAAATGGAGATGAGGATGAAGTTCCTTGAGATGAGGTACCCAGTCTGGACAAGGCTAATCCAGGACTTCTTGTTAGGACTGTGGATAAAGAAAGAAGAGTTAGCAAAGGTTGGTGTCAAAATTGATGATAAGGATTACCTTTCCACAATTATATCTTCACTTCCCCATGCATTGTTGAACTTTGCATCTGCCCAGCTTGCATCAGCTTGCATGTTTTCGATGTCAAAATCCATTGATTCAGATGTCTTGATTTCTCTCCTGATAGAAGAAGCAGATTGCCAGAAAGCGCAGCATGCGCAAAGGCAAGGTTTTTCAGAAAAGAAAAGAAGGATGAGAAGGATGAAGCTTTGGCTGCAACAGCTGGAACTTCAAAAGGAAAAGGTGGAAAGAGTGGTGACAAGAAAAATGTCACCTGCTGGAGTTGCAGTGAGAAAGGGCATTTTAAAAACAAGTGTCCAAATCTATCAAAATCCAAGGATGGAAAGGATGACTCACCCAACAAGAAACCTATCACCAGCACTGCAAATGCTGCTGAACTGGACTCGGACTTGGAAGCTGAAGGGGCTTGGACTATATGGGACTCAGATTTGGATGACAACAATTCGGATGATGATTCCACAAATTTGGCTCATGATATTGATTCAGCCAGAGTGTCTAACAATGATTCAGACTGGTTTTCTGAGGTCACTGAAGGAGATTGTAAGGCAGATGATGAAGACTGATTTACTGATGGTTCTGATGAACCTGAGGAGGCCTTCAAAGCTGCAAATGGGACTGAGTCCAATCCAAAGGGTGCTCAATTCAAACTCTTCAACTCCAATTGCATTCAACACATATTTTCCAATCACGATCAATTTGAAAACTTTCACAATATTCCATCAAAACCTTTCCGTGCTGCAAACAAGCAAAGTTTCAGTGCTATAGGAAAGGGCAAGCTCATCATAAACATACCAGATGGCACAGATATCTCTCATCTATGCTTAACAGAAGTTCTATACTCTCCCGAAGTTGGCTACACTCTTGTTTCCATTGGTTGACTTGACAACCTTGGTTTCACCTTGGCATTTGGTAGTGGGTAGTGTCATACACAGACCTGATGGTCAGAAGGTTGGTGAAATTTAAAAAACTGAAAAGGGCTGTATTGTGTTGAACATGAATCAGAAACAGCAAACATAGCTGTTGAAACACTTATCCTGGATCAACTCCATCGCCAAATGGGCCATATTTTCCCAAAAACCACACTGAAAACAAGTTTGTGACAGGCCTTCATCTTGAATATACCTCTACTGGTGACACATTTTTTTGTGAATCCTGTGTCTATGCCAAATCAACCCAAAAGTCTGTTCCTTGGTGCGAGACCCAGTTGGATGACCCAGTTGGATGCCTGAATCAAGATCCTGAACTTGGATTGAGAGGAAGAATATACTGGGAATGACTTTATCAAATATCTCAAATCCTGAGGCACCATGCAGAAACTCAATGTGCACAACGCCTCACAACAAGCCAGAGTAGCTGAATGATGGAGCTGAACCATTGCTGAACAGATCCATGCTCTTCTTCATGCCAGTGGCCTCTCAAAATCTTTATGGGAACAGGTGGCCTGTTATGTTGTTTGGTTATTAAATCAAATGCCTATGAAAGCAATCAAAAGAAAAACCCCCTTTGAAGCTGCATTTGGAAAGAAGCCTGATATGAGTGGTATACAGGAGTGAGGTGATAAGGTGTGGGTATGTGTCAAGGCTGGAAATAAGTTAGGGGGTAGAATTAGGGAAGGTTGTTGAATGGGGATTGATGAAAAATTGAAGAGTGTGTGAGTGTATTGGCCAGACAAGAGAAATGTCACAGTCAAAAGGAATGTTTACTTTGATCAAATGTTGATGTGCTGGCAGTCCAGTGAAGTGCTTGCCATGGAAGTAGATGTGTATATGTGTATATATATACAAGACAATAGCACAACACTTTTATCCCTTATATATAATGTACCAATCTAAGAGCTTGCTTGTGCCTTCAGATAAATCTAATCAAACTCTTATAAAGAGCTTGTTTAGAGACTGGTGTATAAACCAAGAAAGAATACTCTTTAGAACTCGCAAAGATGATCCTATAGCACAAGAATACAAGGTCTTTTAGATAAAGAGTTGTTCAAGAAAATAGTAACAAGTCAATCTTATAAAGAGTGCCTGGCTCTCAAGTCTGCAAATACAAGTAGATCAAGTCGTCAAATACTCACCAAAACTATTGACAAGTCTTTCAGAAATCACAAGTCAAGTCCAAGTCAAGCTTTATCACAATTGCCCACAATAAGACTTAATGTTTTGCAAGAGGTTATCAAAACCTTTGTCCACAATAGGACCAAGAATATCAAAGATAATCAAAAACCAGCAGTTGTGCGCTCTTATGTATATTGCTCGCTCGAACACCAATTCAATGAAGGCAATAATAGAATTTGTTACAAGACGTTCCAAACTGTTATGACCAGCCAACGCTGTGGGTCCTGCTTGCCCCACGCTCATCCTCCATATATATACTGCATGACTCAGTAATTGGTACTCCAAATCTTAAACTATGTTACTACAGTTACTATTGTCCATGATGGGCGTATCATTCCATATCTCCAAGATACAATCTAGCAAGATTGTGACATGAGTTTTATCAGTGTAGCGACGTTGCTCTTGCTACCAAAGCATCAAACACTTCTAGCAGCCATACCACTCTGAAGTTGTTGTATTCTAAGTGGTAGACTCATGCTTTTGAGACTGCAAGTTGATCCCTTTATGCATACACTTCAAGATCCTCAATAATCATTCCGTTGGATATGCTCTCTTTATGCTCACTTGTCCACTTGATACATTTCCATCATCACTGATAAGTATCCAAGTATAGCACTGCATTTGATCCAGTACAGTTAGATTGATCCTGACTATGCCATTTTTAGGTAAATCAGTAGGTGGAACACTATCCCGAGGTCCATTACTAGAATGTTCTTATTTGTGTAAATGCTAATGTAGTCATCAACAATCATTTCCATTGATCATAGACTGCATATAGACTTTGTTATATCAACGCACATAACTAAGAACAATTATTAGTTTGTAATTGGTTCTATGTCAAATTGAAGTCCCTTTGTCCTCAGTCATGGATTTCCTTGAATATGGTGATGAGCCACACTCATGTATATGCCAGGATTTATGCATTTTGTACATTTCGCTGCAGGCTTCACAGCATATCTACAACACAAACAAACATTCTCGCCTATACTCGTCATGCATATGGTCACACATGCTCCCATACGCTTATAGACACAAGTTTCAATCTTTTCTTCAACTTGCAGACTTTGTATTGCAGGCAACTATGCTCTAGAAATGTTTATACATTTCGACTTGATTCTGACCACTAGAACCACTCTTGACCACGTTCTCACCACTCAAGTACTACATACACCCAGGAAACAACTATAGTAGATTGTGTATGACTCACCCATATTTCAACTGCTCAAAGTGTACGCTCACTCAGCATACACTGGTGACATATTTATTAGGTATTATCATCATCTTATCAAGCTATTTTGATTGCCAGTCCCACAGACTGTTCGTATAAGGTGCACAGGTCAACCCACGCTTGATTCAGCACTCTAATCAATTTTCAAGCATCTCAGCACTTGTCTACCATCTTTATCACTTGTCATGCTATTATACACTCAAACTTTCACTCATAAACTCAACGCTCTGTTTGTACACTTGACTCTATGTCGTATGCATTCAAAATCACTTGTATAGCGCCCCTCATCCCTCCCACACATTGTCTGAAGTGCCTTGACAGTTTCATACATCTCATTATCATCTTTCTATTTTGATCACCTTCCCTCATTTCATTTACATTTCATTTATTGTTTGAAAATTTCATATCTTCCCATGCCACACACACTCTCTCTATATAAAACCCCCTGTACTTACTTACAACAAACAATAAAAGATAGAACAGTTTTCCCCCACTCAGAGTCAAGAGCTCAAAGTATCTCACACTCTACACCTTTGTTGTCGTTCTCAGCACCCTTGTCGTCACTCTCGAAACTCTCGTACAAGCATAATCATGTGCTTATAGTATCTCGCCGTTAACTCTTGTCCTTGCAAGTGCACCTACAATTGGCGTACGACTCTCAAACTCTCAAATCTTGCATATATCTCATCCCTCAGTGCCAAAGCACTTGTAAACAATCACTTCACCTTCCACTCCTCTCGACCTCATTGTTGGTTACACATCCCGTCCTTGCACCTCAAAAGCTACTCGACTATTCATGACCTCACACTGGTCATTTGTGTTTGTTTCAGGAGCACAGTGGATGGTAGGCATCATCACTGGTAAGCATGGGAAACCACACTAGATGGCTGAAGGAAAGACAACAGAGTGCTTTCAGTGCTCTGAGGTTGCGAGCGGGTTCTCTGAGCCATTCCATGGTGCAAGGGAAGGGAGTGTATGGCTGTAGGATGTGGGAATGTCCTTAGGCTGCAAGGAGCCTGTTGTGGTCAAAAATGTGGAAACTGATCTTCTTATTCTGAGTATGTGAGTGCAAAAGCAGGGAAGGTAGTAAACATAGCCAAAACGGGCAGTAAAATGTAAAGTATCCTAAAATGGAAAGTTGTTCTCATAGGCCAAGTTAGAATGATGTAGAATGTGTAAAAATGGAAAAAATATGTGCCCAGAAGAGAACCAGGCTCATCAATGTGCTCATCAGTCTCTTGTCTCAAAGGGGAGGATTGGGATGACTTCATTCAAGTCAAAACAAAGCCCAACTCACCTAATCTGAAACCCAACAAATCAGACATTCCTAACACCACAGATGCATCTCCTTCCCAGGACAAAATTCCTAAGCCAGTTTCTGATCCAGAACCACCTTCTGCTGAAGAATCAATGTCAGAAGCCGAATTACAGCCAAAACAAACTTGAAAACCTACCTGAAAACTTTGTGATATACTCAAAGGTCATGCCATGACCACCAGTCACTCTGGTGATCCTTCTGTAACATGTGGCATTCAGTTACCAACTCCGAATGCCAATGAGCAAGTATTTGAAGGAGAGGGACAATCCAATTGGCTTATGTCCATTGACTCTGGTGATGAAATTGCATTAGCAGCCAAAATAAGTGAAACAGAAGCACTTGAACCTCAAAATCTTGCTGAAGAAAAGTCCTGGCCTGATTGGCCATTATGGGAGTAAGCTATACAAGACAAATTAGGTCAGCTAAAGACTGTGGGTACCTGGAAACTCATAATTGCACCTAAAGGAGCCAATATTGTTGGCTCAAAATGGGTTTTCCATGCCAAAAAAAAATGCCAACAGAAAAGTCGTCCATTACAAAGCACACCTCATAGTGCAGGGCTCCTGTTTTTGCAGGTACCAGGAGTCGATTATTTCAATACTTTCACGCCAGCTGCATGCCTATCATCAATTCAAGCTGTTCTTAGAAAGCCATAGCGGCAGCAGAAGACTACAAAATTCATCAGATTGACATAAAAGGTGCATACATACCTAAACGGAATACTCACTGCTGACAAGACAATTTTCATGAAGCAGCCACCTGGCTACTCCACTCCAAACTCATCTGGCAAGGTTTGTCTTCTTCTAAAAATCCTGTATAGACTAAAGCAGTCCAGCTAAGCCATCATTGGTTGGTATCAATGGTTGGTGGAGATAATGGTGGATGGATTGGGATTCAAATGAAGCAATGTGGATCAAGCAGTGTTTTACCAAAGGGAACATGGTTTGTTGATTATCATGTTATTAGTACACATGGACAACTGCACAATAGTGGCAAACAAATTGCTTGTGATTCAGAGATTCAAGATCAATATTGCAAAGCACCTGGAAATTACTGATTTAGATGAACTCCACTGGATCCTTGGAATTGAAGTCCATTGTATTTGTGAATCCTGTCTCCTCTTGCTTTCCCAGTGTTTGTACATTGATTTGATTCTCCAATGTTATGGATTTAAAGACACCAAACCGGTTTCACTTCCCATAGACCCCAGCACTCGCTTGTCATCAGCACAATCACCATCAACAATGGAAGAATTCACCTGCATGCGCAATGTACCTTACCTTGAGGCAGTTGGTTCACTCATGTACGCCTCCCTTGGCACTTGATCTGATATAACCTATGCTGTCCAAGCTGTTTCACGATTTTCAACCAAACTGGACGTTGCACACTGGGAAGCTGTCAAACGGGTTTTCCATTATCTCAAGGGGACAAGGGATCTTTAGCTATCATATAGAGGAGATGGGAAGGAGTTAATCAGATGCTGATGGAAGCATGTCTGAGGACAGACATGCATTGTCAGAATATGCATTTTTGATTAACAGCAGTGCCATTTCTTGGTCTACTAAGAGACAAGAGATAATTTCACTCTCAACAACTGAGAGTGAATATGTGGCAGCTATTTACACTGCAAAGGCTTTCTCTGGCTTCAATCTCTCATATCCCAGCTCTTTGACATGTCTCTTGAGCCCATGACACTTTTTTCAGACATGTCACCTGACCCTCCCACTGGCTTCCACTTCACTTCTGATATTTTTCCTGCAGCTCCGCACCCTTTCTACATCTTTTTGCACCCTTTCTGTCATTTTCCACCTGCTACAGTGCTTCTGCACCTGTTCTAACCTTTTTTTCCATGATTCTGCCACCTTTCTGCACTGCTTCTGCTTCAGAACATGTTTCCTGCACTTTGGCACACTTCCAACACTGTATTTTATCTTTATTGAGCCTTCCACTCACTTCCGCTGATACCTTACCATTTGTACATCCTTACATCTGTTTGTATATATGTTCTGGCTTCGATATATGTTCCTTTAGCTTGAATATCAACTACAGAGCACCCCCATTCATATCTGTCTGCTTCCACACACTTCCTTTCCCTTCTGACATGAAGGCACAACACACAATTGAAGCCATGCTCTTCTCTGCTTCCTTATTTGGTGATCTCCTCTCATTTCCACCCCTCTTCCGTCTGTCACTTACCTCCCACTGACGATGTTACATGCCCTGTGACAGGACAACCAGTCAGCAATTGCACTGACTAAAGACCACCAATTTCACGCCTGGACCAAACATATTGACATACATTTTCATTTCATCTGCTGGATCATTGAAAATGGCTCCCTTCACCTTGTTTATTGCCCTACCAACAATATGGTTGCTGACAAGCTTACCAAAGCATTAACGTCACCCAAAGTTAAACATTTTGTGAAGGAATTAGGACTCACCTCGGTTTGATGCATCTGGATCTTGGGTGATTACCAACCCCTTTTGTGTGTGTATATATGTACTGTATTTCATCGTGTCAAACCTCAGTAGTGCCCTGACAAGGTATGTGCACTATAAAGCACTACAGAGCGGCACTGAGTGGTGGATTTCTTCATGTAGTGATCATAGCACCCTCAGCACAACACCACATTCTGGCATACTCATTAATAAACACTTGTAAGTAGACAGAGAGACTGATCAATAAATACCTCCAACATCAAGGGCATTCACAATTGTTCATTCCTTCCCCCTGCAGCAGACGACTCATCTACAATTATTCTTCCTCTCATTTACCAATCCTCTGCCATTTTTTCTTCCTCTCATTCATAATTCCTCTGCCACTTGTGCTTCTCCCAGCCGTCCTCATTTACAAACCCTCTGCTGCTTATTCTTTCCCTCATTCACAAATCCTCTGCCATTTATTTCTCATTCACAAATCCTCTGCCACTTGTGCTTCCTGCCACACTCATTTACAAAAACAGCAGCTTTTACTTCCTTCCATCCACATTTACGTTTTGTTGTTTGCCTTGAGCTTCCGCTTCCCTTCTTTCCACAAAATGCTTTACCACAGTGGTTGTGCTTCCCTCATTTACAAGAATATAATAGCTCCTGTTCTCATTTACAAACCTCTGCCACCCTCCATTTACAAGACCCTCTACTGCTTGTGCACAATGTAATATCTCTTTTTCTTGGAAATTGGCTCTTCTTCATCACTCTTTCTCTTCGTACCTGCACTGGTGTTGGTCATGTGTTGGAGACAGGAAGTGACATCTTCAACTACAGCCTCCCAATCTTTATCATCATGATCAGGTGGTGCCCACCATTTCAGGGCAATCAGTACAGTAATGATGCCTGATACACTCCCCTTCCTCAGTGCATTGAGATTATCAGAACCCTTTGCTGCTGATAACAGACCTAAATGACTCCCATCAGCTGGGGTGATAAGCCGTGCTGTCTGTGTGCTTCCTGTCAGCATATCGAGCCCTCCTATGTGATTTGATCCAATTTGACTCCCAAATCCTCCATCCAAGTTCTGCATTCCAAAATTGTAAGTCGGTCCTCCATTGCTGTTGTAGGTGTATCCACTCAACCCATTCCAGTCTGTTGAAGTTACCTTCACTGGTAACTGCGCCCATTGTGTTGCTCTGAGGGTCTGAAGTCCGAAGTTAGAAGCTATATATTAGCAATGAATATACTATATATACCTGAAGTCCGAAGTTAGAAGCTAAGGACTTAAGGTGGGAAACCTAAATCTATATATGTACTGTGACACATGTGACCATTACTCTAACACCCC
>Ga0307507_10009747_pt1 | contig 12683 bp, 13 predicted proteins | sample 7_EM_MG_FD_207223 | JGI IMG/M metagenome (GOLD analysis project Ga0307507, IMG submission 207223) | Populus trichocarpa ectomycorrhiza microbial communities from riparian zone in the Pacific Northwest, United States - 7_EM | ecosystem: Host-associated > Plants > Roots > Unclassified | place... | reverse complement strand
GTGAAAATACTACTCGAGCGGGACGAGGTCAACACCGACAAGCCTGATAATAACGGCCGAACACCGTTTTCGTATGCCGCTTTGCTTGGACAAGAGAGAGTGGTGAAAATACTACTCGAGCGGGACGAGGTCAACGCCGACAAGCCAGATAATGACGACCGAACACCATTCTCGTATGCCGCTCAGTACGGACAAGAGGGAGTGGTGAAAATACTACTCGAGCGGGACGAGGTCAACGCCGACAAGCCAGATAATAACGGCCGAACACCATTCTCGTATGCCGCTGAGGATGGACGTGATGGAATAGTGAAAATACTACTCGAGCGGGACGAGGTCAACGCCAACAAGCCAGATAATGACGACCGAACACCGTTCTCGTATGCCGCTCAGTACGGACAAGAGGGAGTGGTGAAAATACTACTCAAGCGGGACGAGGTCAACGCCGACAAGCCAAATAATAACGGCCGAAAACCGCTCTCGTATGCCGCTTGGTTTGGGTACGAGAGAGTGGTGGAAATACTACTCGGACGGGAAGAGGTCAACGCCGATAAGCCAGATGATGGCGACCGAACACCGCTCTTCTATGCTGCTGAGAGTGGACATAAGGGAGTGGTGAAAATACTGCTCGGACGGAAAGAGGTCAAAGCCGACAAGCCAGATAATGACGGCCGAACACCGTTCTTATATGCCGCCGAGTATGGACAAGAGGGAGTGGTGAAAATACTACTCGAGCGGGACGAGGTCAACCCAGACAAGCCAGGTAATAGAGGCCTAACGCCGCTCTCGCGCGCTACTGAGAAGGGCCATAAGACGGTCGTAGCGCTGATACAGTCTCGCAAAATGATGACCCCTACTGGTAGTACCATCTATGACTACGACACACCACCCCATACAAATGACCACTGTCTCTTCCCTTTCGCAGTATGTTACCTACGGCGATTACCCTTGGGCAGCATCACTCTCTGTAGATTGGGGAAATCCCATGAGATAGGAATGCACATGCCATCACACCCACCTGAACCTCCCCAGCGATTCTCCGACACAGTCGAGTGAGCATTTACGATTTTCTGTACACAAAGTTCGATGGACTTTAAAGTTAGTTCCTGGGGGGAAAGAGTTCTATTGTTGCAAGTTCTAGTACATAGCCTCCCGTTTTCCTCTTATCATTTAATATTTCTCTAGCTGTAACTTCTCTGTCTTTTTTTTTTTCTTGAACAGTTTTTTTCCTCCTTTTCTCCCTCTTTCCTCCACGATAGATAGACTGTGTATAGAGTGTTTTTTAGGCAGAGGATAAGCCGTGTAAGATAGCACAATGCTTCTTAACGCGACCGTTAACAATTATATTAGGACCGTATCCTAAACATGAGAATGGCTACAATAAATGATACGCCCTTATGAATACCACTATAACATACTCAGTGGATACATACCACCCCCGCTGTAGACATTAGTATAGATTATGGGAGAAGCCTAGAACACAGGCTTTCCACGCCACTCACCAGCCCATTACCCTCACTCGTCTCACAATCAATCCTATAGCATGAAACATACCCCGGTGAAATCACTAAGAAGATATGCTGTAGCAGGTACAATATCTAGAGACCACAAAACTCCAGGCAGAAGCCCCACCAGCACCGCCGAATGACCAACACCTAGCAGTATACCCCACCGGCTCGGTGGCAAACACCTCCGAGCGGTGTACCAAAAGCCTACACAGCAATTACACGGCTCCTTCCCAATCACTACGAGAACCTATCGAGGGATATCAAGAGGGAGTCTCCCAACTCCCGTACTTGGGATGCCTGCATACAGATGGGGAAGAGAGATCAAGGGATCCACCGAGCGGTACAGGTTCATCTAGCAGTGAATTGGAGGTGTGAGAGGATTGGTAGGTATGAGTTAGCTATGACAATCTGCCGCCGAATTATTCCTCAGGTTATAAAAGAGGTGTTATTGCTAGAAGAGGGGAGGATGGGCGTTAATGTTGTAGTTATTACAGCTCTCGTAGAGTAATTCCTGTGGGACCCTGACTGATCTTCCCTGATTACTCAGGCGCAAGCTCTACCGCTGATATCTGGGATAGCGCCAGAGAGCACATTCATGCATACATGACACCTCGAGCGAGAAAACAAATTACCTTGGAATGCACAACCTCATCTCGCTATTATTATTATAATTTTCCCCACAAGGCTTTTCCGGGTCCGTTGGGGGGGGGGGATCATCCTGATCTGAGATTGACTGACTTAGCAAGCCAACTAGAAGTTAGCATTCTATGCCGTAGTGGCATTCAATCCCCAGACAGGATATTGTATGAATGTTCCTTTTCGGGGCGGTTTTGGTTTTTTTTTTTTTTTGAAAATTAGAGCGCCATGCTTGCATCACTCACACTCACTCGCAATTTTTGCTATATCTACTTACTATGTCAGCCATGGGAGCGATGGTTCTTAGAACCGATTGCTAAATCAAAGTGCACGAGTACTTGAAAATACCTTCTCCGGGTATCGCTATAAAATATATATATATAAATACCCCCCATCGTTCGCATTGCAGTTCTAACTACGCCTAAAGCGCGAGGGATCCCACCATTCATCCAACAACCAGTGATAAACATCATACTTACAATCCGTTAATACACCCCCTCTCCCCTCCCCGGAGACCAGTAAAACACCCATCGGCCGTACTGGTATATATACCAACCTCAACCTTTGAATCTCACCCCAGCCCAGTAATTCACACGCGTAACCCCCAAGCACGCCCTCCACCGGCAGTCATCTATCACACTTCCTAACACTTGTACCCCCTCCTAGTCTCCAAAGACAGATTCAAGTGCGAATGGCAAGCTAGTATCAATATATATGCCCTCTCCGTTTCTCACCTTCCCCACCAGGTTGTACTCACTCATGAGCCGCGGATGACGGATAGATAGTGCTCGAGCCCCATCCAATCCAACCGGCAAAGTGAGAAGAAAGTATCAACGAGACTTCTTGCATTCCACGCCCTGCTAGGATAGAATAGAACGGGACGAGAGAACATCTCTACATTACAAAACCCGAACCCAAGAGCACTCACTACCTCCCCCTCCGCACAACCCTTCCTATCGCTGATATCCTGAATAAACTCCCCAACATATGCTACTAACGAAGTTAACCTTATATACATTCACAATTAAGAAAAATAAATACTATACACAAATCAACCATGGCAGGAGTGATAGTGATGACCCTACCATTGTTATATATCGTAAAAATTTCAGCACAGGACTATCATATATAATATGTCTAACCAGATAAACAGATCGGAAAGAAAGCTAGACTTGAAGTACAGTATGATAATATTATATTAATAATGCCATATGATAGCAAGCTTTGGTGATTTCAGGGGGGTTTGCCGGGCCTGGGTTCTGAGTCTAAGAGAATGGTATGATATGATAGTGGCGCTCTATTCGCGTTTGGGACAATCATTCTATAGAGTAGGTGCTAGATAAGTTAGGCATTCTCGCCCAGACCTAGCGTGAGGTGCTCCAGTTGGTATTTTTCTCGTGAGCTGCTGTAGTGAAGCTCTATACTATGCTATACTATAGCTATAAGCGCCTGGTTTCCGACTATAATTTAGGATGTGGGGGGTTTTTTTTGGAAGGGTAAGCGGTGTAAGGATCCTTCCACAACAGTAGCGTCTCAAGAGTTTAATTCAGAGAGCCTTGCTGAGTAGTCGCTGCAAATTGCAAATCTGTGCTATCGTACAGCGCCCTCAGAGATAATGCCCGGCCGGGCTATCAGAGTCTAAACCCCTCAGCCCTGGCAGTTTCAAGGCGAATTATTTTATTCATAGTTTATCACTCGACAGAACAATTCCTTCAACCTAGGCCGGACAGGGGGTTTCTCTTCAACAGGGGGTGTAGATATCTTCCCCACTAATGAGGCTAGAACGTAAATTATTCACTATGTAATTCTATTACCCCAAACTCCCCATTCCGAACAAAAAAAAAACATAGCAATGCAATCAAAACTTAATACCTAAAAAACGCAATTCTATTCCTAAAGGTTAGTAACAACTCATAGACGTAAATAGAGAGTGTCGACTCACCCCGCTCTCTCGGGATCAAGTCCCTTCAGAATCTCCGGTTGCACATTCCTCAATCCCAACGCTCCATTGACGACCATACTCGTTGCCCTGCCTAAGACCCGCTCATAATTGGCCCTGATCCCCGGTGCACAGTCTTTAATACTGATAATTGAATCTAAAAACTCGCATATCTGCCCATGCCACCACTCCGGATTGAACTCCGGTTTCTTTATACTAACAAGCGTAGCTGAGCTCCATGCTACAATCGGCGCCATATTATTGACTGGGATAACCATTGAAGGACACCCATTCAGCAGGTGAAAATTCATAAGTGCAGCGCCAGGTCTTCGGGAAGAAGACCACATACCACCTCTATATGGTGTGATCCCGATAAACGTTACGAGTACACGGTTGACACCAATGTTGACAGTGGGGTCGGGGTTGCAAAGGGAGAGCGCTGCAGCGGATTCGGAAAGGAGTTTGTGGGCCAACTGGTAGTCACCCGCAAGGAATGGGCCAAAGCATTGGGCAATGGTGAAGTCCTGTGAGCGTGGGATTATAGGCGTACGGGAACTGGCAAAGAGGTAGGGGCAGAACCAGCCCTTTTCGCAGGATAAGGGGTTTTGAGAGGGTGTTACTCCAGCCAGACGGAGGTCAGCATCAACGTCCATTAGCTTGTGCTTCACGACGCATTGAAGTGTTCTCATGCTAGTTGTACGAAGTATTGTTTCTTCTTCGGGGAGGATGTGTTCCAGTCGACCTATTGCATATATGAGCGCCGTGGAGAGATCGGGAGAGGGGGAAAGATTGTGACCTTTGTCGATTGCTTGCTCGATGATTTGAGAAAGGGCGTATTTTGCTACAGTGTTGTGGACGAAGTATTCCACGACCGGGTTTATGATTTCCGCAGCGAAGGTATCGCAACCAACTACTCCAAGAGCGTCTCCTCCCGCTTCGAGCAGGGGCCCTCCGACAAACGCAAAGCTATACCGAAAATGGTCAACAATTGTCACCATTGCCCATTCCAAAGCACTTTAACTTACGTTGTAAATAGCACAGCATCACGATATCTCACGTTCGGCAGCGTCAAACTAAAGAAGAGATGAACCAGTTGGCTTTACCCACCACTCGGAAGCGTGGCAAACAAACCTGTTATTGTCACCCCATGGAGACAAAGACTCAGGTAGCTTCCAAGTGCTAGAAGCCGTCTGGACTGCGGACCGGACAAATCTTCCCGCAAGTGTATCCCCCAAAAACCTCTTTGCAGTGCCGGTTTTCTTCTCGTCTTTATATTTCGGGAATTGCTGCTGCTGCTGCTGCTGCTGCTGCTTCTTCTTTCCCTTGCCCGGCTTCGCTGGGGGAGGTTGATATGGCATGGGCTGCATGGGTTGCATGGGTTGCATGGGTTGCATGGGTTGCATGGGCTGCATAGGTTGCATAGGTTGCATAGGTTGCATGGGTTGCATGGGCTGCATAGGCTGCATAGGTTGTGGGTGCTGGGGGGCTAGCATCGTGAGGACTGTATTTCGACCTGGAAAGTGCAGATATTCACAGGTAGATAACGACAGAGGGGGAGAAGCAAGATTAAGTACCGGTGCCGGTATGAACAAACACCAGGAGACAGGCCATTGGAATCAAGGGGGGAGGAATCATTTTGTAACACGGTGCACTCCACTGAGGCTGAGAAGACAGGAGGGGGATTTGTTTTTTTTTCTGCCCTATTTCCAGCATGGAACAAGCGTCGGACACAAGTCAAGCTTTCCCGGTTGTGCGACATTTCCCACGGTGCTTGCGCTCTGTGTGACCTACCAGAACCACCTACCCCTGCATTCGACCAGCCATGTCCCACCATTCTCTGCCCGCCCCTTCTCGAATACGCCACTCTGCCCCTTTCGAGGTGCACAACGTGCCTCTAGGAAATTTATCGGCAGGAAGGCGCTTCTTGTTCCTCACTGTGCTTTGCTAGTTGATCGCCGGCGCTCCGCCATAGCTGAGGCGAATTCTTCCCCCAGTGTGAAATAAGATCCATTTCCTGCCCTCGGGGTAGAGGAGCTAAGGGCAAATTCTTATTTCCTACTTTACTGTACTCGAGTACTCGAGTACGCATTTCATGACGGTGCTGTCGGTTAAGAGTACTACGGAGGTACAGCCCATAAGTATTGTATATTTTGCTAGCAGGGGTGTTTGTGCTAGCAAGGGTGATGGGGTGAATTAGGTAGCTACCATACCCTATTCACTCCGCTTATGCCCAATTCGTTACTCTCACCCAACGCTAGCCGAACACCCTTGCTAGTAAAATATACAATACTTATGGGCTGTACCTCCGTAAGCAAGCCATGTCAAATCAAGGGGAGACCCAAGTTACCCAACCACGGCCCAGACACAGACTTCTTGGCATTCGCTTATCCCTGAATGACCCTTCGACGTCAATTTCGCCGCTTGGCACGCTAAGGCCAGATTTGGCTACACTTCGCTAAACTTGGTCAGAAACTCGGACTTTCTGCCTTCTCAATGCCCAAATTACTCAGCATTATTGATAGGCATAATATTCTCAGCAAATTACAATGCTCAAATCGATCCTGGACAGGCTTAGCGCGTCAGGCGATTACAAGTAATTCAATTGTCTCAGACCGCCCAAGGGTAGTGGAAAAATAGGAGAAAGGAAGCAGGTTAGCACCAGCGCACTACCGTAAGTACTACAGTAGGGGTAGGGGTGAAGTATTGGGACAAGCAGGGGTAGAAGAGGCCAGTGCTTATACCTTGGAAGGAGTATCAAAGAACCAAAAAAGTAAGATGACTACTAATTCGAGCAATTCCACCACTCCCCTGTTTGTCCCAATATTTTCCCCCTCACCCGAGTACCACTCAAATAGAAGAAAAATGTGCTAGGACGTTGGAGTTGCCTCTCCTAGTAAAGCGCTGTACATATTCCTTTTTGTTCGGCTCGACTCTGGGCCGAGTTTGCGGTGTTCTCCCCTCGCTGGGAAGGGGAATTCCAACGTCCTAGCACATTTTTCTTCTATTTGAGTACCGGTACTTACGGTACCGTACTCGAATAATCTGTAGCTTGCAAATTTGCAATACCAGCCTTCTCGCTAGTCGTCCAGAATTCCCATTTGGATTAAGGGGGAAAAAAATAGCGAAAAAACTGTCCCCCAGCCCTCCGCTGAGACAGGCAAAGGAAATTTATGCCCGGCCTTACAGTACCGGTACTAGGAGAGGCAACTCCAACGTCCAGCGTGAGGTCCAATTATTCCAGTTTTTACGGGTACATGTGGGCTGTGGTTGCTGTGATAATAGGATTTAGAGGTTTAACTTTTCAAGACGAGCACGCTGCGAATCTTTGCCGTTAGGGAGGAGGCAATATAAACTATCACGCCGGTAGGCCGCGGCTTAGAAATGGTAGATATAGTGCTCGAGTATGATACCCTGTCTGCGATACCGGCCTCAGGCTGTCTCTGCGTAGTTCTTTGCCTGTTACTATACCCGCATTGAGATGTATAGAGCAAATCTGAGAGTGTTGTATACCGGTAGAGAAAATCCCACCATATGAGACGGCTCACTGGCCAGTGCTAACAAAAAGCTCTAAGTAGGATGCCATGGCCAAGCTTCCAGAGCAAACGATATGTATTCCAAAAGACAGTGGCGAGAGCAGTCGCTCTTGGCGTCGAAGCTTAAGATAAATGACGAGTCTAGGCGGGAAAGTGTTTGGTTCATTATTTCGGTCGAGCTTACATACCGGTATTTCGGGGTCGTCGTAGGAGTGAGTTTGGGCTACATCCCCTCCCCCCCTCCCCACTGTAGGTCAATGCCCGTTTAAACCTTCGTATAATATTTGCATCAGCATTCTCTGTTAGATTTGATAGTCTATTCTCACAATATCCTAGACTACCGTCCTCGAGCACAACAGTAGGTCTACCATACGGTCAAGCAAAGGCGATAATGAAAGCACTGATATTTACAAGAAACTTGCGTTCTCACAAGCGCAAGTGCTGGGACCTTGGCTGGCTATATGGCAAATTACGGAATAGATGCTGATGCCAAGAATTACTAACAAGCAATATCAGCAGCGGTGGCCAGATAGACTAGTGAGGACGCCCGGCGGCTAGAGAGGCGCTGGTCGTCGGTCGGGTCCCTGGTTTGGCGGAGGCAAGATACCGGTAACGGTGTGGTGGCGGCTCCAGGCACCATCTTGACGAGGCCGGAGGAAACAGCCAAAGAAACTTTCTAGCCAGAGGTATATACAGTACAGTGCACCCATAACTTACATTTTAGTGCCCTAACTTACAGCACCGTTCATACCTCGCCTAGGCCTATGTCTGGCCTGTGCAGTCCATCTGTTCTCGCGGGCAGGGCAGGGACCAGTGTTCTGAATATTTTGCGGGAGTCTTTCTGTCCCTGTCATCTTTGGCCACCCCACCATCAATACAACTTTTTTTCTTGCGGAGGGGAAGGAGTGCGTAATCCGGCGCAGCTATCATAACCCAAATCCCATCACTCAATCCCCTGGATTCGGCAGCAACGATTGCTTAGGGTAAGCACTCAAAGAACTATAATACATACCAAATGATCGAGTGAATTGGAACAATCTACCGTAAGGGAATGAGGAACCGCACTAAATATGCTTACCATAACCTATGGCGGTGCAGTGTAACTAGCCTGAACCCAAAGTTGTCGTCATCCGCTTCCTCTCTCTTCTATTATATGTTATCCCAAGTGTCTCGTGGGTCCTGAGAGGAGAAGGAGGGATATAACAACCCTCACCCCACCAAGTTACCCCCCTCTTCGAGGGGAGGAAACGGAAAAATAAATAAATCACAAACCATCTCCTACTCCTTATCCACCCTCCACCCTCGCCCCCTCCCCCTCAACCCTCCATTTCTATTCTTCCTCTATGATATAATAAAATATTCTCCTATCTGCATCCCTCCTTCTCCAGCGTCACACCCGTATTTCCTTCGCATATCGCTTGAGTGCATTTTTCGCGATTCGTCGTCGTCGTCCTCCTCCTCCTCCTTGTGCTCTATCCTTGATCATTTCTCGGGATCTTTTCCCCTCGACATCGCCTTAATGGCCAGTGGGCATCCTCGAAGGGGGAACACTGAGGATGAACTATTTCTAGGCTCCCCCTCGCCGGCAGGGACGCCGATACAGCCTCTTCGCATACAGAAGAGAGTTGGCTCGCCGTCCGACATTAGTCAGGGCACAGCTTCCCCGCCCCCTCAAAACTCCTTTTTCCCACACCCCGTTCAGCGGCGGCCGACACTCCCTAGCGCCGCAGGATCAGCGTTCGACTCACCGAATCTACCTTACCCCGATCGACCGGCTGCTGAGAGAATGGCCGGGCAGCAGCAACAGCCACACCAGCAATTCCAACAAGGCGATCTCCCTTATCCTGACCGCGAACGCAACAACCGTAGCCGTCAAGACTCCGCTGTAGCCCCATCTCCAGAACGAGCCTCAACTCCCCAGTCGGCAGCGTCCACAGGCACCCCTCAACCTACTCGGCATGTGTCTGTTGTGCATGCTGATGCCTACCCTACCCCACCACCCTTTAGACAACGTGAAGGGCGTCCTCAGCGTCTTCCAAGGCAAAACTCACGTCCCGAATCTCCACCCCCCCATCCTCCTCCCGGGGGTGAAGGTGGCCCCTCTCCCGATCCATTACTGAACCCCTTTCCTCAGTTTCACCAGCAGTATTGGCCCCCCCCAAGCAGAATGACGTCGACATCAACCACGGCGGCGCGCAGAGGATCCCCCCCACCACCGGAAACCCCCGCTACTGCTACCACCGAGCAGCCGCTAGTAACTTTCCCTGCCAACGTCGCTGCTCAGAGACGTGGTGGGGCCCGTGGACGGAGTAACACCGGCCAATCTCGTACCCCACCACAGACACAGGTATCCACCCCTCCAGCACAACCCCCCACCGAAGCTCCTGTGGAAGCTCCTCCGAGACCCTGGACCCCGACCGAGGCTCCGGGATCTTATCCGCACGGCCCCCCGACCGTCTGGCAGGGCACTGGCGGACAAGAAGTCCCCACACAGACCGGAGGAGGGCAGCCTAGCGCTCCCCAAAACTCTGTCAGTGTGAATGCACAAGCTCAGCAGGCATTGGAGCAGGACTTTCAGCGCATGAATATGAGTGCAAGCCCACCACCGTCATACGCAAGTTTGAACCATGCCGGAGCTGGCCCTTCTAACGGAACAACTGCTCAAGGATATCCGAACGAGAAACACACTGTAGTAGTCGGCGCAGCCGCCCCTCAAGAGCCTCCACACAATAACCATACAACCCACCCGGCATTCCATAATGATCCTCCTCAGGGACAACTCCAGCGGGCACCTCAGCCGTCGGCCCAACCCCAGCCTCAGCAACAGCCTCAGCAGCAACCTCAGCAGCAACAACCTCAGCAGCAACAGCCCCAACAGCAACAGCCTCAGCAGCAACAGCCTCAGCAGCAAGAGCAGCAGCAACAACACCCTCAAACCCACCCCCAAGAGCACTCCCAGAGCCCTCACCCATCGTTTACTCAAGAGCAGCCGCACTTCACCCCTCCGCCTAGAGTTGGCCCTTCACCTCCTCCTCCGCTTCCCGAAGGGTGGATGGCCCATTTGGACCCGAACTCGGGGCAGTATTACTATATTCATATACCCACTTCTAGAACTCAATGGGAACCTCCTGTTCCTGAGCCAGCTTTCAACCCCCCTCCTGTAGCATCACCGTCATTGTCGACATCTACCTATTCTAATGTTCCACCCTTAGCTTCACCCGGGTTTCCTCCCCCTATGGCGGCATATGCCGATCCGGGTGTGGGTGGAATGTCATCACCTGCTCCTCCCTTAGTGCACAATAATAGTTTCCCTATACAGCCACCTATCCCACAGTTGCCGTTGGCTGGGATAGCATTATACAATGTCGCGCCTGCGAATGGCGAATATTTCGGGCCGTACCTGCGGTACACAAACATGAATATTGAACATGGGGTATGGTTAGGGTCGATCATGATCATCACGTCAAACCCACAGCCTCCAACTGTTCATCTTCACCAAAGCATAGATCTCTCACCAAATCCTCGTCAACTGAAAGCCAATCCTATATACACCCATAAAACATGGACCTTCTATCGATATGATATAGATATCCAAATGGGAGACATGGGGGCCAAATGGACTTATGCCATCACCTCACATTTAGGATGCACGAGATACGAGTTCCTCGTCGCTGGAAGGACCGAGCGTAATTGGAGATTTATTGCGCACAGTTGTAACGACTTTTCATTGGGTGTAAAGGCTGAGGAACGGGCAAGGCTAGGAGGTGTTGGGTTTATGTGGAAAGATGTTATGCAGAAACATATTGAGACTGGAGGATTCCACGCCCAACTGGCAGGGGGTGATCAGATCTACGCAGATAGGTTATGGAGGGAGATCCCACTACTCAAGGTTTGCGCGATATGCCCCATTGATAGCCTGGCAATCTAAAAGTTTGTATCTAGGAATGGCTCGAGATCAGGGGAAAAGAAAATAGGAAGGCAGCACCTTGGACGGCCGCACACGAAGAGGAAGTTACGCATGCTTATTTCCATTATTATTCGGCCCACTTCGACCAGCCACACTTGAGGGAAGCATGGGCTCAAATACCACATTTATGCCAGATTGACGATCATGATATGTAGAGCATCCTTCTTCCCCGGCAACATAACCTGTAATTCTAACTCTTTATGATATAGATTTGACGGATTTGGCTCATACCCAGAATACATGCAATTCTCGTCCATGTTCAAAAACATAGGCCGTGTGGCCGTGCACTGGTACCTACTCTTCCAGCACCACACAACCCTAGACATCCTTCACGCCTCCTCCGACGACCGAGACCTCTTCACAGTGACCGGCACTGGCTGGCACTTTGTCAAATATCTCGGCCCCGCCATCGCTGTCGTTGGTATCGACTGCCGCTCAGAGCGAAATCCCCAACAAGTCATGGCCGGCCCAACTTACCAAGGGATTTTCCCACGAATCGCCACACTCCCACCCTCAGTTCAGCACTGTATATTAATGATCTCGGTACCGGTAATATATCCGCGTCTGGATACCGCGGAATCTGTCGTCAACACCGTAGCGACGGGAAAAAAGGCTGTGACGGGGACGTACAACCTACTCGGGAAGGTTGTGGGGTCGGCGGCAGGGATTGTGGGTGGGAAGGAGGTTGTGGGGAGCGGGTTTCAGAGCGTAAAGAAGGCCTTTGGAAAGAGTGGATTGATGAGTGGTGTTGTTAGCGTTTTTGGGGAGGTTGATCTCTTGGATGATTTGAGGGACCATTGGACACACGAGTCGAAGGTATGGGAGTGCTGCGTTTTCTTATTACGAGAGTAATAGGTAGTGTTAACGTTTCGTTACAGGATCTCGAGAGAACTTACCTCATCAGAACTCTCCAAGGAATCTCTCATAGCAGGAGTATACGAATGACATTCATGAGCGGAGGTAAGCCCTTCATCCCCCCATGGGCCCTCCCAATATCTTAACGTGAACAGACGTCCACTGCTGCGGCGCCGGCCTAGTCCACGACCCAACAAAACCTCAAGACCATAAAACAATGTATGACCCCGCTTCCATTATCTTCCCGT
>Ga0307507_10009746_pt1 | contig 12683 bp, 3 predicted proteins | sample 7_EM_MG_FD_207223 | JGI IMG/M metagenome (GOLD analysis project Ga0307507, IMG submission 207223) | Populus trichocarpa ectomycorrhiza microbial communities from riparian zone in the Pacific Northwest, United States - 7_EM | ecosystem: Host-associated > Plants > Roots > Unclassified | place... | reverse complement strand
GTGTTGATAAGAATATTTTTAATCACGATGTAAGCATTTAAAAGTTCCTCTATTTTGATTTTCCTGTTTTGATTTTAGAATTGGCAATATACTTAATTAGGCAGGCGGTAGGCCTATTTAGGCAGGCAGTGGGGCCCCACCGTTATAACTATGCCGACCGTCATAACCCTATTACCTACGTTATTTATTTTGCTAGCCTTATAAATAGCTTTAAAGTAGCTTTTATTTATTTAAAATATGTTATTAGTATAAAAGAGGTAAATATAATTATAGTTGCCAAATGCGCAGATTACTAGTAGGTTGCGTGTCAAAAAAACACGATATAGGCTAGTCGGTCGAGTTGCCAAATGACCTTAACTGCGCGCCAATTGCGTCAACCACCAACCATTGAGGCCATTGAAAGGGTACCATATTTTGCCGATGTAGCTGTGATCTTAAGCAAAATAGCTAACTAACTACGTTAATTGGATTGCTTGCTGTTTGCTAACTGTTAAGCCGCCAGCTAGCTGTCTTAATTAGGAAAGTAGTATAGACTTTGTAGTATTTTATTGCGGATTTTTAGCAGCGCCTCTCTATATACAAATATTAATATTACCTAATTAAAATTTAATCCTAATTTATCTAATATAGTATTTAAATATAGCTAAATTTATTCTATGTATTTATAGAGGCTTAAAAGGATTGGTAGAATAGTTAGTAGTAAAGGCTTTAGAGGCTCTATTTCTATATTAGGTTTAATTAAATATAGAGCTCTATTAAATATATCTTACTAAGCTAGCTTTTCTATCTGTGTAGTTAGCTTATAGCTAATAACATTAATATTTAAGCTTATTAACTAGGGTATAGTTAAAGCTTAGCCAGAGTTAATATAGCCGATTAAACTACTTAATAAAAGGCCTTTAATTAACTACCACTTCTAATATTAATCTATTTTAATTATATCAGCTAATAGTCTATTACGCTTATTAGTAATAATCCTTTTAGATTAACTAAAGGCTTATTTATATATAGAGTTTATTACCAGTATATAGAATATATTAAAAGTAATTTTAGCAAGTATTAGATAAAGGGTTTAACCGATATTAAGCCACTAGTTAAGAGAGTTAGGAATAATATTATTCCGCTTATTACTACTATTAAAATAGATCTTAATAAACTTAAGGCCTATATTATAGTAGCGGTTAAGCTTACAAGTAAGCTTAATACGCTTTTAATTATACTTTAAGGAAGTAAGACTCTTATCTATAACTAAGGACTATATATATTTATTAGCTAAATTATTATTAGATTTATAAGGAACCTTTTTACGTTATAGATTAACTAGTTCCTTATCTTCTTTACCTACTTATTTACCAATATAGTTATTAAATAGAGTCTCTAAATACCGCTTAGCGTACTTTTACTACTATTTCTATTTAGTAAAAGTATATACATTTAAAAGATAGACAAAGGATTACTATAGTAAAATAGTATGGGCTCTTGGCCTTTATTTTATTAAAAAATTTATTAAAAAAATTTAATGGCTATATTAACGCCTAATTTAAAGAAGAAGTTGTACTCGTTCTTAATGCTCTATTAAGTTCACTAGAGGGTTTAATAGAGGAGCTTTATATTAGTAATTAACTCCTATAGAGCGCTATATAAGCCGTTAACGCTAGGACTATTAGCGTTGCCTTTTATATACTTAGTAGCTAATATAAAAGGCTTTATAATCTTAATAAGCTACTCTGCTTACTACTAATCTTTATTAGTAAGCGCGTCCTATAATAGATTATAGCTAATATTAGCGGGCTTCCTCTAAGCTGGCAAATATTTATTAATTACTTTATAAAGAAGGAAGGTATAGTAGAGTATAAAGTAGGTTAAATTCTACTAAATACCTCTGTCCTTAATATAGGCCTTAGTATAGTTCTTAGTAAAGTCCTTATAGCGTCTTATTAGTTGTATAATATTTTAATAATATTATAAAGCTTGCCTATAAAGTCTTTATACTATATAAGGTAGAATTTAACGTAGTTACTTACGCTAATTATTAAGCGTTTAAGCTTATTTATGCCTTTACTATTATTTATTTATTTATTGATCTTACACCGATTTAGCTCTATAGCTATACGGTACTCCTATTTTATATAATGGGAAAACCTAATATGGGACAAAAAACCCCCTCCTTAGTCTGTTATACACTCTCTACCGTCTACTTCGCAGCCTATAAGTATCAAAAAGGCGTCTACAGACGCCTACTCCTTCTATTTGGCAAGCCTCTTACCTAGCTAGCCTACTTACTCCCCTTTCTTTCTCTTTCTCCTCTCGCAGGAGCTCCTCCGCATAGTAGAACTGCGGTAGGACCTATAGTTATAGGAACCATCTTGCGAGCCATTTCGCTCCCTTGGCCGTACTAGCTAGTTTTTTAACCTCCAGGCGGCCTACCGCTAGCCCTTACCTCTACTCTGCGAACTGGGGGTAGTAGGCTATAATATATAACACCGTCTCTTTGGCTTGGCCGCACTGGTATATAGGGAAGGGAAAGTCTGGTACCCTAGCCTTATTTAGGAAGGCCGCTAGCCCTATCCATTCTGTTTATATCTGTGTTAAAACCAAGCTTTCTACTTTCTTAAGCTCTTTATATATCTTTAGCGGTTCTTCTAATGGTGGCCCTATTCCTATAAGTCCCTATTTCGGCTAATTAGCTCCCTATCTTCTCTTCTAGCTTACTAGAAGCGGCATCTCTGTCCTTTATTTTTGCTGCCTCCACTCCTCTGCCTACTGGGTCCATTTCTCTCCCTCTATATATATATTTCCGTTTTAGTTTTAACCCCATCTTTGTCTTTATCTTTAGGCTAGTTTCCCCCATATCTATACACAAGCCTCCGTAACTAACTTTTCTTTATGCCTAAACCTAAAGTTTGCGAGTCTTTTATTTAGGTAGAGATCTAGCGGGGGTATAGAGGTTTCAGTTTTAAGAACTAAGGTAGGAGTTGCCTTATATGCCCCTACTATTGCTCTTAGGCACTTATTTTGAATCTTAGCTAGCTTTATAGCTGGGCCTACAGGTTTAGTGCTTTTAGAACCTTTAATTAGGGTAGGTGTGTGCCAGATTACTACTCTATAGGCAATAGCGGGCCAAATTACGGCGTTATAGATCTGCCTTGCCTATACAAAGGTAGCTCCCTATATTAAGGCTATTGTCCGCAGTAGGGCGTTTATATACATTTTTATCTTCTTTTGTATCTCCTTTATATATGCCCCCCAGTTTAGCTATAGGTTAAGCCAGACACCTAAAATGCGCATTAAGGCCTTAGGCTTAGTCTCTACCCCTAATAGGGGGAGAGGGGCCTATATATTAAACTGCTTTGGGTTCTAGGATAGATATATAAGCTTATACTTCTCTGGGGCGAAGCTAGCGCCATAGCGGCGCGCCCAGTTAAGGTAGTGGTTGTGGCCACGCATTAGGATCTAGTAGTTTTCCTCTATAGACGGACCATACGCAAGTAAGTTAGTGTTATCTATAAATATACTGGCGCTTAGTCTCTCCTGCGGGTTATTACAGAGGTCTAGTAGCTCTGCTATATAGAAAAGGAATAGGATAGGTAAGAGGGGAGACCCCTACAGGATGCCTATAGATATTAGGAACTCCTCTATTTCCCAATCTAAGAGTACTAGCGTTGTAGATCTGTCCGTTATAAAGGTTTTTACCTAGGTAGCTAGCTCCTCTAGGATCCCCTTTACCTATAGTATATACTATAGGCGCTTTCGTACTACCCTATTAAAGGCTCCAGTAATATTAAGGGAGAGTAGTAATGCTATATTACCTTTTATCTGCTAAACTGTCTGTACTTGGTTAACTAAGAGGTCTAGGGCTATCTCTATTAATTGCTTCTCCCGGGCTCCTATCTGGTAGGCTAGTAGTATATTATACTCTTCCGCTATATAACATATCTGTTCTACCATAACTGCTTCTATAACTTTACCTACTATACTTAGTAGGGCTATAGGTCTCTAGGTGTTTAGTAGTAAGTAGTTATCTTTTCCTTACTTCCTAATAGCAACTGTATAGGCTCGGCAGAATTTTTTTAGCTAGTACGCCTTCTCCTAATAGGCCTTTATTAGGGCCGCCATTGCTTTAGCAAACGGCTATCCTAACGCCTTAAGGAAGGCGTTTGGGATACTATCGGCCCTAGGGGCGCTGTATAGAAGGCGGTCTTTTATTACCCTCTATATATTATCCTTATTAATATACAGGAGCTGTTCTATGGGTAGGGGGTACTAGTACCCCTCTATATCACTTATATTAGCTTTAGGTTTTTAGGGGAAAAACCTTTTCTAGAGTAAGTTAGCCTTCCCTTACATTATATCTGCTACCTAAATTGTTTCTTCGTTTTTTACTTTCCGTAGCGACAGGATTACGGGCGGTTTAGGTAGTAGATAGCTGCGCTCTTTTACCTAATAAACTAGCTTCTAGATGCTATTTAGCTTAGTCGCGGCCTTATAGACGCTTTATTAAAACTACGCTGTTTTTACTCTCCAGATTACATTCTTCTTGCGTAGGTTAATTATCTATAGCTCTTCTATTAAGACCCCCTACCGCCTTACTACCCTAGCTGCCTATACCTCCTCCTTTACATCCTACGTCCACTAGGGGCAGGAGTAGCCTACTATATTCTTAGCTACCGGTACTGTTCTCTTAACTAGGCCCTCTAGGAACTCTAAAAGGTTAGTTATATAGTCTTTAATTTCCTTAGCTATAGTAAGGGCGCCTAGTTATAGGAGGTACTTTATACCTGCTATAACCCCGTCTTAATCCATCTTTTTCTAGTTATGGCGCTGCTGCCATTACTACTAGCTTTACGGAGGCGACTCTAGGGCAAAAAGTGTTGTGATTAGATAGTAGTCTAAGCCGCTTTTAAGCCGGTTGTCTTTTTTGCAGCTTACAAGGTGCTGTGCCATATTTGCTAATCCAAATACTAGGTTAATTATACTTACGGCCCCTCTAGCCTCCTATATTTCTACCCCTAGTAGGGTAAGAAGCTATAGGTATACTTTATGGGTAATACGGATAAGGTTATCCACCATATCATATTACTTAAGGCACTGCGGTCTACCCTAGATAGGGTAGTGCAGGTTAAAGTCTCCTACGACTATATACTCTCCTGGCTTATTAAGTAGCTATAAAAGGTAGCGGATAGGCGACTCCTAATTTACTATTCTAAGTCCTCCTAGGCCGGCCGAGTAGACGTTATAGATATACACTACATAGTTTCCAGTTTGTAGTATAAGGGAGGCTATATCTAGGCAAGGGTACTAGACTAACTACTTTAATATTAGGATTTGCCTACTTATTAAAAAGCACGCGCGGCTTCTAAAGCACCTTAGGTAGGCTAGCCAGTAACCGCAGCTACTTAGGCAGTGTATTACGTTTACTTATTGGTTCTACCACGGTTCTTATATCGCTAGAATTTCATACCCCTACTATATTACTTCCGTGATAAACGGTATTATTACCTTATCTTTGCTTTTCTGCACGTTATACTATACAACTTAGAGTATATTTATAGTTCTTCATTATTCTGTGTAAGGTATGCTATAATGTCCTAATTATTCTGGGCGGCCTATAGCCTATTCAGCAGTCTGCCTATTGGATTTCTTGAACCCCTTATAGAGACGCTGCGGCCGCGCTTTCTAGTAACTATACTAGTAGGCCTAACCTACCCTACCTAGATTCCTTCTATGCATAACTGCTCCTCTGGTCCCTATATGCTTAGGATTAAAACTAACCCATAGGAGCTTATTAGGGCGCTACTCTATATAATGCTGCTAAGTATACTACTAGGGGTACCGCTAGCGCGGTTAAGTGGCGGGTAGGAGGATATACTGCTTATAGAGCTTACATACCGTTTTAGTCTTGTTATATATACTAGGCAGGCCCTATCTACCTACTCACTCTATACTTTACATCTACTTAACTAAGCCAGGTGGCTTAGGTTATAGTTTACGCATTAGTGTTTTATAGGGTTATTACAGAAGCCATAGGATTTATTATTATGTCCTAGCACCGCGCAAAGTCCGTATTTCTTTTAGCTGCTGTAGAATCGGGCTATATGGCCATACTTTTAACAGTTATAGCACTGAGTAACCCAGTAGTCCCTATAATAAAGTTCGTAATCCTTTAGCTTACTCTAAAAAAGGAGCCCTTTGTCTATAAGCGTGTTCGCTTATTTAGGGGTCGCTACATTAATAATAAGGTATATAGTTGTTTTCCTTAGCCGCAAGGGCTTCTTCGGCCACTGTATATAGAGGATTTTAATTTTGTTACTAAGATATCTGTTCTACCCTAGTATCTAGCGGATTGCTTCGTCCTGTTTACTATAGTCTACTAATATAATTCTTATCCTATAGACTATAACAGGGAACTTCCTGCGGTTTACTTCTGCTATTAAACTAATAGTAAAGAGCCATCTATTATCCCGCTCTAGTTATTCCTTTATCTAGGCAGTATCCGCTATTATTATAATGTCTCCACTTAGCAGCTTCCTCCCTACTAATACTTTACCTATAATCTCTGGGCTCCTACTCTTGTTAATCTCTTCTATAATCTAGCTAATCAGGCGGTTATGGTCCTATAGGGACGCGCCTAGGTTTCGTATAACAAGTTCGCGGGTTAGACGCATAGGGACTTTATAGACCGGCTATAGGCCTATCTAGGGAGGGAGGCCTGCCTATAAAGCTATAGCATAGGTTATTAGCGCCAGAGGCTTTACTGGCTAGTTTTATTTTTTAATTAAGTCCGCAATGGCTTCCGTAAGCTTTTAAATATAATCGTTATCGGCCGTAACTTATAGAGGCAAGCAGAGCTTGCCGGCCTCTGCCTTAAGCTCCTCCCAAAGCTTGAGTTCTTTGCCATTTAGAAGGAGTAGGTTATCTAGTTTTTGAATCAGCTTCGCCACCTTTTGTTACGGTGGCTCTGTGGGTACAGGCTGCGGTGCTAATGCCTCGCGTGCTACTGCACCCTGCGATGCCTGCGACCTCGCAGCAGACCCCTGCGGGCTCATTGCGGGTAGTACGCAGCTTCGAAGGTGTATTCGGACGTGTAGACGCGTAAAAATGACGTGTTCTGAGCGTGTTTGTGACTTTTAACTTTTGGGCGATGTGTGTGCCTTTACTATTAAAGCCTTAATAATAAAGTTAATAATATGGCTAACGCACTAAAGCCACTCCTTTTTAGCTACTAAGAGGCTTTATAAAATATAGTTATAGAGTTTGTTATTATTACTAGCGTTATTAGCTATTAAGAAGCTAAGCCTATAATTAAATTAATACTTTTAAATTACTAATACTAGGGCCGTTAATATATTCTTAATAGAGTATAATCCTTAGAGTTATAAAAGGCCTAGAAGTACTAATTAAAGCCTTTTACCTTTATTAATAAAATAAGCTACTATACTAAGTAGTAATATTCTATTTATAGATATCTAGGCACTATAGATAAGATTAATTTTACTAAGTATAGTAAGAAGGAGGTCTTTAATATTAATACATCGCTATTTAAATACGGTTTTAATCTAATCGCTTAGTAATATAGGCGCCTTTATAAGATAGTCCTAGATCTAAAGACGGTTAAATATTAGTAGAGCGTATATAGAAGGACTTATAGCTTAACAGAAGGTAATATCTTATATAATTATTTAATTAGTATAGGCTTAAATATAGCTAGCTGTCTAAGATAGCTACCGTTTATAACTAGAATGACTTTTAGAGTTAATAATAAGGTTATACTTTAATTTTAAATAGCTGTTAATATTATTGTTGCCGTTAATTATAAGTAAAACACCTAGTCTTTAAGTTAGAGCTTTTTTTTTTACCTAAAAGACCGTCCTAAAAAAGGGTTATTTTATACTTCTATATCAGTAATATAGGAGCTTTACTTAATAGTAACCGCTTATTAGTAACTTAGTATCTATATTTACTAATAAATTTAACTAGATCTTAGCTAAAGATTTAAATATCCTTAACTTTTACTAAAAGCTTTAACTTAATACTAAATCTTACCGTTAAGACAGCGAGCTATTAGCTAGCTATAGTGTTATAGCTAACTAACTATTATAACTCTATAAGCTTGCTGACTATTTATATTATTAGCCTCTTAGTAGCAAAGCTAATAGCGTCACTAACTCTTAAGTATACTACTCTTAACTTAAACGGAAATAAAAATGTTAGTTTAAAAATGTCGGAATATTAGTTATATGACGTGGTCACAAGACCACGAAGCGAGACTAACTAATCTGACCTTGGAGCAACCCCTTTCTTCTAGACATCAATCATCCAACAATTAACAACGCATACGTATTATACAGTGATATTCGTGCCCGTTAATTAAAGCATGTATACCGACACTGATTAGTAGACGTACAGATCAGGAGATACGCAAAAGCTAGAGCTTAAGACCATACTAGAAACAGTACCGATTTCCTAGCCTTATCTATTTCAGTTAAAGGAGAAAGCTATATTACCCTTAAAGCTTAAAACCACGTATCAGCTTAACTGCTGACGCGTCAGATCGCCTAGAGAATTATATCTTTGCTTAAAGAAAATTACGACCTCCCTTAGCTTAAGAGAATTTGTACTAGCCTTATAGCCAATACAACAGATTGCTGAGAGAATAGCAGTCTTGCCAAGAACACTTTACAGGCCCAACGGCTGTAGAGAACGTACACACAACCCTTAACCTCTACCTTAAACCTCGACCTCAACCTTAACCTCAACCCCGACCTTTATTTAAGCCTTAAACCTCAAACTTAACCTCAAACTTGAACCCCCAGAACCCCTATTTAACCTTAAACCATAATATACACAAAAACATGACAATATGGAAATTGGTTGGAAGGAGAGAATTGCCAAGTATAGCTACCTAATTAACTTGGAGACGGCTATAAATGATAATCTAACAGAGTATGTGGAGACTAAGATATACCTATATACACAATTTAACCTTACAGACTATTTATTATGGACAGCATTTTAGAAAGACTTTAAGGACTTTACACCAGAGATCTTTAAACGAGTATAAACCAATACTAGAATAGGAATCTGTAATTACCTAGTTAAGAGAGGAGTATATATTGCTAAGTAAGATAAGAGATACTCTTTTAGCAAGGTGCTAACAGATATTCTTTTAGAAGAGGAACCCCATAAATGGACAGATAAGGAAATCACAGAAGCTCTTAAGGAAGTCAGCCCTATAATTACAGTGGCACTACGAGAACAACTTAACTTAACACAAACAGCTCTGATATTAAATTAAGCTATACCCCCGTTAGCTATAGCCTCTTTAGTTCCTATAACCCCCCCCTACAGCCCACTACCTTCCTATATGGTGCCGACGCCTGTAAGCCATTAACTACCTCTACTACCTCTAATGCCTGTAATCTAGCCTATAGCTATAGCTATAACACCTAGAACGCAAATACCTACCCCTATAACATCCCAACTAGCTGGTGTATCTATACCCTAGCAAACTGCACTAACCGCTACCTAACAGCAAGCCGTACCTACCTCTACCTAAGATTAACTACTTACTCTCCTCACTTAACTCCTACAGACGCAGAATTAGTAATTATCGCCTACGGTAACTGCCTCTACCCTCCCTCTAGTAATTGCTCCTATCCCACCTAGTCCCCCTCCTGCCCAGTATCTTTACCCTAGTACTGCTAATACCGACCCTACTATATACCTGCCTACGTATAGTAAAGAGGCAGCCACTATTGCCAAGATCTATACAGACGACTAGAAGTACAATAGAGTAAATAACAGCTTTAACTTTAAGTTAACTATCTTCTGTAATATCTGCAAGAGAGCTGGTCTACCTCCTAAAGGCTACATAACTGTATTCCTAACTATGCTAAAGGGACTTGCTCAGGATTACTACTATAATAGTAGCTTTTTAACTAGATTATTTACTAAGGCATATAACCATATACGTTACTTCTTTGAAGGACTAGAGTACTATTAGAAAAACCTTATTAAATGGAACGCCACTAACTTTTAAGGAATTATTAATAAGAACCCTAATAAGCAAATCTATTAGAGTTTCTAACTACTCCTTAATAAGCTCTTAAAATATCGCCATGGATTACACCTAAAGTTTTATATAGACCTCTTCCTTATAAATAAGCTAGTTACCGCTTGCTAAGGAGTACTAGTATGCTGTATTACCATTTCCAACCCTTCTGAAGACCTCTCCCAGTTAATTAGCAAGTTGCAATCTTCTATAGTTATATAGGAGAAGGAACACCCCTCCTAGGCCTTAATAAGACCGTCTTAAGCAGCCTACTTTATGGATTGCATATACCGCCGTGACATCCGTAACAACTGTAACCAAACCCGCTCCTATAGACAAAACACCGTTAGATCCCCAAAGGCCAAGTGCTATATTTGCTAAAAGGAGAGCTGCCGCTTATAGAAACATATAGAGGAGGAGCGAAACCGTTCTAGAAATAAGTATAAAAGACGTTTTAATAATAATAAGGGCCGTAACGGTAACTTTAAAGAACGCTTTAGATAATACACTATCTACTATAAAGGAGACGACAATAATAAGTGCAATAAGACCTTTAAAGCTCTTATACTAGACACAGACGCTAACAAAAACACTAATAATAACAACAGTAAGGAAGAACTAGAAGACCCTAACGGTTACTACCTTATATTATTTAGGACCCTTACTATAGACAAAGCAACCTCTATAAGCGTAGAACTAGCTAATAAGGCTTACGCTTACTTACTTACTATAACCTCCACGGAACCTACTACGGAAACTAACCTGTTTAACTATAACACAACAACCGCCGCTTTACGCTATACTTCCACGGTATTTATGGGAATTATAATTGATACCAGTACGTTAAAGAAGTTTATAACTGGTTACGGATAATTCTAGGCACTATAGAACGCGGACTAATCTATAAGACTTAATACCTTAACCAAAGGACAAGTTAACGTACAGTTTGGCATTAGAATTACTACCTCTATTAGAACTATGGATATTGTTACCCCTATAGGCAAGATACAGTTTTATATTGTCTATACGGATACCCCCTTCTTGCTCTATTTAGCGGATATGGACAGACTCTAAATCTACTACAATAACCTTAGAAACGTTGTTATTACTCGCACCAAAGAAGTGCTAGTAGTGCGACGGTTTAGCCACCCATTTCTTATATAGAGCTTATTACTATAATTATATTTATCTGAATCCTTTAACGCGAACCCCTGCTACTTAATAGATATAGAGCTACGGCGCCTATATCGTTGATTTGGATATCCCTTAGTTAAGAGATTGTAAAAGCTACTCTACTATACTGGCCATAAAACTGATAGAATAGCCATTAAGCAACTAACCAAGTTCTGCTACTACTGTTAGAAGTTTAGCAAATTACTAGGCAGATTCCGCTTTACCCTATAAGATAACGTTAATTTTAACTATAATATTATCGTTGATATTATATATATTAGCGGATCACCCCTCCTATACGTTGTTAATAAAGGAACGCGATTCCAAGCCGGTAGATGGCTATAAGACATCAGCACTAAATATATATAGGACGTTCTATAGATGTGCTAGATTAATACTTACTTAGGGCCACTAGACCTAATTACCTATAATACTAGAAAGAACTTTGTTAGTAAGGAATTTAAGCAATACGCCACTATTATAGGAATTAGTATAAAGGGAGTACCGGTTAAAGCACATAACTCTATTAGAATGGTAGAGCGCTACTATAGTCTATTACGGCGAGCCTATTAGATTATTATAACTGAAATCCCTAAAATTAATAAGGAGATGGGACTCTAAATAGCGTTTAAAGCAATTAACGATTTAGCTGGCCCTAAAGGACTAGTTCCTATACTTCTAGTCTTTAGAGCCTATCCCCGAATAGTTAAATCCAATGCACTATCCCCCACTATTATACAACGCGCTGCCGCAATTAAAAAGGCTATAGTAGAGATATAGAAGCTATAAGCTAAACGACAGATTGCCAATGCGCTAAATATGCGAAACGGACCTAATGCTAATGCGATTTATAATCTCCCACTAAATTCGCCCGTTTTAGTCTGGAGAGAAGGAAACACTAGCCAAAGCAGCCATTAGGACGGGCCATTTACCTTACTTACCGTTAAGGGTAAAATATGCACTATTAAGCTGCCTAGCGGACCTATAGCCTTTTAATCTACGGTTATAAAACCCTACCTTTAAGCAACTGAATCGCAGAAGTAAATTGTTGGACTAGAATCGCCACCTAAACCTCTACTTAGGTCAGCCCTTCCTAAGACTGTCCTAGAGAGACCTACTAAAGCTTAGCAATAACCCCTAAAATAAGGCAGAGGACGCCCTCCTAAATACCCTCTACTTATAGCTATGACTAATATTACCATCTACCTATAGAATAACAGTTAATTTAGTACTTAATTCAGCGCCTTCTAATAGAAGGAGCTTACTGGTCTACTTAAGAAGGGAGTTTTTGAGATTGTAAGACTTACGGATATACTATAAGGCGTACGACTCTTTAACTCGCGATTTATTAATAAGATTAAGAATAAGGGAACTAATAAAGCCTTTAAGAAATCCCAACTAGTTATATAAGCTTATAATAACTTAGAAAAGGAACTAGTTCTTACCTAATTACTAACTA
>Ga0307507_10009745_pt1 | contig 12684 bp, 17 predicted proteins | sample 7_EM_MG_FD_207223 | JGI IMG/M metagenome (GOLD analysis project Ga0307507, IMG submission 207223) | Populus trichocarpa ectomycorrhiza microbial communities from riparian zone in the Pacific Northwest, United States - 7_EM | ecosystem: Host-associated > Plants > Roots > Unclassified | place... | reverse complement strand
GCGGGGGGCGGGGTACAGTCAAGGTCCTCTACAGTATTATGAATTGTAGGGGAAAGAAGCAATCTTTTTTTTTTCTCGATTGATCACGGGGGGAGGGGTGAAAAGGAAGAAACAGGGCTACATTGACGCGCTTTTCTTTTCTTCTAGAAGGATAGTTAGGCATATCTAAAAGTACCGTCCTTGCATACGATATTACGATTTTAGTAATTTTCGTACCGTCGGGGACTGAACCTTGTACCGAAAGCCGTAAGCGGTAGGCAGACCAAGAGACAAACGGCATATAATACTCGTGCATTCTTGGGCTGAGTACCGATGCGGACAAGGCGCAGGTCCGCCGGTGCTGCGTTTCGCCGCCTCACTGTACTAGTAGTACTCTAGTATCAAGGTAGAATTAATCTGGATGTTCCTGCAAGCAAAAAGCGGGAGCTACACAATCTCCTTCGGGAGGAACAGAAGCCCACCCCATGCGGGGGCCGTCTGCGGTAGACTTACCGTACCGTTGTCAGCAATATTGCCGACCCCTACTTTACTTAGCTTTACGTCACCTTCCCCACGGCGCCAAGCCTGCACGAGCAAGAGCGACCCTGGATATGGCAACACTGGTACCGTAACCCCCCATGCCGAAGTTACCCTACTGGTCCTTCCGCCCTTCCCCATGCATCCACGCACTCCCTGCTCCCTCATTTCTCGCGAGCAAATCCGCGGGACTAAGTGGCGCAGTGAGATGATGATATTACGGAGGTACAGCCCATAAGTATTGTATATTTTGCTAGCAGGGAGTGCTTGTGCTAGCAAGGGTGGTGGGGTGAATTGGGTAGCTACCATACCCCATTCTCTCGAATTATACCCAATTCGTTACCTTTACCCAACGCTAGCCGAACACCCCTGCTAGTAAAATATAAAATACTTATGGGCTGTACCTCCGTACGGCAAGGTGCGGCACGGTGCGGCGCGGTCCGGTACTCGAGTACTCGGGGGGAGAATTGTACCGGATTTGCCTTGCCTTACTCTTACGTACGAGCGCTTGGAGAGTGCCCGACGTTTTTTGAAAGAAAAAAATTAAAAAGTCCCAGGAACGTGAGTTACGCGTCGGTAGCGCGAGTTACGGTGGACCCCCGCAAAGTCAGATGCCATGGGAGAATCGCTTAGCTACTTCCCCTTCTAGAGACTTTTTAACAACGTCCAGTAGAGTATGATACAGTGCACTTCCTTGCCCTGCTCTAGCGGCAGCGTGGCTGGCCAGGCAGATATTTTACTTGCAGCTTCCCAGCTCTACCATAGCATATCCCCGCAAACCTAGCCGGGAGTGTTGACCTGATCAGACCTGATCTTACTTACTAGTATTAAGCTTATTCCATGGTGCCAGATGTCAGTTCCGGCGATAGACACTGATAGCTTAAGTTACAGCAGAGTGAAATAGTGAAAATTTCAGGGCACACACCAGGTTGGTTTGTTCGTGTGCACGTGTGTGTGGTTCGTTCGTTTGTCTGCCCCCTTGGACTGATGGAGATGGGTTTGAGGTAGGGTTTGAAGTTGGTACTGCACTTCTAGGGCACTTTGCATTGGGGAAAAATAAAAATAAAAATAAGAGTATTAACAACCCACCGAGAGTTTAGTTTGTGAGAGAAATGTGATGAATGGGAGATGCTGATCTTCGATGGATGTATGGCATTGATGCAGTATAAGACCGGTAGGGGAGAAGGATGGGAGCTGTACGAAGTGCACGATTGCGATGTGATGTTATGTGTGATCTGGGGTTTGCTTTCGTTTCGTCTGTGTTGGGGAAGGGGTAAGATCTACCGCACGACGTTCGAGGAGTAGACGGAGTTAAAGAGACACTACCCCGTTGTCGTCATTCCGCTAGCCAGCTAGTGCAAGTTGCAGCTAGAGAGAGAGCTACCGGTAGCTGGGTGATATGAGATACCGCTCACAGTAATTACAGATTCAGCTTTGTTTCATGTCAGATAACAATAGTAGACGCTCTCTACTATTACTAGTGCCAAAGCAGAATAATTTCTATTAGGTATGACTTTGCTAATACACGATTCCTCGAAATGCGCAGTACAGTATCGGCACGGTGACAGCTGGATCGTTTGGGAAAAAACAAAAAAAAAGAGAAATCCAGATGCCAGTTTGACTGGCACTCGAGTACTTCTGGTAGTAGGTCAGGGTCCGCTAGACCAAGGTCCGTATTTCCTAACAGGTAGGATATTCCCCATCGAGGATTTGTTGAACCGTAGCGTATTACGGTGCAAAGCCGCTGCCTATTCTCCTGTGCCTTGAGTTCCCTCCCTTCTTGTGAAAAGTTCATCATACCAAAGAAAGGAAAAAAGGAAGGAAAAGTGATTAGAGCAGCTTAAACTGAGCCCTAGGCCGCGATCCAGGGCCTAGACATTATTCCCATCTATCAATAACTAATAGTCTGGACGCAACGTCAGTCATCTATCGAGAACCCCTTCTTCCACTTTATTGATTAATATAATGGTGCGGCCCCGTTTCAAGGACATCTATACCATCACCGGCACGGAGGATGCCCACTGTGTATTGCGTGTTAATATGCTATATGCCAGGTCTCATCTTTCCACTCAAGGGCAGGGGAGAAGCGTACTAGACCCTGCGGGAACCAATTGCATTCCTTCAGCCAGAGAGTTAGCAAATCATAATCTGGGCCGAACTAAAACAAGGGCAAAAAAACAAGTAAACAAACAAGGCTGAAAAGAATACATACCCAAACACGCTCCGTGCTTATTCCCCGGATCGATAGCGCGATAGCTGCGCATCGTCTTGTCAGGCTCTTGCATGTGCCTTTCTACATGGGTCATCAGCTTCCGTTATTTCACACATGAAACGTGCTAAGGGGCATCAGGCAAGGAAATAAAGAAACACACCACCAGTATCGGGGTCCACATTTGGCATTTTGCATCGCACAGTTCTGCAGGCTATTTGTTCGTTAGTGATTGTGCTGTTCCGCGGCCAAGGTTCGAGAAAAGTAGCGTACCGGCGTAGTAGACGTGTGCCCCTAGCCGGACTTTCTTCCAGTCGTCTTCCATGAAGGGGCTTGGCCCGGAGACTTCAATAAAGGATGGCTGGTTAGCTAGGTGTCCAAATTGGAGGTGGGAGTGTAATGGATTTGTGGGAGGTGATTGGGTGGGAGTGACGCACAATGATGCGGGGATCATACGAATTATGTTCGCACGGAAGCGCACAATGTCTAGTTTAGGGATTTTGTCGGTGATGCGGGAGTTGAGTTCGCGAACGGAGGCAAGATTTAGCATGTGCAAAGGGTACTATTTACCATCCAATGGTCAGTCGCTATTCTAGACATGAGGAAAGGATCGAATGATGAGGGGTAATACGTACCGCATCAGCAAACCCCGTGACTGGCTGATATCCAACTTCGTTGAGCGTGGGTGCATTCCTATGGACCTCTCGCAACTCCTCCGAACAAACCCTGAACAGCGCTAATGGGCCCTTGGTGCATAGGTAGGCAGATAGCTCCTTGAGTTCTGCTTCAACGGCAGAAGAAATATCGTATGCTAGCGGCTCTTCTTTCCAGATTCCAACTTGCTTGAGTGGATACTTTGCCTTGAACTCCTCCGAAGCTAAGAGTGGGAAGCGAATAGTTCTCGCTTGCCTGAGGAAGGGGAGCCGGGACTTTAATGGGAAAGTGATGTGCAGGTCGCCATCGTTTTCCCCTTCAAGGTATATTTCGGTCGTAATGAGTGCCATCTTTGGATATTGCCTCTGAGTTATGAATATCCATTGAAAATTTCCAGTTTTAGGATTTAGCTTCCACTCTACGAACATCTGGGCGCGTCAGTTATGTTCTCACGCCCCCTTTTTTTCTTTGTTTTCAAGATATTGGGTTGTGGCAGAGAGGTGGCCCATACAAATTGACGATCATGCTCAAGACTGTTATCGAGGGGGCAGTCAGCATCTTCACAAACTATCACCTATCTCAACCCACCTCGCGTCCATCAAGGATTCCAGTCGACTCACCCAGAAGGTATGACTCTAGCTTCCGCAACCTCAATTCCGCGGCAACTTTTCACCGGGAAAATCCACAAACCCTTCACTCTCCACTCTCTCGCATCTAGCCCTTCGATCCCGTGTCGGTATGCATCCGCAAGATTACTTGTTTCAACGCCCACCTTTCTCCCATGTTGCCTCCGGGCGAACGGGAGCTTGGAGAACACCATCCAACTGAAGAAAGCGAGGACCCCCGGAGCCAACAAACGCAGGATTCTTGTTGGAACGTCCCTCGAGATTGGCAGCGGGGGTGGTTCGACGACGACAGCTGCACACATTGGTTATGTTATTCTAACAGGGTCAGCTTGTTATGCATACTCCACTCATTTAGGTAATCAATCCACTCACATGAACACTTTATGTTTTCTGTGAGGTATTGTTGTTATTCGGCGGACCGAACCGCATCAGCACAGCTTGGTTTGTTTGCTCGTTTGTTGGTGACAGATGAGGAACAAGAGACAGACGAGACGAAGACACGAAAAAAGTCCGTGCGTGTGGGGGGGTCCGTTGCTCTGTGGGTCACGGGGTGTGGTATGAGATGGTATGGGGGGATAGGGCAGGCAGACGGACGGGAGATGAGTTCAGTTCGAAGAGACGACGGTTTGATTCGATGGAGGCGTTTATGATGGGGTTCCAGCTTAAATCCGGGATTTGAATGGGCAGAAGTGGGGGGCTGGCGGGCTGGCAAGGATAGATTCTTTATTTTTTATTTTAAGCCCTTGTTCCACAAGTGTCAATAAAAAAGTTGAAAATGGTTCACCGGTACCGGTACCGTATCATCTAATAAAAAATACAGAACACCCTCAAAATTCCCATCTGGACAGCGACGAGGGTCTAACATATCTTGGCTAAAAAAAGCCTCAAAAGTATGATATGATGCCCAAATAATAATAATTATAGTGATTCGAAATTCTACCATCTTCACAGATTTTGCTCTCATTGGAAATCAGAAAGTTAGAACCAAACGAGAGTGCCTTCTGAGCACTTCTACGAAGCCATATCCTCGTATCGCAAGGATGCAGTTGTGGTTGGATATTTTCGAAAATTATTATTGCATCTGTTTTTGGTTGATCTCAAGTGCCTGGTATGATATTGTAGCATCTATATTGTGCTGTCATGATACTTTTTTTTCCGATCACTTTTTGCTCCAGGATGGTACTCGTACTGTACAGTACCAGTACTGTGCTTCATCTGAATTGAAAGTTCAACACCCTCCAGCGAGCTATTGAACCCTAGCAGAAATATTCCCAAAAAAAAAAAAAAAACACACATAATGAAAATAAGAAATATCACGATACTGGTATTTGTGCCGAAAAACCCCCCTCCACCATTTTTTTCCTTATTGTATTTTTTCTTTCCATTCGAGGCCGGCTGCCGATGCTGGAATTGAATGTTTGATTTATGCCGGGGCAAGTTGAATCAGCGCTAGGGCCCCTGGGCCATAAACTAAGCTTCCCGTTGAGCCTCCGATGTCAGCGAGTCTGAGCTTGAGCTGCTTGTCCGTATAAAAAATACCCGTATGGCAAGGTTTGATGCGGTACTTGTACGATACCTGTGAGAAGGCTTCACACAGCTTTTTCTACCGCAGAACTGCAGTACCGGAACTGGTACTATAGGGTCTAGGGTTCCACGATTTACACCATACTCTTCTTTAAAAATACTTTTTGCATCTGTAGCTTATGCTCACAGTAACTTGTGACAGTCACACTGTTTGCTGTATTTTTTGTGTTGATTATACGCCCTCTCTTGCCCGCCCTGAGCGCCTCGTCTGATATCGTCGCCGCTTCTTGGCAGTATGGCGTCCGCTTCTCCTATGCCTTCATCTTCCCGTATGTATCACCCTCAATTATCTCCGTTGAAAACATGTGTTGATTATGTCATAGACCGCTTGCCGACACTTTCGGCCTCTCAAGCTCTATCAGCTTCTCAAGCCACCGATTCAAGAATAAGCACGGGGTCAGAAGAGCTTGATAAGGCAATTGGCGGAGGCCTCTCGCGTGGGAAGATCACAGAGCTATGCGGACCTCCTGGTAGCGGAAAAACCACGGTTGGGTACATCTCCAACCCCCCCACTCCGCACCACCCACCACCATCAGGGCGTTGTTCCCGTTGACCTAAACTGAACGTAATTGCTACGCCATGTTTTCAGGTTACAATCCGCTGCCAATGCCCTCCTCTCCGGAGACGGGAACCGGGTCGTCTGGATAGACACCTCCCACCCACTCCCCGTATCCCGCTTGGGTGCTATACTCTCCCGCTCGGCCGATCCTCGAGAGCTCTTCCCAAACCTACAAACCATTCGAGCTCCTACGCTTGCCCATTTGCTCGCGTTGGTGGTACATCCCTTGCCCACATTCCCGCCCGAGCATACGAGGTTGGTAGTTATTGATAACGTGTCGACACCTTTCACCGCTGCGTTTCCCCCAGGGATGGAGGATGGGGGGGGTGGGGGCGGTGCAAAGGGGAAGAAGGAGCCCGTGGGTGTGAGACGATTTGCTATCATCGGGGACTTGATTTCTGCATTGGGGAAGCTGGCTGGGTCGAAGGGTGTTGCTGTGCGTTTTTTATCCACAGCTTCACAAATATCAGCGCATAGGAGTTCACTATGTCTAATGTTTTGCTTTCACGTAGGTACTGTTATTAAACCAAATGACAACAAAGGTTATACCCGGAGTCGGGGCGATGCTCACACCCTCTGTTAGTGAGTACATCCCTCCCACTGTTCCCCCCCTACAGTTCACACCAGCACATTGTTCTTATAACACCAACAACAGATTCACCCGCGTGGATAACATCATTGAACTCCCGTTTATTAATCCACTACAACAAGACTTCCCCGTCACTCCTCGCAAACCCTGACGATACCCCGGTCTCTCAGATCCGCTATGTAACGATCCTGAAATCCAATGGGGTGTTACACGGTTCCGACTCGTCACGCCCGGTGGTGCTTTTACAAATCCAAGAGACTGGTGTAAATGATGTCAAACTTGTCTCCGAAGCTTCACCTGCGGTGGCAGCGGTTAAGGCGTACGAGCCTAGGAGGAAGAAACGGAAGAGGGGGCCCGAGGCGGGGGTTATCCCAGGCAGCGATGAAGAGGGTGACGAGTTAGAGGAGGATGAGGAGGATGAGGAGGGATCGGCGGGCGAGATGTATCAGTGGGAGGAAGGAGCAGAGGATGATGGCATGGGCGCAGCGATCAAAAGTCCTGCACTAGATTCGCAAAATAATCAGGGGTTTACCAAAGCTGGTGTTAATACCGCGCAAGAGGCCGTGAATTGATATCTGAAGGGGTAATTGGGGACCGCCCACACCTGCACCTGTGTTGGGCTTTGGTAGTACAGCGTGGTTCTCATAGCTATAGATATGTATTGTAGGCACAAGTAATATTATGGTATAATTATATCCGTGTAGTTACATTGATTATCACTCGCGAGTGTCTTCCACTATTTGGGGTAGGTAAAAGACCGTCAGCCGAGTGGTTCGACCCAAGTAGCGAACGCAAGCACTACCAATTATGGGCAGACAAAGCTCTACCCATCCTCCCGTCGGATACTCCTACTCTCCTGGGCATGCCCATTAAAACATGGCGAGGGGAACCATTGGCCACATTTACGCATAGAGTTCCACCAACGATGTTTTCGCTGTGCGATCTCGTACAAAGTCAAGTTGCACGATTGGTTATTTAGCGGATTAGGTTGGAATACCGTGGGCCGGCTAGTAGTTGGGTTAATTCCCCAAACTCTCCGCAACATGGATTTGAGGCCAACATGTAGCGAGCAGCGTTGGATGTTGTGGTGGTGAGGGAGCATGGGAAGGGAGTTGGTGATGTAGATACGAAAAACCTCAATAAAATGTGTGCCCTGGCTATAACCCAGGAACTTGATTCTTGTTAGCGGAATACCACAGGGTTCGATGCATGATATGCTACTTTTCCTTGATAGGTGGCACCTAGCTGCCCTGGCGCTAGGACGTAATTGTGTTTTCGAATCTGTAGAGCGAGGCCCCGAATGTTGGCCTTCTAATCTCGAATACCGTCCATTATTGGCCGCTCTATAGACTGTGTAGCATCCCGATGCCCTGGGATTTGAATTGACCGGGAACCTACCAAACCTCTGGGACTCCCATAGCCGAGATGGAGGTAAGTTGTCGAATAACAATATGATCTGCTCGGAACGGGGCTGTAACTGTTGTACCTGTGCGATTGGTGGAGATTAGTGTTGGATGTTGGCTTCCGTTCATAGGCTATCACTCGTCCATGCTTGCGAAGGGCAGAGGGGTCATGGGAATTTGGGACCGGACAGGGGGATGATCGTTTATATAGAGTCGTAAGCTTCTTCTTGGGAACTACTCTGCTCGGTGTATAGGGACTATGGATAGGGTATGGGGGATTGATGGGATCTCTGAGTTGGGGGACGGGTGGAGAGGGAATGGCTGGACCGACATATTATACTTGCCCCCGAATGGTCCGCCTTCTGCACCACTTGGCTATTGGTATGACTGGGTGGATACCTAAAGGGCGTCTTTCACCGGGGATATACGGGAGCCAACTCTGCCTCTAGATTCAGGGCTAATTATTCCAGCTTCCTTAAGCCCTTGAAAAAGATATTGGGCGTCCTAGTCTAAACGGTTGATCCTGGGGGCGGCGTTATCGGGCATCGATTTAAAGGTACAACCCCTGTATGCTGAAAGATTTGAGTTCCGAGTGCGTACGTCCGTGCTGAAGGGCCCACTTCGTCGACCCTGATTGTGGAAGTGTCCTTTGATTTGGAGTATCTTGCGGGCGATTTATTTTTTATGGCGTTGCAATGACTCTAAGAGATGCTTTTACGTATATGGCTTTTCCCCTTGCTATGGTGGAAGTGTGGGGAAAACCTGGGACACCCGTGGATATAGATGGGTGGAGATATGTGCGTTGATCTGTGGAAGGCTTAAGGTTTCTAATATATTCGCCCCCTCGGTCCCGTTAGGGCTGAGTTCTGGTGGGGATGAGGAACAGATGAACATTTACTGACTTTGTGGCCCACTCTTCCAAATCCCAATTTAGTTCGTTCACCTGATCGGCGTGCAAATTAGGCAGATTGAGAGGTTTCATGGGTGGGTAGGCTTGGATCACAGTAGTACTTCACTCGAGGGTAGTCACATCGATCAGAATCTTGAAGGGATAGATGAGGGAGGGAGGGAGGGCGAATGTGACACATTTGGCTATGGGGAGATGTGAGGGAAATCTTAGGCTTAGGCGAGGCCGTGGGAGAAAGAGAGGTCTACTACCTTATGGGAAACAGAGAGCAGAAAGGGCTCTGGAGTTCTGTGCTTTTTGGAAAACTGTCTGAATATGCAATTGGATAGGTTGGGGCAGTTAGGAGGAATGGTGAATATTAGGTAGGGGTATTCATCTATACCACCGGGTGTTATACAGCTGAGTTTACGCATGACCTATCGTACCTCCGTTTCCTCTCTCTTCCATCTACGACAAATTCTATTTGACCTCTTTCACACCAATTCTTAATTCATTAGCTTGCCACCTTGCAGATACCCTTCCCACCAAACATCATATCATACCTCTTATAAAGAACGGGTTAGGGTTAGGGTTAGGGTCACTAGACGGGGAGAGGAGGTTACAGCAAGACAGGAAGCCGGCTAGAAGATGCAGCTGGATAAAGGCTCGAGGCAGGGTATGATCAAATTCATCTACCAGCTACGGGTACCTGATACCCCAGTATTGCTATAGTACTGTTTATGTAATCCCGAGCTGCCCTAACCGGTGTTGTCCTACGATTACCGCGGAATGCATCAATGCCGATCAGTTGCACGGATCATGGATGAACGCTTGGGAGCTATGCACTAATAGTATCGCTGTGGACGGTAGGCCGTGATACAGAGCTGGAGACCCAACTACAATAGGTCCCCTCAAACTTGGAATTTATGCGCAGGATGCTAATTTCTACTTCGAGACAGGAGGTTACTCTACGAAGCCTAGTAGGGAATATAAATGAAATAGGAAGATTTTGTTAGGTCAAGGTTAGCAGCCTAACAACAGCTAATGCGAGATGCCTGTCACCATAGAAATGATCAAGATGAAATGGCGGCTGGATTGGGAGATAGAACGGTCAGAGGAAGGGCCTAGAGAGGTGGCAACAGCTGCAGCGCGTATCACCAGAGCCCAACCCTCCTCAATTCGGATGTGCCAACTCATATATCATATTATATACATAGGTGTACAGAACATGTAATTCATGTGATGTCTTTAATAGGCTGGCTTTGTATAGTTTTGTTGAAATAATGCACCTATCTATCTTTCCTATACTATGATGTCTAATAAAATATATACAGTGATGCTTATCATTTCTCGCCACACCACCCTTGACCCAAGAAGGAGCGAAATAGGAGGGGAGCTGGCTGCCATCCTTCCCAAGAATTGTCATTCATTGAGGAGCTCCACCCAGCGGAATACAGAAGATCAGTGAGAACTCACCCACTTTTGTTACCTTCATGATCTAAGATTCAGAAGAAACATCTTCTACTGACCATTCCGGGAGTCTCTTCCTTAACTGAATTTTTTCCTCTATTTCCCAAACTATCCGTTCTTAGTAACTTACGGGCCACAGCCGGCATAGGGGTCTGCTTTGGAGGTCATGAGTCCCAGCCCCGGGTGGTACGGATAGGGGGGACTACAGCCCTGGGTTCAGTCTAAGACTTCGAGTGACTTTCTGTGATTATGTAAAGAGGGGTGGATGATATCTTACCTATGTACTATACTAAGAGTTTGAGAAGTGCGACCTGATCACCTGATAACACAATTAGATACTGAGTAGTGAAGTTGGCATACTCATGACTCCGCAAAGAGTCGGCACCCTCTCCGGAATAGTTACCATAGTCATATCGTTGAAAGAGCAAACGGATGCCAATTCTTAGGTCGGAAACACGAGTAATATCGCGCGGATACTATTTGAATATCATGTATCCATCCTGGCTGTACCTGTCCGGAGCCAGCCAATCTTATGTCTTTCACCAGACACTATCTATACCTCGCGGCGCTGGAGAAAAGAAAAAAAAAGTTTACGAGGCAATAAACAAGGAAAGGGTAGCTTATCAGGGCGAGAATGCCTAAAGCGTCTATAGCTTTTAGGATTTATAGCTGCTTTTCTAAGATAGCGGAAGCAAAAGAGAAAAATTCATTCTGATCTGCTACCCCGCCGATCGCCAACCTTAAGGTCTAGAGTCGGCGGATTCTCCCACCTCGTAACAGGATTGACAAGCCCTATAGCCCTATTGATGAAGGTTAGGTGCCCCAATCTCACAGTCCCCGTAGGGAAGGGGTTTTTAATTCTCCTGCACTACATGACGATTCGTTCAATAACAACTGCTTTTCAGAGTGAATTAAACTCCCGGGCTCCTGCTAATTGCGACAGGGGTTAATTAGTTCTTGACATGTTAACCACTGCGCCAGCTAGGTATTTCATGAAATATCAACTTGTGGAACAAATACTTATCCCACTGAAAGCTGGATTTTGGGATTTAATGCGAAGGGTGGTGTACCTCTTCCTAAGTTATTACTGTAGTAGATTTCAATAGAGGCCTCAGCGGTCCGATTATCACACGACTCAATCTACTAGGGTACGATATGCTAGTATCGCGCAGGCTGTGTGATTTCATATCCTACCGTACGGAAGCAATAAGTGCACGAAGCACCACTTCAGTTTAAAATTACAGACATCTAGGGACCGAAAATATTTTGAACGATTGGTTGTTATTGAGCCTAGGATTCCGTGAGGTTGATAAGGATGAGGACAATTCTGTCCACTGTCGTTTGTTCACTGCGTGATGAGGGGAGGGAGTGTAGCTTTGGGTGGGCTACTGCAAACCGAGGTTGGTGAGGCCTTATCAATAATCAAACACAAGATTGTGTCTCTTGGGAAGCGCCCTATTTCTTTAGAACAGTCGCCGAGTACCTTCATTTAGGCATTTGTGGACGTTTTTTCTTTCCACCATAGTGCTGCCGGATACAATAATAAGGGTTAAATTGTCTTTACCATCTACGCCGTGAGCATATTGTAGTCTTCCCCGGCCCTAACGCCACGTCTAGGCCGGCACTCGAGCAAGTGTTGCTGAGATCGCCCCCTGCCGCCTCCCTTTAATTCCTTTCAATCGAGGCATAGATCGTGACGCATAGGTATACGAATGTGAACACTTCAACGTTACACTCATTGAGTACTGTAAAGCCACGCTCCCTAGCCAATGTTCATCGGATTCAGTAGTTATACACTATGGGGGGGTTCACCTTCTGCGCTGTGAGGAGACCGGAGACTGCTAAGAGCATTGGGTGGGCGCCGATTCACTTGCGAGCAGCTCTCATAGGTCTGTGCCGAGAAGACCCGGTCCTAAGGCTGTGGGTCCACTGGACATATCAAAGTGAATTCCTGAGTGATACCCTGGGGAGCGTTAGGAAAGGCCTAGTGGGGAATAGCATATATTCTCGGTGAATCTATTCGCAAGGTTCCTTCTCGATCGACTAAAGCGGGAGGGGTACTAACGTAATTTATGGTGTAACCGCCCATGACGGGGTTACCGATCACGACAATCAACAACGTTTATTTAGCCACTCGAGGGCGTAACGATCTCCCATGCTCCTCCAAAACTCTATCTAGGTTTGCCAC
>Ga0307507_10009744_pt1 | contig 12685 bp, 9 predicted proteins | sample 7_EM_MG_FD_207223 | JGI IMG/M metagenome (GOLD analysis project Ga0307507, IMG submission 207223) | Populus trichocarpa ectomycorrhiza microbial communities from riparian zone in the Pacific Northwest, United States - 7_EM | ecosystem: Host-associated > Plants > Roots > Unclassified | place... | reverse complement strand
TGGAGTTTTTTTTATACAAATTCTTACCGTCCTTGTGGGAATTTGATTATTCTCTCTATAAGAAAATGGACATTTTCTTTTGATTTAATATTTTTTCTTTTTCAACAATTGTTTCTTAAGGTGTGGTTTTTGAGGCATGTAAATCGAAGGTGGTGGATGGTGAGGCAGATGATGAGTTGACTTTTTTTTTTTGATATACATTACGCCTCATGGCACCCACTTTATGAGATATAATCTCTAGGTTAATCATCAGTATATCAGACACATATATAGGGAACTATACATGCATATATGTAAGATCTTTCTACCATATTTCTTGGCGAGAATTGAAGAGGCGAATATGGACTGATGGCTTCACTAGGACTTGGATAGTGTTCTAATTAATCTGAAACTATTCTTTGGTTATGATTGTTCTTTAGTATAATTATTTGTTGTTCTATTTGTTTGTACAAATTTCATGAATTGGGAATTACTCAAAATTCATATTTGATCAACAAAATTAGAAATCCCATACTCTAATCCATGCTTGTAATCTGTAATGTTATATATAGAAGTTCATTTGAATTCTAAAAAACTTGTAGACTCATCCAAGAAATTCAAAGTATAGGTTCGATGAAGAAACTTGACAATACACACACATATCCAATTTAAATTGAAAAAAAAGCACGATCATAAATTATGAGTTTTTGTAAATTTTAGAAAAGAAAAAGGACATTTAATTAGTGAAAGATTGGCTATGAAAAATCTATACAAATTATCATGATTTCATTAGCCTAATAAAAACCTCAAACAACTTTATTTTTTAAAGGATATTTTCCATATATAATTTTTTTTGGTAAATATTCCATGACAGGATATTTCACACATTGTTTTTTAAAAAACAAAAATATTATTTTTTTAAAAAAATTTCATACCCATTTCATTGCATGAAAACAAAAATAAGAACGAATATGAAGTTACATGGAAGAAAGAAAATGGTGAGATAATAAGAGAGGGGAGGGTGGAAGGGAATGGAAGAGATAATAATTATTCATTTTACACCAGTGGGCCAACCTAGTGTTTGAAAAATTCTAGCGGAAGGCTTGGTCTATGCTTTCTTATTGTGTTGGCTAGAGTATATGGCTTATGAGGAACAAAGTAATCTTCAATGATGGAACTGTGACCTTCGAAGGCAATTTTTCCTTAATTCCTTATCGCCTATTGAATTGGCTCAAGTCTGTAGATAAGTTCTTAATGACTACTTGCACTACTTTAATTATGGGGCTTGAAGGTATTATAGATTGGTCTAACATCACATCAAGGCTTTAAGCGTGGTGTATCAGCTCTTTCAATTCTGATGTTCTTTTTCGATTATGTATCTGTTGGCTTTCTTTTTTTTTCTTTTGTGTTTGCTTTTTGTTTTTGTGATTCTTTTTTCTTTTCTTTTCTGCTTTTCTTCTATATATCTTGTTTTTGGCTACCTTCTAGTTAGCTCTTTAAATGTATCGACTTCTTAAAAAAAAAAAGAATGTGAAAGGGGATGAGAGCAAGTGTGTGTGAGAGAAAACATTTTTGAAAATAAGAGATAGATATAATTGAGGGAAAGATATGGAAAATATTTTTTTGAAATTTGAATTACCAACAAAATAACTCTATCGCTTCATCTTTTTTAGGAAAATTATTTTAGGGAGGAAAGTCTAGAAAAAAAAGAAGGAATTGGAGGGGTCTTTTAATTTATCAATATAAAATATTATTATTTTAAAAAATAATTATGATTTTCAAGATTAAATTAGTTTTTTTCTGAAATATTTTTAATCATTCCCTATGGAATTATTGATAGAAAAGTTTAAAAAGAAAGATAACAATTGATTTTTCTTCATTAATCCTGTCACAAAATAGTGACGGATTATTTCGGTAATTAGTGATGGAACATCTCTATTGCTTAATGCTAAACGATTGGTAATTAGGCAAGGAATTCATCATCCATTTGGAATGGAATTTTCTCAAAATGACCTTGTTTTTCCCCCTTTCATATAATCTATAAATTAATCAATATAAAGAGAATCGTTTCTTTTTTAGTTTCATTTGAGGCCAACCTGGCCTTAATTAGTCATGTCTTTCAATAATTAATTGTTTTCTTTTTCTTTTTCTTTTTTATTTTTCATGTTGTCTCGATACATGTAAACAGGTGCGGAGCAAGAACAAAAAAATTAGGAGTCAAATTTAAAAAATTATTTTAAAAAGGTTAAAATTTCAGTTATTTTTACTAAAATTATAAATATTTACAAGGAAAGGGCTGAGAAAAACATTTCTTTGCAGGGGCCGGCCCCCTGCCAGCCCCCCTGCCTCCGCCACTACATGCAGGGGCAGAAGTAAGGGGGGCAAGCAAGGGCCCGGTCCCCCCTCAAAACATTTTAATTTTTTTCATTACCCAAAGGTCAAGTGGGACTTATTACAGTGACTTTACTTTGATTTTCAATTTCCTCGACCTACGTGGAAAGAAAAAAATATAAATACATTAATTTGTGAAATAAAAAACAGAGCATATAGCCATCAATTTATCTTAATATAAATTTTGCAACCGATCAAATAGAGAAATAAAAACACAAATCACAAGTAAAATTTTTTATAAAAAAATTGAAGCAGAGCCACCAATTAATTTATCTTTCATCAAACAAAACAAGGTAATTTAAATTTAAAATCTAATTTTGTTTTGTTTTGAGATGTTTGTTAATAATTTGATAATTTTTTTTTATATAATTATACCATTTTTGCTTTTTTTTTTCAGATCTGCTAGTTCTACCAATTATTTTTTGAATTCTTGTTACAATGATTTTTTTTCTAATTAATTAGATATATTTTATTGGTTTGTTTTGATTATACTTTGATTTTTTTATGTTTTGTTTTTAGCAGAGCCACCAAAATTATAAATTTTTTTTTACGATATATGTCTTGATTTTAAGTTGAACCATGAACAAAATAACAAGAATTGATTCCTTTTTAAAAAAAAAAGAAAAAAAGAAAAAATATTGATGACTCACAGCCTAGTAAACCAACTCCAATGTGTAATGTTGAAGTTATGGTTGAGCAGCCCCAATGTGCTTCAGTTTACAAAGAACCTGCGTTGATTAGTGAGCAACCTTTTACCAGAATCGACATTGCTCATTTAATTAGAGATCCAAGCAATCGTCCTTAAATTTGAGAATACCCGGTGAATCAACAAGATGAAATTCGAAGGACATACATTAATCTGGGGTCATATCAACCTTTGATGTCTGAATTAATATCCGCTGACCGGTAAAAAACATCCTCGTCGATTTCAGTCTTATTGGTTCAAAAGTTATCCGTGGCTTGAATATTCGGAGAAAAATACTGCATTTTGTTTCCCTCGCTATTTATTTCCAAGTAAACCATCTGGAAAGTCAGGATCAGACACGTTTACTGTTAAAGGATTTAATTGTTGGAAGAAAGTTAATGATGGGGAATGATGTTTTTTTTTGACACTTCTTGTTTCGACAACAACTACTGAACGAGCTTTTTCAGCGATGAAGATTGTTAAAATAAGATTTTGCAATCGAATGGAGGATGATTTTCTTGCAAATTATTTGATTGTCTATATAGAAGAAAAAAATTGCTGAAAGATTCACAATTGATATGATAATAGGATGGAAGATGAAGATTGGTATTGCTCCAACATTTTACCTTATATAAAGGTCATTATATCTTTGTAGAAAGTTATTTGAATAAAACTAAATTATGCAGGTTTTGTTTTACAACTCATGTACAATAAATTAAAACAAATATTATATCTTGTTATATTAATTTTGGCCTCTTCTAACAAATAATCCTAACTCCGCCCCTGACTACATGTAATTAAAACATATTCATCTCAAAATACAGTATATGTAACACATGCATAAATCCAATCGGTCCAAGTAAGGTGCGAGATTTTGAATTATCTAGTAAGCAGGTAATAAAATAGCAAAAACTATATTATTGGGTTAATAACAAGCAAGAAAAACATGTGATTTATTTATTAATTATGCAAATATGAGATACCCGCAAATACCTTTCTTGTTTATCTTCAGAAAATCCACTCAATTTTTTCATAGATCGAGGTTCGATGCGGTGTTAGGGTGTGTAATGACAATTGCTTACTTGTTTTTTTTTTTCTATAAATAAATAAATCTGTTAGACTTCTAGTATGACCATACATGACCTAAAAAACTTCATACAAACTTCTATGATGATCAATCAACTTCTATACACGAAAGGAGGAAGGGAAAAAGAATCAAGGTAAATGTTGTCATGTCATCCTTTTCTCTCTCTCTCCCTCTTCTTTTTTACTTTTTGGCCGCCATTGCTGTTCTTCAGATAGTTTTAATACACTGCTACTAAAGTAATTTCCCTAATAATTAATTGGTCATACATCTACATCGTAACTAGCTAGGAAAATATTCATCATATTTTTGCGACACTCTTAAGGTTTGAACTATATATATATGGTCGAAAAGGAGATAGCAAACACCCTCAATTCGATCAATATTTGTCAGCCCAATTCCTTGGATTTTCAAGTTATACCACTCTCCTTTCATCTTATTTTACCATTAGGTTGTATTTTGTAATTAATTCTCTTGAGATTAGATTCTCTAATTTCTAGCCATGAGATTTATAAAAATCTCAATTCCTTTATGTAGAGTAAGTTTTAAATCTTGGTCACTACAAGGAAATATATATGTTCTAGGTTTAGGCGATCATTTCCTTTATCTCCTACTTTATGGTTTCGTTCTATAAGCCGAGCATGCTTCCATTATAAATATGAAACTCGAAGGATGAACTAGCAAGTAAATGACAAAATCGAGTTGGCTTATACTTTTTCCGAGAGGTTCAGTAATATTGTATTCATCATTACTTCCTATGGCCCAAAAATGATCTCAATCATCCTCTCCACTCCTTAAAAGAGTATTTTTTGTCATTATATATATATATATATATATGACGGTGGCATCACCTAGACAGATAGAAGAACAGAGAGAAAGTGTAACATCAATTAGAGAAAATCTCTCTCACATACCTTTTTTTCCCCCTTTATTTTGGTCATAATTACCTTTTCTATTGATTTGTTCATTCTATATTTTCACGACAAATGACAATTTCCCTTTTCATAATAGGATTTCCATGAAATCTATATATATATTGCAACAACCCAAAGAAACTAAAAAGAGTGTTTAAAAGGACAAAAAAAGAGAAAGACAACAGGATAAACGACAACAAAGAGGGTTTTTTTTTTTGCTGCTGCTGCTGTCGTCGTCGTCGTTGTCATAGCAGCTGAATATCTAGCTTGCTTTGTTGGGTTGATGGGTGTGAGATGTCACCAACACCCACTTCCATCTCTTCAGCTCGATAAGTTGAGTGAACACCGTATAGAACATAAAACAATGTTATCAAACATGCCCATATACCAAACCTTTGGAAGGACGGAATCTTTAGTGATGTCACGAGGAAGACATTAAGGAATATTGATGCTACAGCCGGCCATGGCATGAATGGCACTGACCACTCTTCATTAGTTTGGCAAATGGAAGGTACCATGTATTGAAAGAAGGCTGTGATCGTAATCATGAATCCACCAAATACTGGTAAAACCCACCACTGCTCTTCAAGTTTCCAAGACATAGAGAAGCCAATTGAACAAGAAGAGAGGAGGAAGAGGAACAAGAGGGTTTGTGAAGGAGGGTTGTGGCTAACGATAACATATCGACGATAGATGAGAGCATTTGCCACCAAGTAGAACACCAAGAGTGTGCTGATGGAAATTATATCAATAATTATGTGGAGTTCGGTAAAGAGTGCAATTGAAGCTGTGCAAAGACCTGGAATATAATATCATGAAAACACAAAATGTTCAGTATACTGTTGGATCTCTATTTCCCTTTCTTTCTATGAAGCCTCTTTTTTTGACTCCTCATTATGAATATTCGGTGCCTAAGATAGAGCCTAGAGAGGCACTGGATGAATTATATAAGAACATGGGTGGGACTTCTCGATCGTCTACTTGAAATGGGCATATTCTTTATAAGTACTGTTATAACTCAAATTAAAGGGGATGAAGAAGAAACTATTTGCAATTAATTACTTACCCAAGAAGAGTGTAGCATTCAAAGGGGTGCCTGTGGAGGGATTCACCTTGGCCAACCAAGAAGGCACAAGCCGGGCCCTTCCAATAACACAAAGGTATCTAGCTTGGCCTAACATGGCAACCAGGAGAGAAGCAACAATTCCCAAGCTTGCTCCGGCCCCAACCACATTGCCCGCCCACTTCCAACCGATCTTTTGGAAAGCGACAGAAAATGATGCATCTTTATCTATCTACAAATTAATTATGATTTGAACAATACCTAATTGTTAGGATTATTCACCAAAAGAAAACTCTGATGTCTGCTATTTTGACTTAAAACGTATATATATAAAAGATAGATTCATTACCATATTGTAAGGGACCAGAAAACATAAAGATAAGGCCACGAGGCAATATAGCCCGGTGACAATGAGAACAGATCCTACTATGCCCACTGGAAGGCTTTTTGCAGGGTTTCGGATCTCTTCTGCCATGGTTGAAACCGAGTCATAGCCAATATAGCTGAAATAAACCGTAGCTGCTCCATCAAGAATACCCTTGACACCAAAAGGAGCAAGCCCTCCGGGCTCAACCAAGTTCTTGGCACTCCCTTTATAGAAACCAGCAATTATAATGAATCCAAAGAAAATCAAATGAAAGACCGTCATAACAAGGTTCAATACTGAGCTTTCCTTTGTACTGCAATCCCAAAAAAAAAAAAAAATCATTTTCAAAATCCCACTAATCATTATTACTTGGGAAAAAAAAATCCAACTAGCATGTTTGTGATGGTTGCAGAACCAATAGGAAATAAATTAAAAAAAAAACATCAGTTATACTAATTGTAACAAAAACAATATAATATTAAACCTGCCCAAAACGTGTATATATATATATATATATAAGAACATCAAACACTAGTCACAAAGAAAAGATAAATAGATATGAAGCAAACAAAACATAAGGTAATAAGAGATCAAATTAACCTATGGCACAGACAGAGAGTAAGGAGAAGAATAAGAGCCACAGCTGGAAAATCCAACTTATTGTAACCCTCTACTAGTCCATCCACTTCGAATCTCCATGAGTTTGGGTTCTCTCCCACAGCATGGCATAGATATTCCGTGAAAGTCCTTGCAACCGCAGCATTCGATAATACATATTCCATCAGAATGTTTGCCCCAGCAAAATAACCTACAAACTCTCCTGTGTCGTACCAAAAATATACAAAACAAAAGGGAAATTAATAATGTCTATGTGTGTATCTAGAAAAAGAAAGAAACGATTTAAGCATCATTAAAATTATAACGCTTGTCTATCAAGATTAATGTCTAGATTAAGAAAGAGTTGAGTAGTGTATTATTGATACCAAAAGTCACCCTTAGATAGCTGAAGGCACCCCCAGCAACAGGAATCTGAACAGAGAATTCAGTGTAACATAAAGAAGAAAGAAGAGCTGATATTCCAGCAATGATATAAGAGATAAAAACTGAGGGGCCAGAGATTTGATGGGCCACAAGGCCAGTGGTAACAAAAACTCCAACACCAAGCATCCCTCCTATTCCAAGAGCTATCAGGTCATACCACTTGAGTTTCCTCATCATATCTGCACCAGACCTTAGCCTAACCTGGTTAAGTTCCTGGTCAGGAGTCCAAGTAGCTAGCATTCTTTTTCTAAGCCTGTGAGGGGTTTGGGAGAGGGACTGGAGGTAGTTGGAGAAGGAAACGTTTGTGGGTGTGGATCGAATGGTTGCCATATTGCTAGTGAAAGAAGAGATTGGTGAGAATTGCTTCGGGTGAGGGTTTTTAAATATGAAGTTGAGGGAGGATATAACGCTAGATTCTTTCGCCAAAGGTTGATGGGAAACCCAAATGGGTGTCCCCAGCTTTATTGAAAATACCTAGTTGTCCATCGAGTTGATGAGAAATGTCTGGTGTGACCTTCACAGGAAGAGCAAACATGGCTTTTGAGTGCCCCGAGACCCCGAAGAGGTTGTTCTGTTATGGAAGCATGCAAGAAAAAGGTTAAAAAAGGCTCGACCATTTTGAAAATGAGATTGTTAAGGGGAATCACAATGTGATAAGAAAGGACTAGCTTTGACCTAATCTTTAATAATTTCCACATCAGAAACTTAGAAAAGATGTGACAGACAAGCATCCCCACCTCACACTTTGTTAAAAGCCACTAAAGATTTCTTCACTGTGGACCTTAGGTAATCGATTCCTCAACAGAATTGATGTCATCGTTGCCAATCATACATTCTCACAGTTTCCATTTAAGTCAAACATGTGCTAGTGCAAAATTGTGCTAGTCAGGTTATATATATAGGTATATACCCTGTAGTAGTTATTTATAAGCGTTGTCTTTCGGCAGTAGAGATCATATAATTCTGATTTCATCTTCTTTTAGCTAGTCAGGTTAATGCATCGATTCTACCAAAGTACTATTCTTGGAAGTATTTGCTGAAAAATACCTTTAACTTTCAGTAAAAGGAAGAAAAATGGATGGGAAATCGGGAATCATCAGTGCTAGCAGTTCACGGTTAGATCATATGACAGTAGAAATTTTATTAAAAGCACAAGTGGAAGGTGGCGCAGGCATTTATCTTGCTGCACACACTCTCTCTTTGAAGTCTATCTTCTTCTTCTTCTCCTACTACTACTACTATTATTTGTTCTAAGCATCAATCACAAGTCAAAAGCCACATTCTTTGGCATGAATCGAATCCAAATATTCTTTAGCAAAGGCCTTCACGGGGTTGATAAAATCCGATTTCACATCCATCCCCACACTAACTGGTAAATGCATGGAATGATCGGCTTAGAAATCATTTTCACACCAGTGATTAGAGAGCATATATATATATATATAGATTGCTAAGAAACAAAAATTACGGGGCTGGGGTATTTTGCTTCCTCTGGGACCGTTCACTGTCCACTCGGCAGGCCGGTTGACAAGTTTGGAGAACAGTTATGCTCTGGTTTAATGGTACTTATCTAAATTGCAATGCTAATCGTGCTTTCAAAGTGAAATAATGAGAGTCACTAAGTGGATAATGTTTGCTGAAGATCTTAACAATGGAGGACACATCTAGGAACCAATTATATTGCTGATTAAAGCACATAATTCTGGTGTGTTTTTACTTTATCCGTCTCCTTAATTGTATGTATTAAAGAAATATGTATTCTGCTCAACAGTGGGATTATCCCTAGATGAAAATCCATCCAGGACCCAACTTGCTTCTCCAAGTTGCTAGCTCTTTCTCTATGTGAAACACATTGAACTAATTTCACTGGTTTAAACATGATCTAATTTCAACAGGACATGTCAACACACATTAATTTGTTGGATTTGGGTTAAACTGGAGCGTCACAAATCCGAGTGGAAAACCCATTTACGATAGATTTGTTTTTTTAAAAAAAGACATAATACTGCAAAAATAAAAATGGGATAATCATTTGCATTTATTTGATAAACATCCTTACGATTAAATAGTAATAAAAGTAAACTTAAATGCTAATTAATAGCCACAAATCATGCTATCATCCGCTAACAAATTTACTTTTATTTGCTAAAAACATAAAAATCTGAAGCTAACAAAAGAAGAAGAAGAAGGGCGCCCTAGTTGACCTATGGCAGTCATGAAGCAATCGTCAACAATAATTAAGGATATTGTATAAGAAATTCTCCACAAAAACTCTTTTATATATCTCTCTAAATAAAATTATTTTGAATAAATGCATGCTCTCTACTTTCTTTAATGAATCTAAGCAATTTGGTTTTTATGCTTGTTTTACAATATTTTTATAAATGAACTATGAGCATTAGCTGGCTCGAGATACGATTTTTTTTTCCTGCAACTTGATATATATGACTTGTGACATCTACTTGCCTCTTATGCTGATGTGTGGTCCATGAAATATCCAAATTATATATACAGTAATCAACCATTTATCTTTAAACTAATCAAATTAAGGAATTTGGAATCCATCCCATTAATTAATTTAAGGTGCAGTTAACCGAGATTGGGGTACATTTGGAGCCATTAAGTTGTGATGATCTTTATTAAATTAAAACTTTATAATAAGCATATGCACATAAGTGGAGAGGGTCAAGAGAGAGTGGAATTTCCCCCCTAAGCTTTTCAACGTGATTGGTAGAAAAGTTGCAAAGAAGGCCCTTTACAATATATTTCTTGAGTGGGTCATCTAAGTTTCGTTGACCTCATTCCTCACCTCTCCTTCATAGCTAGGGGGTGTTACCAAAAAAGTTCTTACATATATATATATAATGCCAAGGGAACCTTCATAAGGTCAAATCATATGTGAAAAGTCATTTGTTTTATAATCGGAATGAGATAATTTACTTAAAGAAGGGCGGGAGAATTTGTAATAGAGTCGCCCATGGCATGAATCTATGGAGAAAACCCATGCTTGTGCTCCTCGGGGGTGGACCAACTTGGATAATCTCTGTTTACAAAAGCTACTTTCATGCGTTTAGACTTTTCCTAGAGAAGCAGCTAACAGTAGTAAGTAGCATCTTGATGGCCACAATACTCTTATATATATATATAAACAACATGATACTCTTCATAGCTAAAAAGGAAATTATTATAGATTATATAGTGTCGGTCTAGCCATTTACACCCTATTATAAAGTAGTCCAACTTTCATCAATAGATTGTTTATAAAATTCTTAATTTGATCATTGTTCCATAATATATAACTATTTATACAATTTGAATTTAAATAGAAAAAATAACATTATTATAAACAAATAAGAATATTCAAAAAATGCATATTCATTTAAAATTCTAATGGTACTTGAATTTTGAAAAACAAAATGCTATAAATTATATCACATGATTTTATTTATCTAAAAAGGATTTAATTAAAAAAATAATAAGATTGTAAATGAAACATATTTTGAATTCTATATTAAAATAAACTTTTAAATAAACCAAAATGATTTGATATTGATTGATATGATGATATCAAAGATATGCTTTTATTTATATTCAACCGGAAAATATGCAATTTACATCTTAAATGAAAGTTTATAATATGATTTTTTATTTGATCAAACCAAAAATAATAAACAATAAACATGTTACAAAGGAAAATCTCATTCCAAGTTTTTTATTAATGAAAATTAATCGTAAATAAACAATATATTAATTTCTTAATTTCTCTCTTTTATCATTTTTTTATTTAGTTAAACTATCAACTTTTATTATATAGAAAATATAATAGCCTTGGTGTCCTCACTTCGCAGCGGGGCCAGACTACTTTTCTGTGTAAAACACAATGTCCAAGTATTGAATTAGGATTAAAAAAAAAGCATAAGAAGCCGATTATGACAGATATATAACAATGCTAATTAGAGCTAAGCCAACACGAAATATCCCGTCAAAATCACGATCTATATCATATAACTAGAATAATCAGATGAAAAAATAAAGAGAATTAAAAAAAAATTAAAAAAAATACGTTAACTTTTTAAATTCATAACCCGAATCATTAGACTTGAAGCACCCAATCTAGAAAAACCATGAAATCTAATTCCCAATAAATTAAATATTAAAGGATGAAATTGAAAAAAAAACAATCATACAAAAGAATTTTAAAAAATGAAAATTCAAAGAATGAGGATCAAAATCACTATTACTACTATTATTAATAAGTAATATCATCACAATCATCGTTGTTGCAGTCGTTGTCATCATTACTACTACTGCTATTGTTATTACTATTACTTCCATTGCTATTATTGTTGTTGCTGGTGGTGGTGGTGCTACTGCTGCTATTATCACCAAAATTATTGTATTGTATAAAAGTATTTAACTAACAATAACTTTTTTTTGTAGGCTACGGTGCTTGGACGCGATTCAAGATCGAACAACTTTTTATTGAAACCCACATGCAGAAGGAGGACAAACAAAAAAGAGTACAACAACTTGTAGATAGTCGTGCCGAGAAGTTCGTGGTAAGTAGGATTTGAACATTTTTTTAGTTATTTTTTTTTTCAGAAAACATATAACACTTGATTGCATCAGAGATACAGGGACGATCCTTCGACTCATCCAGAACTTCATCTTGATATGTGGTTAAAGGCTTGGTTTACCGGTCAACCTGATAGAAATTGGGTTTACGGTATCTCCAATACTACAACTGAGAATATGTGGGTGGGTCATAATGTTTCGACCTTTGAGACCATACAATTTGGGTCTAGCTAGCAATCATCAGTCGTCTAGGTGATCATATGAGAACAAGTTTAAGCTGAAACGACCAAACTAAGGGATGAATTAAATGTTGTCGAGCAGCTATTGCCAACTTGTGCTCCACCTCGTCACCCTCCTGGTTCAAGTGAAGATCCACCTTCGTCTTTTCCTCCAACTTTTGTCCACTACATAGATAAATTGTATTTAATAATATTTTTTAAAATAATAGTACAAATTTGCCTTTTATTTTATTTTAATTATGTTTAAGTTTTCTTTTTTATTTTAATTTAATCTTGTTTTAATTTTTTAACTATATTGTTTGTTTTACTTTTTTAAATAATTACATATAATACCGACATAATTACCA
>Ga0307507_10009743_pt1 | contig 12685 bp, 2 predicted proteins | sample 7_EM_MG_FD_207223 | JGI IMG/M metagenome (GOLD analysis project Ga0307507, IMG submission 207223) | Populus trichocarpa ectomycorrhiza microbial communities from riparian zone in the Pacific Northwest, United States - 7_EM | ecosystem: Host-associated > Plants > Roots > Unclassified | place... | reverse complement strand
TTTTAGGAGACACGTTACCAATACATAGATTTTTTTATTGCATTTTATTTGTTTTTGCTCTGATCCATGGTGTAGCGTAGGCCAATGTACTAGTTAAAATCCAAGATATATAAATAAAAAATTATTTAGTGTTTGTGATAGAGGTTAATTAATATGTTCAAGTGTTTAGATTTCTTCTTCTTAATCTAAGAAACTCTAGACTTATGATAGAAGCTTGAGTACTTGCAAAAATAGTTCCAATCGAAGAGACTTAAAGACCCTCATCGTTGATAAAGTCAATATATTTATGAGAAAAATATTAAATGACTTGAAAAAATAAATTACTTAAAAGAACTTTAAATTTAAGGAACAATGATGTTTGTTTTTGAGTTTTAAATTGATTAATGCTATGAAATCTATATATTTTTATCTTAAGAGATAAAAAGTTATGATATTTTTCCTGGATGTGAACCTTGTCATTTTCAGAGAAGGGAATGACTGAAAAGCCTTATGCTTTCGGCAATATTAATAAAAGATAAATATCTATTACATATTATTAATGAGATAGCAAGTATAATAGGTCCCTTAAGAGACCTTGTATATACCTATGAGTATAAACATGATGGTTGATTATATCTTTTATACTTTTATTGTAGAGAATCGTCAACTGTCAAACATTTAGTCTTAGAACTTAAATATTATCAAACATGTCAGATCCACATTACCTTGGGCTGAGTTGACTACCAAACCCAAGTTTTTTGGGTTTGACATGTTTGCTAAAAGTATTTTTATTTTGAGTTTGATTGACTGTTAAGACCAAATATTTTATGTCTGTCATATTTACAAAACCCATTTTATTTCTTTTTGTAAAAAATAACTCATCAATACTCATCTCTGTATCAAATCAACTTAGCATACAATTTGCTAGAGTTGAACATCGTACGTTTAAATCAGATTCATGTCCCACGAAAAGGTTATCACTAGCCTGGTCCCTAACCACTGACAGCTAACAGATCTGACCTCGTTAATGAGAACTCCTCAATCAAAAAATACATAATTAAATTTGCTCGATCATTACTAAATCATGGTAACTATCATTCAGACATTCACTAATGACAGTTAGTGGAGCAAGGTGATGAGCACAATCTACTATTACTCACGTGACATGTCTTGGTAATTTGCAGGCCTGCTAGGTACAGTATACTCAAGTAATTAACCCAGGGAGAGAGAAAGGAAGGGTGGAGAGAGCATTGGCATGGGATAAAGATGAGAGTCTCGGGAATCAGGTCGTCAATGGCAGGACAACATGTGAAATAGGGCTCGTGAAAATGAAAAATGTTGAGGTGAGTTTCCTCAAGTAAAGATTCAATTCATGTAGAAACATTAGTATAGAATCCAAGGCAAAGGAAGTCAGAGAGCGATCGCTTTGCAAGTTGGATTTTATTGCAAGAATCACTTCATTTCATTACTCCAAAGGCAGTCAAGCTGTTCATGACATTATTCCCGTCATTATCACAGCGAAATTACTTGGCATAATCTTCATCAGCTTTGGTAAAAGAAAGGAAAAATCTCATCACTTTGATGAAAAACCTTTCACATAAGCCGTGGAATTCAATACAAAATACCATTTTATGCTGTGAATTTGATTTATATTTTGTGCAATAATTTCTCGTGTGACATGCTGGTGTTAAATGAGAATGCATAAAGAAATACTAGAGAAGTCACCCATTGTTTCTTGCAACTAGTTTGTTCACACTTCAAAGTATAACTCCATTTTTCATCAATGGGCTTGTAATTTTTTTTTTTTCACGAGTCTGTTTAATGTGATGGATAAGCTCCAGCAATATTCTTAATGCTTCCGTAGTATTTGTTGTTGTAATTGCAGTTATTATTTAAAATATTTTTTATTTAAAAATATATTCAAATACTATTTTTTAACAATAAAAAATATACTTAAAAAAATATTTTTTTATAAAAACACTGCAAAAATAAACACTGGAATTTGGATATGTAGCATTACATTTTATCATTTTTGCTTATGTCAACTTCTTCCTTCCAAGTTCCTACTCCATACTTGATGAGACATATTATAATTAAATGGTTTTCTATATTAAAAAAAAAACCGCCATCAAAATAATTAAAAATTACTAAGATTTGAAATTATTAAACACTCACAAACGGTCACATGGGCATGAACTCTTCCTAAACGTGACAACATTTAAACCAAAGCTGTTCTCTCACACTACATATCCCGCGCCTTTCCACCCATTTTCTGTATTCCCCAAGTCCCTACTGTCACTCACACTCCTCACTGGGCTTACTTTCACACCCCAAAAACTCTAATGGAAAATTGCAGAAGGTCTCCATTGAAGCCGTGGAAGAAAGGTCCAACAAGAGGCAAAGGCGGTCCTCAAAATGCCATGTGTGAGTACCGAGGGGTTCGTCAAAGAACATGGGGCAAATGGGTGGCAGAAATAAGAGAACCCAAGAAGAGAACCAGACTGTGGTTGGGTTCTTTTGCCACTGCTGAAGAAGCTGCTATGGCCTATGATGAGGCTGCAAGAAGATTGTATGGACCGGATGCTTATCTTAATCTACCTCACCTTCAGTCTAACTTTAATCCTCTAAACAAATCACAGAAGCTCAAATGGATTCCTTCCAAGAACTTCATTTCCATGTTCCCTTCTTGTGGGCTGCTTAATATACATGCACAGCCTAGCGTTCATGTCATCCATCAGCGGCTCGAAGAACTCAAGAATAACAGGCCCCTTCATCAATCCTCTGTCGCTTCTAGTTCTTCCTCCTCTGAATCCAGAAATGAAGTGATGATTGTAAGTGACGAAAACCATGTAGCAAATCTCGCCGTAGCAGAGAAAGATGTGGAAATATCATCAGAGAAGATGCTGCTAAGAAATCATGACGAGAAACCACAGATTGATCTGAACGAGTTCCTTCAGCAGCTGGGCATACTGAAAGAAGAGAAACAGCCAGATAGCAATGATGTCGAAGAATGTCTCACGGTGCCAGAATCTTCACAAAAATATGAAAACGAACTTGCAGCATTGGCAGACAAGAGTTTCAATTGGGATTCACTGATTGAAATGCATGGAATTACAGATCATCAAGCAGCAGAATTAAATAGTTTTCCAGTTTATGACGTCCAAGATGAGCCGGCTTTCCCAACTTCCATTTGGAACTTCTAGGAGGATAAAATGATTTAGGGAGAGTGAAAGCTAGCTTTGCTGCTTACTTGTTTGGAACTAGAATGTCTGCTTTCACATAATAAGGTCATACTTAGATTGTTCTAGATCTACTGCCATTTGAATTGCTCTATGATAGTCGTTACTTCTGTTCATTGGCAACATAGATCAGACTAGAAAGCATTTGACCTTACCAGATAGATAGAGCGGAGGCGTTATAGGAGCAAGGGTTGGGTGGAAGGAAGTTCATATTGCAATATGATAGTAGCAACTTAATTACTAGGTTTCTTCTTGACCCATGGCTGATGTGAACTTACCCATGTTTGTTGGGCTGATTTTGGCAACGCTAGATTTATATGTACTTCTGCAATTTGCTTGCTTTACGACATAGGAATTCACAAGGAAGCATGTTACAAGATAATTGATGGACAAAATAATCTTGGCGTACGTTTTCCACACCCGCAGTTCTATGCTTTAGCAGACTTCACATTCCTTCCATAATTTGATCAGTGAGCCCTCTTATCATTTGTGTTCTCGTGCAGGATCAAACCTAAAAATGTCTATAATTTGATATCCTAGAGATGAAAACGAATGAGGTTAATATTCAGGATTTTACCTGGAAGTACGGATCAGACTGACACTGCCAAACAACGATTGAACTGTGAAGGTCTGGTAAAGCATAGAACTATGAGCAATGACAGAAAATTCGATGAATGAAAGAAGCAAATACAAAACATAGATACAAATGCTACTCATGCAGCACATCCCTTGCAAAATTATATGCAAATGCAGTCTTTTGCTTAAATTCCCCTCTGAGGCTTTAGATAATTCCTCGTTGATTACGGCAGTTGAGAAGCTATCCTTTTTGTCTTTCCTTTTCTCTTGCTTTAATTGAACTACACAGTCAAAATCGCTTGCATTTACTTCAATTCCATGCCAATTACTTGCTGTGATGATAAGGCTTTTTCTAGCAAGTGTAGTTTAATTTATCGGGAAACCCACTACCTAAAAAGCGAAAGAATATAGACTAGATTTTGATAATCTATTTCAAAATTCTGGTAAAAAATACAAAGCATAATCGTTTCTGGTCAATTAGATGAATAAAAACAGGTAAATTCTTCTCCAATCAACTGTCAGATGGTGAGAATAATTTCCCAGTTACATCTTCCAGTAAACGATTTGATAATCTCTGACAGTTTAAAACAGCCCTCTTCACTAGCAACCTTTGCTTATCCATTGAGGTGCTCTGATGCACTTAGATACTCCCTGTGCTCCTCAAAATGCTCAATTAATCGCTTTAAGAACCCATCACTACTCACTGTCTCCGTGTCACATACAAGACAGCACTGTCTTCTTGCCCGTGTCACAGCCACATTCATTCGCCTGTGGTCACTCAAAAACCCCACCTGAAATGTTTTGAAAATGTTCCCAAGTTTCAACTGCTAAAATCTCTATAACTAATCTTCTTCATCTAAAATCTGAAAGGAATCAAAAAGATGAACTGCAGAGGCTTAAAGTACCTCTTTCTTTAAGTTCGATCGAACCATTGAAATAATGATGGCTTCCTTCTCTCGACCCTGGAAACCATCCAATGTTGGCAATGCCAAATCTAATCATCTGTATTTTCAAAATCAATTTCCGAGTAGCCATCTGACTTTTCCAGTCCCGCAGTTCCAACTTCCATGTTCATCGAATGAACAAACTAATGGTTCTTATAACAGGGATAATCAAAGGGAGATGTCAACCTGTACTAGTTTCTGCTATTTATTTAAGATTTTTCACTAAAATTGATGTAGATCAAAATAAAATAGAAAAATAGCTCACCTATAAATCCGTGAAAACACCGACATTGACCAAGTTCATAGTTACAAACTCCTTGACCACTACAGTTATTTTTGCAGCTCCTGCCCCTTTTTGTCTGCAAACAAAACAGTTGACAACAACACCTACCAGACTGAAACTGGATTTGACATCAACTTAAGCTGTCTAAGAACTAAGAAAGAGCATGTCAAGATCTAAATCTAGCCTCATGAGTCGATCGAATTTCACCAAGTTCTTCCACCTAGAGAGAATAAGCATTTCCCTCGACTGCAAATATCGAAAGGATTTCAATAATGTCACTTACATTTGGCATTTGGTTTTGGTCAGTGTTACGTGACAAATAAAAAAATAAATTAAAGAGATATAAATAAATTTATCTAAGAAATAATTTTGAAATAAATTTTTATATTTTTAAAACATAAAACTTAAAAAATATATATGTTAATTTGTCTTCGTTATCTTCTTCTCCGAGACACTACTTAATTCAAATTAATAATTATCGTTACTCGTAGTATTATTACCTCAACAACAGTGACATCCTTAGTAGCTGAATCACAGACAGAAAGCCATCGCCCAATCTCAGCCTTCCATGGAGCATTCCGATGAATTAACCACTACCCCATGCAAGTCAACTGGGAAACCTAGGCTCTAAATCTAGAACCGGTTTTAAATTTTCCATTTCATGATGATGATTCCTTTCATCCACTGTTCCATCAATCGGGACACTAGAATTCCGAACATTGAAGCAATCTAAAAAAGGCAGCACAGGAAACAAGAACAGAGGAGCTGCCGAAACTAGTGCCACTACAGACACAATTGTTGCTATCAAAGACCATGAACATTTCCATTTCTGAATAGAAATCATTATCCCTTCTTACTCCTCTCCCACAACAAACACAAAACTACACCTGCAAATCAATCAATTTAAAATCATAAACACAAGATAAATGACGCAGCATATATAGAAGATAAAAACTAGGTTTCTCGAGCTATAAACTTATAAACTTAAACACTGTAGAAGAATTGATAAAATATTTGATATTTTATTTATAAAAAAATAAGTTGGATGTTAAAACAACATCATAACAGTTTAAAAAAAGCTTCAAACCGAAACAAGAAACTTAAGCTCAGAAGATAAGTAAAGTATCACTCATTACTCCATGGAGTCCAATAAAAAAAGAAGATATAAATAGAAAATAAATAGAATGTTACTACTTATTTTTTATAGCATCATAAAATTATTTGCTAATTTAAGTAGAAAATAAATAATTAAAATAAAAAAACTGCAACTTTTAGACTTAATTTTTAAAAAATTAATTATACAATAACCGATGAAGTTAGTCTTTGTAGGAACTTAGCCTGTAAAATCATCTAATCAAATTTAAGTATAATTCAATAGCCTAATCTGAGGCTATCATTGTTTTCATCAAGCTTCATATATGATGTATTTAGACATCTTCATAGCTTATTTTCAAGATTGGTCTTATCTTTCTCGTACATTAACATAAACATAGTTGCAAGAAGTTGCATGGTACAAAATTCCACAATCAAAATCATCTGAAGTAAAATAAAATAAAACAGTAAATTAAGGTGAAGAAAACGACACTTAATTCGAAGGTTAAACCCATAAAATGCATGCACAAACTCACAATAGAGGCAATCTCAAGCGAAAACAGAATAAATTCATCAAAAGAAAAAAAAAGAAATCTATAATTAATGAGAGAGAATGAATCATCATCGTTATAAATAAGGTAGTACATTCAGGGATTTGAGGAGCGGACAAAGTTTACCAGATAAATTAAGGAAGGTTCCAAAAAATCAAATAAATAATTTAATTTAATTCCGCAGTTTCTTATTTTTTTATTGGTGTTCAACATATAGGTAATTGATCATCAATTTTCTTTAATCCATACGTAATTGATAACCAATTTACATATAAACCACCAACTCCCTGGCAAAATAATTGATTTTACTAAAATTAATTAGGAGTAATATAAATCAAACAATAATAGAAGCTTTGGTAATTCTATAAATAAGAGATTTCATAGAATTTCCATAGATATTCTTTCAAACAAATATTAATTGCAAATCTATAGAAAATATGAAAATCTATAGAATTGAATCAACTTAATTATGTTTTAAAGAGTCATTTGTTTAGATAAATTCAAGAGGATGTTGATTAGGATAATTAGAACTGAATCTTCATACGAAAGGTCACGAGATCATGCTAGCTACAATGGGTGTGAAGAAAATTAGTCTGAAAGATAAGTACTTTCCTTTTATTTCGATTTTTGGGGATTGGCTGCATTCAAGTTATTGCATTTGTGGAAACAAAATTCTTTAAAAAAAAAATCATAAACTAAATATAATAATATTTAGATTTTAATTTCTATATATTTTTGTTCAAAACCAGTACAATAACCGATTTCACTGGAATAATGTTATTTTACAATAGAAATTAATAAAAAAAAATTGATTGCAAGAAATATTGTGAGCACTCCAACATGGAAGTTATTTTCTTATGAGTCATCTAATGCGATCCATATTAGAATTATCAATTCAAAATTCAAAATCTTTTTGAAGGCATTAATATTCAAATTCTACATAAACTTGAGAAATTAATTTAAGAAAAATGATTTTTGATATCATTTTTGTTTTCAATTTTTTAAAAAAATATAGATAGAAAACTCAATTTTTTAAAAAACAAAAAAGCATAATCAACAATCATTTCACAATTTCTAAAAACCACTTTATTTGTTTTGACAACTAATTGTTAGTATTTTTATGCTTTTCGAAAGAAAAAAAAACAATGATGCAGTTGGGCTTATGGAAGCTGAAGGTTCTAGACATTCGAACGAGGATCTGTCATAATCAAATAGAGATTTTTTACAGATAGACTATATAAATAATCTAACATATGTTTTTATGGACTAGTTATATAGTTCTAAACTCAAAAAAAGATTTAGTCATGTCAAATCAGGATAATAACTTAAAAATATGATAACAAAATATTTGACTGTTGAATCGAGCTTAATTGTTTTCAGGTGATTCTACATGTAATTTTCTCATAGGGTTGGATATCCCAAGATAAGGCCAAGAAGTTGTTTGGGCTAATTTGATTATTTTTTCTTGGTTTTTTTTCTGGTTTATTGTTTAAATTTGGATTTTGTGTTAATTTCTTTTTTGCTTTTGGATTTTAGTTGTTTTCTTTTAGCAGTATAGTTTTCTAACTTATTTAAAAATCTTGTGTGTTTTGATATAACACTATAAATTTAAGATTTTGCCCATCAAATCTTCCATGTTCTCTTTGTTGTTGATGTCACATCAAACAATCTAAAATGACCCCCTAATGCTTTGATTTTTCTTTAACCACAAACTAACATTTTGATAATTACCTTATTTCATCAACTAATTTGTTATGATAAGTCGAAATCAGAAGTCATGACTGAGCTGACATTTTGCTGTCTCCATCTGCAGCAAGACAATTCGAGTTTTATTTATAAATTGGAAAGAAAATATTGGTGGTAGAGAAAAGACATCGATCCATATAAGACATGGGATTGATAACTTTGGTACTAAACATTTATCAGGATCAAGTGATAGATTTTGTCTGGCTCTTTGCATTTGCAAGCTAGCTTGCAATCTAAGGCATATACTGCCGGCACATCAGATAGGTCTTCACACAAGAAAAGTTTGATTGATGAAAATAAGAAGAGAAGTATCTTCACAAGACAACGAGTTTAAAGACTTCGAACTTGGCTGCGGTTGCGTTCCTAAAAATTTTGAAATTTTTTATTTTTACTAAAATTTAATATGGTTTATATGTTTTGGATCGTTTTGATGTGTTGATGTCAAAAATGATTTTTAAAAAATAAAAAAACATCATTAGCATGCATTTTGGTACGAAAAGTTATTTGAAAATCATCCGCAACCACACTGTCAAACACGCTCTTCATTGTTTCCTTCTCAAAAGAAAACAAACATCCTTGTACGTACCTTCTTTACTAAAAACAAAACAAGGAATGGATCTAGCCTAATACATCTCGTGAATTACCAAGTTACTGTACGTCCACGCTTTATTACGGATTGCGTGCATTGGACTAAATTTCTTTTTATGAAAAAAAAATAGTATATTTTTTAACAATCAATACAATTTTGATTCATCTTGTGAATTACTAATATTTTCTTTCCATGGATAGGATCAAGAGTTTTTTTAATGTGAAAAATGAATATGCAGGTGTGTTTCAATGTATTTTTGACACCGAGAATTGAAAAAGGTATTTATTACAAATTGAAAAAATGATTCATGTATTTAATTAAATAAATTATAAATTATATACGTAAATAAATGCAAAATAAATAACTCTTGTGAAGATAACTCTCAAGGTATTCCCTCTTTATATATATGTGAAATTAAAGGGCATGAGATTGATTAATGTGGTTAAACCTCCTATGCGTTTTAAAATCGTTCTTGTCAAGATACTTGGAGTGTTTGTAACAAATAGTAATGGAAACACCAACAAAAAAATATTTCATCAATAATTTTTTATGAAAATAATAATGGAATATTTTACGTTGGTAATTGCAGATGAAAATTATGATGGAATAGAAAAAATATAATGTTTGTAATTTAACATGTCAGCAATGTCGACAGAATTACCAATGAAAATTTCATCGATAAATTTAAATGAATTAACCCCCCCTCTCCTCTCTTGATTTTATTTCTTGTGAACTTTCGCTACATCAAGTGAGCAAACCTGTCTTTTTTTTTTAACCCATTTATGTTTTAGGTTGATTTATTGAAATTTTTTTGTAGTACTTGTAATTGGTTTGTATATTTAAGTGTTTTAATTACAACTTTGTTTTCTAGATAATTTTATTGTATTAATGCATGATTCGTATGTTAAGGTTTGTTTGAGATTTAGGAGAAATTGGTTTTATTTTTCATTTGATAAAATTGAGTTTGCTTTTGTAACTTAGATGTGTTATAATTGAAAAAATGATAAGTAATTTAATGAGTACTAATTACATTTTGTCAATTTTATTGTTAAGTTGAAAATTTAGAAAAAATTAGTTTTTATGAAATTAATAATAATTAAAATGCATTAATTTAGGTTGAATAAGTTTGAATTGAATAAATAATAGGTAATTAGTCGATTATTTTTTTATTAATTGTATTATTTAGTTCAAATTTTGACGGAAAGTGAAATTTGTGTGGAATTGATAATCAGCTATGGAATTATAAATTTATTTTACTCTCTAACATAACACACACCCTCAAGTAAAAACTCTTTAAACTTGAAAATTTTACAAATTCACAATTATCTTGTACTTATCTTTATTTATTAGAATAAGAGTAATGAAATTTTAACTCATGACTACTTGTCCAAGGCTCGATACGATGCTAAAAATCATTTTAATTCAAAAACTTAAATTGTTGATAAAGCTTTAAAAATAATTTTATATTACTCTCTATCATAATAATATTTATTTTTATAAAAAGAATTAATAGGTTAATGATTATTTATTATAGTATATATACTGCTTCGTACACTTTTTTTTTGTTACGGGTAAGAAATCAAATGGATTTGCATAGCAAAATTAGTTAAGCAAACACAAGAACACCAGTGTTCAACTTAAACCTTCCGGAACTAGTTTTCATAAAAATTTGTTGGTTGGGATTTAGATATGACTCGTTTTTTTTTTAAAAAAAATTCTAATTAAAAGTCTCTTTGTATTGATTGTGATGAGATGCCAAAAAAAAATCAAAGTGAATTAGTAGCAATGTTTATATGTTGAATAATCGGTTATTTCTTAATTTTAGTAACTTAATTTATTATTCTTAACTAAGGTGGCATAGAGATAATGTTTGGTAAGCCAAGGTGATCTTTTATAGATTTGAGAATTCTTAAATACTTAAGTAAGTATTTTTTTATAGAGAGAAAATGTTATAATATTTTAGAAAGATTGACTCTGAAAATATGTATGCTAACAATATTGAGAATAAAGAGATTGTGAACTTGAAGTTTGAAAGATTCATATGGTATTTATATCTCATAAATCTTGTTTTTTTATAGAAATGATGAATTAAAGAATCATTTTATTTTTGTGATATTTTAAATTGTATTGCACTAAAAACTAATAAGTATTAGATTAATATAAAATATTAAAAAATTCACGATAAAATCCCAAAAATATATCTAAAAATTTTTGTGAAGTCCCAAAAAAAAATTATAAAATTCAAGCAAGTTGAGTTTAGAAGCGCATGCCAAAGTTCATGGATGCTAGGTACATGATCAGCAAGATCTTAGGCATGCACCTGAAAAATAATACCTGAACCCAATAATAGGTGCTCTCCGTACCCTAATTAATTTTTTAAAAAAATTAATTGGGTTTAAGAACAATGACTGACCCAATTAATTTAGGTAATAATCTGGGCTTGTTTTATTTAATGGGATTTTTCAAACCTGATAAATTTGAATTTATCGTTTTAGTATTTAGATCTCCGAAGAAAAAACAAAAAAAAAAAAACCCGGTTAGTTGGCTACCAATTAAAAAGAGCATGTAGGCGCTAGCCTAACTAAAATTGGTCATCAATTGCTTTAAAGTCATCCATCTTCACACCTGCTTCAAAGTACAGTTTTTCTCTATAAAATAAAGGAAATTGTAAATTGAATTTAAGACACCCACCCAATCGGAGATGTCGTGGGGTTTGGTCGTCCAATCATGGCTTTAATATTCTGATGTACCAATCACACGTGCCATTTAGTCAGCAGAAGGTCAAACTACAATTGGGACCACATGCATTCTTGGCATGAAATTAGAAACAACAATCCATGCATTTATGCTTCCTGAAAAGCCGGTGGGAGTAGTTGACATTAATTGAAGAATCGGTTGAGAGTTGAAACCTCCCGATCGAGCAATGCCGATCTGCTAGGTTAGGTTAAAACAGTTGGGCAACCCAGATGACTTTGCAGATAATTTCGTGTGTTCAATCGAAAAATCAAGTTGAATTCATCAAATTTATAGCCTGGATTATAAACTTTGCAGATAATTCAAATCTTTTAGATGTACTAATTTCTTGGGAAGCGCTAAATTACAAATCAAATCAAAAAATAATTGAATGTAAAAAATATTTAGGTTACGAGGAATTATTTTTTATTATTATTAAACTTAACCTAACATGTTAATTTTGAATTTTTTTATTTTGATTTTTTGTTTAGCTCAGATTTAAAATTAAATTGAGTAGGAATTTTTTCAACGTGACCCGGTCGATTTGCCGACTCCAAAAGCAACCTGGATACCCGGTAAAAAAGTGTGGTTTGACGGTAAAATAAATTCAAGATAATATTTTGTTTTTAAATATTGAGACGACGATATATTAGTTCAATCTAGACTTCGTGACTTAACCTTTCAAAACTACAACCTAGATCATGGACTCCATGGATTTAACAACTTTTTTTAAAAAAAAAAACACTACATTTAATTGATGATATGATAACAAAAATAGACTCTAGCAAAATTGAGCAATGTTAAAATATTTATTTAAGACTACATAACTTCGTAGAAAACAAACCAAAAATGGATTTAAAAAAAAAACTATTTAACATTGTTACTAAACCTCACCTAGTAAGTCAACCTTGAAACCTCTAAACTTGGCTCCTTACCTAATTTGGATTGAAAAT
>Ga0307507_10009742_pt1 | contig 12687 bp, 1 predicted proteins | sample 7_EM_MG_FD_207223 | JGI IMG/M metagenome (GOLD analysis project Ga0307507, IMG submission 207223) | Populus trichocarpa ectomycorrhiza microbial communities from riparian zone in the Pacific Northwest, United States - 7_EM | ecosystem: Host-associated > Plants > Roots > Unclassified | place... | reverse complement strand
AAACTATAGAGGGACCCTAGGGTGCCCTATAGGAGAAGGAACCAACAACCCTAAAGTAGGGAAGATATATTAGGAAAACAGGTAGAGAAAGTAGAAGAAGAATAGTACAGCGCTAGGGCCCAGGCCTATATAGAGGAGGAAGGGAGACGCATAAGAGGCCAGTAAAGATAACAGCAAGGGAGAGAAAGGAGCTAAAGTAGAGCACAAAAGAGTACTGGAAAACCATCTACTGCAACACAATACTGGTTAGACCGACGCTGGAGAGATAAATAAAAGTTAAAGGTACAGAGGTAGACTTAGGTAAGGGGAACCCAAGCTATAGTATAGGCAACGCCATGGGGGGTAAATACCCAAGGGCTCCAAGAGGGCCTAATAAAGGCAGAAAATATAATAGCAACACTCTTAAGAACAGGAATAATAGGACTAAAAGATTGGCTTCACTAAGTAGGTGTCCTAGTGGGTAGCCTAAGGTACGAATATAGCTGGCCAAGACAGATACTAAAACACGTAATACTATTATGCCCCTTACACACTAGCTAAGAAGCAATGCTCTTAGCAGCTGGCACAGAAAACTATAATACACTACTCTCAATACAGAAAGGCCTTAAGGCGGCTACCCGGTAGCTCATTGGCTAAAATGTGCTAGACCAGTTCCAGGTTGCAAAGGAAATAGCAATAGAAAGCAAAGGGGCGAGTAATAGGCGCCCCCTAATAACTCTACAGGAGTAGAGTATAGTATATAATACTAGCGCGTCCATAGGTTTGTTACGGCAGCAGTGGTTCCTAAGGATGTCAAAAAGTAAGGTAGTAGAGCACCACTGGTGACTCGTAGGCGACTCGCAAGCGAGCCCCAAAAGGCGGGGAGATGGATCACGGGGTTTTCTCAAATAGAGTTTTCTCCCCATATGTATATAAGGAGTAGTCCGCGTGGGCCCAACAGGGATCCGAATCGGACGTTAAGCAATGAATAATAATAATAAATTCTTATAATAAGGAAGGTGAATCCTATCTAATTTTTATTATTATTATTAAAGTTCCATTATAAAGGCACTATAAAGAGCTATAGTGGAAGAAGAGCGAAGGAATAGAAGATAAAGTAAGGTTTTATGCTAGTAAAGAATAGGTAATAAGCTGCACTATAGAGTACCTTTCTACTAAAGAACTTCCCTAGTAGTTTTAGTTGGAACTCCATAAAAGTTTATTAAGAGGTAAAGTCTTAGAGGACCAAAACCCTTAAAGGGGAGGCAATTATAACAGGCGCTCCTAAAAGGTACATATTAGATAAGACAGATAAAGTTTTATTAATATCCTACTAATGTCCTAGAAGAGATATGGTTGGATAGATAAGGGGCAAAGGGTTTTACTAGTGTCTTAGAAGGATTATATAGGGAGCTAGTTCTCCTCTAAAGAAGAACTAGCAATTAGTCTCTAAATAGAAGAGGTTAGAAAGTATTTGTCCTTTAATATATAAAGCTTATTCTACCTTTAACTTACCTTCTACTTATCTATAACTCTTATTCTACACTATTAATTAGATAATTATACGTTCCGGTTAGACTGGCCTCTTACACTAATTCCTTTTAATCTAAGCCTTAATATTATTAAATATTGCTTTAATTAGATTATAATCTAGTAAATATAGCGGCAGAAATCGTAGCTTAATACTATACTACTTATAGAGCTTATAAAGTCGTGCTAACTTATAGATAAACGTGTTATTAAAAATAAGGACTAGCGCGGCCCTAGGTATAGTAAATAATAAAAAAGCACATACTTCTCTATAAAGGATTTAAATATTATAGAGGTAATAAAGCCTTAAAAGATAACGTAGCTTAAATATCTATTTACTAATAGCGCTGGTAAAAGACCCTACCTTTTTAATCTCTTAAGTAGACCTGCTACTCCATAGTTAGTCCCTTTAAGTAACTAGCCATACTTCCTATCACTAGTGCTCTTATTTACTATTAACTTATTAAAAAATACTAGCTAATCTATTATCTAGCCTTTTTAAATACCAATCTAGGCGTTATAGAGGGCAGTACTCCTCTTAGCTGCCTAAGCCTTAACTGCCTTCCATAACTAGCAAGCTCTCTTAAAAGTATAGTATATACTTATAAGAGAGAGTAGGGCGTTAAATTTATTAGATAAGAAGGTCTATATCTTATCTAGATACGCGGTTTGTTAAATTAAGGTTATAGAGCTAAAACTCTATATATTGCTTATTTTCTATATAGGTGGTTAAAGAGATTTTAAGGAACTGTAACCGACGGTCAAAGTTGTCTAATTAGTCAAATTCCTGCTAAGAGATTTCTTCTATAAGTCTTGTTATATAATATCGTTGCGGGCTTGTTTTTTAACATCCTCCCTTAAGCCTAGTTAATAATACCGCTATATACACTATATATTGGGGTATAGGGTTGCTTAACAAGGGTTACTAAAGCTCCTCTAAGGTAGAATAAGTGTCTAATAAGGAGTTACGCCCTCCCTAATATCTAGAGATAGCGCCCACTCCGTAAAACGTCCTTTAAATTTTTTAGCAGCACCTCTCTATAGGTGTTCTATATTGCCTATAGAGCTCTAAAGGCCCTATAGCCTTACCCTATATCTTTCCTAAAGTATATTTATCCATCCTACTGGTATAAGCCCTCCCTAATATTATGGCCGTTAAATTCAGGTGGTATGTTTAAGTAGTAGGTTAGTAGATTAAGGTTAAGTTCTATTGCTTATTTTAAGGCCTTAAGGCGTTATTTAACGCACTTTCTAAGGATCTACTAATCGTGTACTAATTTCCTATTAAGGCCTAGTGTAGTTAATTAAGTTTCTGCACTATCTAAAGGTGTTTAAAAAAGGCGTAGAACTAAGAACCCGCGAAAGGCTTAGTAAGGCCGTCGGCCGCTATGTTAATTAAAGCAATATATACAAGGTTAATCCTATTACTATTTATCTTATCTCTTACGTAGTAAAACTGAATATTAATATACTTCGTTTAATTATACTAAACTAGATTTCCGGCTAACGCTTTTATAGCTTAGTTATTAGTTTAAATTAAAATCTTAGCAAACTGTTTGCTCTAGTCTAGTATACCTAGTTTAGTAAGTAAAAGTTAAAGCCACGTAGCCTCTTTTACTACAGCCGTTAGAGCTATATACTCTAATTAATATATTAATAGTAAAACGGTAGCTTATAGCTTTAATTTCTATAAAATTAGTTCTCAATTTAATATAAATATAAAGCCCAATATAGAGTGTCTTATAATTTTATCTTATCCTTAGTTAGCATTACTAAAGCTAATTAGTATAAGGTCTAGGTTCTTATTGCCTCTATAGGTAATTCCTCTATTAAGTAAGCCCTAGCAGAATACGGCAGAAATCTAGCAGAATATGGCAAATTGCGGTTACGTGACCAGAGGATCTTATAAAACTTCGAGCAGCGGTTCCGTTCCTCCCCTTTCCTTTCTCTAGCTTTAGATCCTCGTTTATAGACAATCCAATTATATAGGCTTGCGCGTCCCTCTTGCCGTACTCGTGCCTTAATTAACTAAGTTGCTAATATTATCTAAAGCTCGTCTACTCTTTCTTCCTAAGAAGGAATTTAAATATACCTACGGACTAAGAATAGAATAAGGACATAGAATAGGACCCTAAGGATAGGACAGAACTAAAGGAATATATATAACATAACCTAAATAACACGCACGGACTATAACCCCCTATAGAAACCTACTAGAAATTATTTAACTACTATACTAAGAAATATAGTAGCTGGTAAAGCTGCTATAGGACCCATAAATACCTCTAATAGTAAAATAGCTGCCGTCTTAACCCTTTAGGAAGAACTTATAGCAGCTAATACTAAAATTAAATAGCTTTAAGAGCTGCTTAAAACTAGAGACACCCCTATACCTAGTAAGGAGTTATTAAACACCTAGAGACTTACTATAGTCCTTAAGGCCCTAGTATAATATATAGCATTAGTATTATCGTGGTCCGCAAAGGTTATAGACCCTTACTGCTTATAGACGGAACTAACTCTATATTTAATAATTAGAAGCTTTAGCTATAAGATAAGTGTAACGGAACCTTATAGTAGTTACTACGGTAGATTTATTAATGGGCTAGGTGTGTAGGTAAACAAGAAGTCAACAACTTAATAATAACTAGTGGAGTGGTTGCCCAATAGATTAACTCCAATTATATTCTAAGATTCACTACAAAGAGAGGACTATCTAGGTAGGGACTATGGTCCTTTAAATACATAACCTTACTCCTAAGAAACCCCTTCGCTCTATAAGGTATGTGTACTCTATCTGCTCTATTACAGATCCTATAGACCGTACAGATTATATAGATTATATTATATAACTCGGCTACTATTCCTCGTTATATAGTTCCACCGGTTCCATTTTGGACTATGCCTATATTAACCAACTAGCTTCTTCCGACTCTTCTCCAAGTAGTTATAACATTGTACTTAAGCTATCTATAACACCATCTCCCTCCTCTTTATCTTTGTCCTTAAAGATTCTTAATATCTCTAAGTTGTCCACTAGAGGTGTAATATCCGTCTAATTAATCTGGTTAATATCCTTACTTATTATACCTAAAGCCCCTTCTTCTTCTTCCACTGTCCAACGTGCTCGCACTATGGCTGCCATACTATCGCTAGGTAAAGTGATGCCGTCTCCATATTCTCGTTGCGCGAAAGAGAGGTTAGTCTATATCGCACTAGCGAGTCCCTCGTCTCGACAACTATCTTCTTGCTTAGAGTGCACTAAAGCAAACATTTAATTGTCCTGCGACGTTTACTCTGCTTTTAATGCTAAGTATACGCGTCCTATAACTCTTAAAAGTCTTTAAGTTCCCTAAGTAACTTATTATAGGGTCTCATGTTTAATCTACCGCTGCGAAACTTAATAATAAGCTTTTAGTGGCGCTGGCTAAACTTTGTTATTCTTAGGACGCTAAGCAAGAGGCCGCTAACGCTTAATAATAGGCCCTTAACTCTCAACTAGCTGCGTCTACTTGGTTAATCCGTCTTAAGAAGGTTCGTAAGAAGGTGCGTTTTAAGGAGTAGAAACTTATAGAATAAGGTCTGCAGGAACTTAGTAATAAAAGAATAGACTCTCTTCTAGAGAGGGAAATAACTCTAAGTAGCTCGGCAATTGCTCCTCTTAGGTCCCCCTTAGGTAACTCGTTCTTTGGCAATTCTTCTTTATTAATACTGCCTAACCCTTTCTCTTCTAATACTCCTATACCTTTCCTATAGCGTTCTCTAGATTACTTAGTGGTTCCTAGGTAGTCTTACTATAGCCTATTTACTTTACTTTATACCACATTTTATTATCTACGTCCTTATAACTAATAATCTTTAAAACTTGCCATTTATTTTCTTCCTGTCCTCTATACATGTCTGCCTTATAGACTAGTGGCTTAACATTCCCGTGTGCTAGCTCTAGCATTGCGATATATTGTATAGGGTAGATTTTTATTTTGGCTAGTAGGTTTAGTTTATACGTAACCGATAAAATTCTCTATATAATTTTAAAAGGTCCTAGTTTAATATAGTCCAACTTCTTACTTAGTTATCAACTCTTGAAATTTTTATATAGTAGCTATACTTTACCTCCCTCCTTAAGATCTGGTCCCTTAAATCTCTTAGCATCGTAGTACCTTTTTATTCGTTCTTATACTAGTTTAGCTGTTTCCTTAAGGTCTGCATAAAGATTCATTAAAGTCTCCATTCTTTACTTAGCTGTGCTACTTGTTTTCTTTACTTAATATGGCAACAACAATGTTCTTAGCTTATACCCGTAGTTCGCCTTAAATAGTAACGTTCCCGTTCCTTCTTATAGTATTATATTATATGCAAACTATATAACTAGTAATAGCGATACCCAATTATTCTATATATAGTTAATATAATGTCTTAGATACTATTCTATTATCCAGTTTAGTCTTTCTGTCTATCCATCTGTCTACAGATAATACGCTGTTAAGGTTACTACTCAAACTCCTTATTCAGCTAAGAATACCTCCTAGAAGGCTGCTATAAATTTTAAATCTCTGTCTAATATAACCTTACTTAGTGCTCTATATCTTACAAACACTTCCTTAATATAAATTCTAGCGATATCTTCTACTAATATCTCTTCTGTATACGCTATAAAGTATCTCCACTTTATAAGCTTATCTACTATCACTAAGATTATGTTATAATCTTGTCCTGTAATAGGATCTCTTAACTTTAGTAACTTAACAATAAAGTCCCATAATATAACCTCCTATGGTCTCTCTAGTATTTTAACAGGTTATAGCCCTCCGTACGGCTTATGCCTTATTAGTTTTTTTTTTTTTTAGCAATCTGGATATTCTCTTATAACTTGTCTTACTAGTCCCTAGATTCCTTAAATAATCTACTCTTCTTAAAGTCTTAACACTAAGCCTATAGCTTCGTTGTGTCCTTAAATTAGTCCCTTATGGAATAACTTAATAAACTCTTTTATAATAGACCTTAGAATATAAGTTGCTTCTCTGTTTTTATACTGTTCCGTATCTAGATCTTTATCTTATACTTCTTAGATCTTCTATATCCAATCACTCTTAGGTAATTTATAGATCTAGCTTTCTTATATTGCCGCTATCTTGGGATAATTATACCTAATTAGTCCATCTTCGTCCTTTCATAACATAGCCCCTAACAGTTTTTCGTTGTTTTGTAATTTAGCTTTTCTACTTAGAGTATCCGCTCGTGCATTATCTATACCCTTAATATGCTAAATCTCAAAATGGTATTCTATAAGCATTTCCGCCTATCTAACCTATCTTTAGTTAAGTTCCTTTATTATTAGGAATCCTATAAGGTTCTTATAGTCTGTCTTAACTATAAACGGTTTCTCTATACCTTATAAGAATGCTCTCTATTCCTTTAATACTGTAACTATACTTAACAACTCCTTATTATAGATGTTATAGTTTAGTTCTAGTAGTGTTATCTTTTAACTATAGTACGCTACTAGATGCCATGCGTCCTGGTGCTTTTATAGCAAATATGCTCCTAGTGCGAAGTCTAATACATATATTTTAATAACCGTTTCTAACTTTAGTTAGTAAATCTTAAGGATTGGTTCCTGGGTAAATAACTCTTTAAGTTTCTTAAACAACTTCCTTAACTTATTGGCCTATACCTATAGTTCCTCTTTCTTTATTAATTAAGTAAACGGCTTAATATTCTTTAACCACTATATAATAAACCTCCTATAGTAGTTACAAAACCCTAAAAACAATTTTAACTGTATAACATTCTCTAGTTCTTACTAACTTACTATAGCTTTAACTTTCTTTAGGTCCATACTAATTTTTCCTAGTTTAATAATAAATCCTATAAAATTGGTCTTCTTTATAAAGAACTTATATTTCTTAATTACTACTAGTATCTGTTCCTCTTATAGTCTCCTTAAAACCTATTTAACGTATTCCCTATATTCTTCCTTACTTGCTAAGTAGATAATAATATTATTAAGATATACTATAATAAATTCATTAAGGTGTTCTCCTAATACACTATTAATTTATTTCTAGAACGTTGCTAGTGCGTTTATAAGTCCGAATTATATAACTAATAGCTTATATAGTCCTTCCTTTAACCTAAAGGCTGCCTTCTATTTATCGCCTTCCTTAATTCTAATCTAATAATATGCCTACCTCAGATCTATCTTCGTAAAGATTTTTACATTGCCTATCCTGTCTTAGATTTCGCTAATTAAGGGTAAAGGATACCTATCCTTCCTAGTAATGCTGTTTAACTGCCTATAGTCTATACACATCCTAAGTTTTCCGTTTTTCTTTAGGATAAACAGTACTGGATATCCTACTAATAACTATAACAGTCTAATATATTCCTTTTATAAGTTCTCCTAGACAAACTCTTTAAGCGCTACTAACTCGGTTTTAGTAAGCTTATAAATTGGAAAGAACCTTAGACTTGTTCCTGGTTCTAACTCTATTTTATAGTCCTATACTATATATTCTAATAGCTTTTCGCTTTCTGGCGACCATAACTTTTTACTATACTTGTGGTATCTCTTTAGTATATAACTTAAGCCTCGCTTAGTCTCTTTATATATCGCTCTAACTTAGTACTATACTAACTTAGTTTACTATCACACTTTGCGTTATTAAGTATCTCTAATATTAACCTAACCTATAACCTAATTAATCTTTAGATTGTATTTCTGTAACCAAGGCATTCCTAATATCGCCTTATTTTGTCCTAACGGTAAGATATTAAAAGACATCCTAACTAGTCTCCCTTTAATAGTTAACTAAATAGGTCCTATTTTAAGATTAATAATACCTCCTCTATTGTGACGGGCTTGTATAAATGCTTCTGAACCGAAGCTTGTAGATTGCTACTATACAAGAATACTAAGCTAAGGAGAAGAAGAAGAAGAAGAATTGTTTAGGGGTAGTAGGTAGATATGTCGCGAGGGCCGCTAAGGCGCTAGTGGTAAGCGAGCTAATAGTGATTTTGCATACCGGGTATAGAAAATCCTAATTGGTTAAATATGGCAGGTGACACGCTCTAGCACCATTATATTACCCCCCCCTCCTAAAAAAGCCTGCCCTTAGGCTTTGTCCGAGTTCTTTATTATTATCTAAATTATTATAGTTATCTAACCCCTTTTCCTAGCATTTAACCTAGCTATTTAACTTGCGTGGTAGTCTAGGGAGGTCTAGGTGGGCTGGGTGGAAATCTTATAGCTTATAGGGAGAGTACTTAAAATTGGATATAGGGTACCATTCTAGATCTTCGTCATGACCTACCCAGCTCGCACGGTATTTTAAGGTACTACGGTCCTTCTTTACTGCTAAGATCTCTTTGATTTCCTATTCTTCGTCCTCTACAATCTAAATTGGCGGTAGGGGGTTGTTGTACTGTCTAGGTAATAGGTCGTCCGCGGCCTTCCGCAGTTAGTTTAGAGAGAAGATAGGGTGGATCTTTATTAACTCTGGTAGCTTAACCTTAAAAGAGTGCCCTACCTTCTTAGGGATTTTATAGGGGCCAGCTATTTAGTGGTCTAGCTTATGGCTTGGCCTCTAGGTTTTCTAGTTCTTTATTAACACCTATACCTTATCTCCTACGTAGAAGTCTACCTTGCGGCGGTATTAGTTTATATAGGCCTCTTTCTTCTCTTATGCCCTTTTTATAATTGCTTAGGTAGTCTCCTAGGCCCTGTGCATTTTTTTAGCGAATATCTAGGCCTTTTTATAGCTAAGGCGTTCGCGGGCCGTTATAGGTCCTATAAGTCTATCCTAATTAAAGAATATTCGTGGCCTGTATCTATAGAGTAACTTAAATAGTAATATTCCTATACTATTATAAGGGAGCGTAAGCTGTGCGTAGTCTATTATAGGTAGTAGTTTTAACCAGTTGTCCTAGTAGTAGTTAATAAAGGGGTAAAGTCGCTGGTTAAGGTACTAGTTTATAATCTTAGTTTAGCTATTAGTCTAAGGGTAGAATATAGTAGAGAGCTTAATCTTAATTCTAAGGATACGGCAGAATTTATTCTAGAAGTCCAATATAAACTAGGGTCTATGGTTAGAGATAATTAACTTAGGAGCGCCATAGATCTAGTAGATGTTATTAACGTATATATGAGCTATGTCCTTTGCGGTTATAGTCTTAAAGTAAGGGAGGGAAACAGCTTACTTACTTAATTAGTTAACTACTATAAAGGCCATGTTGTAGCCGTGTTTGTCCTTTAGGAATGATTTAAAGTCTATTATAATATGTTGCTAAGGGCGTTTAGGGACTAGCAGTGGTTGTAGCTATTTAGGAGTTCGGTTCCTGGGGGTATTTATATATTTATAAGTATAATAATTTCTAATAAATTGTTCTATATTGGATAGGAGTCCTCGCTAATAGTAATAAGGCGATAGTAGTTAGTGGGTCTTGTCTTAACTAGGGTGCGCTATAGAGACTTAATAGTAGGCTTTACGGATTAGCTCTATTTATAGGTTATTAATGTTTAGAACTATAAGCTATTCTTAGTATAGAAGCAGTCTGTTTTTTATTTCTAAATTAGGGTTACCCCCTATAGCTTAATCGCGGAGGGCTTTTAGGGATTTGGCTGTGCGATTTACGGTTAAAATGCGATTAATTAGTCCTATTAGTTTATTTAGGGTCTCTTCTTCTATAGGTGCTACCTTATTTTATTTAGAGCTTAGTTCCTTAAGGATACGCGGGTTAAGCTATTTAGTATAGAGGAGGGCGCGTATCTGGTGCTAAGCCTTTAACTTATCTTATGGCCCTATATCCTGTTCTCTCTAGGTTAAGGTATTAGCTTTAGCATTTTACTTACTAGGGTGGTATATAATTGTAAAGAAGAATTGGGAGAGTATTTTGGCCTACTAGGCCTGTTAACCAGTAAGTTGTTTTATTATTATAAAATACTTAAGGGCTTTATAATTGGTATAAACCTTAATTTAAGAGTCTGTGCTTCTAAGCTTTGCGCGCCACTAGGATAATAATTATATAATAGCTAATATTTCCTTATTATATACTTCGTAGTTACACTTAGCTAGGGCCATTATTTTTAAGAAGAATGTAATAGGGTACTATTTACTGTTTAGGTATAGCTATAAAAGGACTCCCACTACTACCCTATTAGAGGCATCTGTTTCCAGCATTAATTTAAGGTCTGGGTTATAGTAATAAAGGATTAGGGAGGAGATAAGTTGGTCCTTTAACTCCTTAAAGGCTTTTATATAGTTATTATTAAAGATAAAAGATATATTGTTCTTAGTTAGTTATATAAGAGGCTTAGCTATAACTCCGTAGTTATAGATAAATTAATAGTAGAAATTATAAAAGCTAAGAAAGGACTGGATTCCTTTTATAGTATAAGGGGGTTTCTAGTTATAGATTACCTTAACCTTTTTTAAGTTAATTTTAATTCCTTCTGTACTAATAATAAACCTAAGGTACTTTATGCGTTTTACTCTGAATTTGTATTTTTTAATATTAACTTATAGGCCTATATTCTATAGTCTCTCTAGGACCTTCTTAATATGAACTTAGTGCTCTAGTTTATTATTTAAGTATATAAGAATATTATCTAGGTATACTGTATAGAATTTGTTAAGGTAATTAAAAAGAATATTATTTATATACCGTTAATAAGTGGCTGGCCTATTTATTAGTCTAAAAGGAAGGACTTTATATTTATAAGACCTATAATAGGTATGGAATATTATTAGGTCTTTTAATATAGGGTCTATTTTAATTTGGTAAAAAGCTTAGCGGATATTAAGCTTAGTAAAGATTTTAGCCCAGCTTAAATATGCAAGGGTTTTATTAATTAAAGGGAGAGGGTACCAATCCTTCTAAGTAATAGTATTTAGCTTTTAATAGTTAATATAGAAACAAAGGCTTTTATTAGGTTTCTTTATAAATAAAATAAGGGAAGTAAAGGGAGCCTAGCTTAGCTTAATAAACCCTTTATAGAGGTTGTTAATTAGGTACTACTTTATTGCCTTTAGTTCCTCTATAGTTTGCTAGTAAAGGGGGCTATAGCCTAGGGAGTTATTAGTCTCTAACTAAATCTTATAATTATAGGTTTGGTAGGGGGGTAGTATATCTAAAGCTGCTTTTAAGAACGTGTCTTTATAGTTTAAAAGGTAAGTAGGGAAAAGGCGCTTAACTAGTTCCTTATTAGTTTCCTCTACTAGCCCTTCTTCTCTCTCGGCGATAATCCGGTTGATTTTATATAAACTAGTAGTAAAGACTTTATTATCCTTTTAATATATATTAAAGTGGAAACCTATAGCACTAATTGCCGCGATGTCTACTATAGGGGTGTTATATAATAGTAGGGTTATTTATGGCCTTAGGGGCTTTTAGGGTATTGGCGTTATCCTTACTTCTTTTAGCTCTTATTACATTTTCTAAAGGTTGTCCTTTATATCCTATTGGTATGTCCTCTTCCCTATTAGCTAGATCTCCGCAATTTGAAAGTTGTCTATATTAGTGTCCGTTCTACTTCTATAAGTAGAGTCCTCCTTAACTGTAGTCCTTTAGGGGAGTATTCTTATTGGTATAGAGTTCCTACTAGCCTCACGGCGGGCATCTTCTTAGGTAAAGGCTAGGTCGCGGTTCCTAATATCCTACTAGTAAATAGAATTAGCCTTTGCGGCTAACGTCTTACAGTTAGTGCGGATTTCCCTAATAAAGGAGGGTAACTTTGGTCTATTCTCTAGCTAGATAAACTGTCTTTGTTAGATATTTAGCTAAATATTAAAGTAGGATATCTATTTTTAGCTAAGAATTATGTTATATAACCCTAGGTCTAGAATGCAGAAGGGGATACTAAACTAGTATTGTCTATTAATAGTAATATATAGCTTTAAAACGTGGGTAACCGGCATACCGGCTTAACTATTATAGCCTTTTACTTAAACAGGCTTCTCTAGTTAGGTAGCATTTATATTTAAGAACTTAGTAATATTATTTACACAAGCAGTGTTTATAAAGGTAAAGCTATTTGCTCTAGTATTAATAAAGGCAGTTATATTAACTCTATATCTATTTTAAGATACTATATATAGAACTATAAAGTGTTTTCTACCTATTAGCTAACTTAGATTAATCTCTTTAAGATTAATAGGATACCCTAGGGGGGAGTCTTTC
>Ga0307507_10009741_pt1 | contig 12688 bp, 8 predicted proteins | sample 7_EM_MG_FD_207223 | JGI IMG/M metagenome (GOLD analysis project Ga0307507, IMG submission 207223) | Populus trichocarpa ectomycorrhiza microbial communities from riparian zone in the Pacific Northwest, United States - 7_EM | ecosystem: Host-associated > Plants > Roots > Unclassified | place... | reverse complement strand
GTGGAGGTGGCAGCACCCAAATCAGTTTGCGCGACGCCTCATAAAGCACTGCGCAATCCAATTAATTGACTTAGGCGCGTTCCAATTTAGACTCTACTACTTATACTATAACTAAAAATAAGACTTAATCGTGATGTCGCAGTCATAAAACTTACATGGCGCACACTTTGATTTTCGCGATGCAGGCGCAAACAAGTCAAACGCACGTGATATTCTAACTTAATGAGGGAGCGTCTAAACCAAATGAGGTAGGGGGTGTATGAATAGTGGCGACCATTAATTAACGCCCATTTATACTTCCTATCTATTGTCTTCTTATTATAAGCTAATTTATTAATAAAGACAAACTAATTGCGTCTATAGCCATAAATTTAAATAATCTAGTCGTCCCTTAGGCCTGGGTTATGCTATTACGCAATTATCCTTATAACCTTTCTACTCTATTTTCTTCGCTTTAATCTAGCCAATAGTATACTTTGTGCTACCATTATATTATATTTATTATATAGAAACCAGAGCATCTCTTTAAAATAGGCATTTGGGCTATATAAGAGGTATTTAAGGAGGCCCTAATTGGTACACGTTTGTTAATAAAATTAATATTAATATTACTACTTAATGTTATATATCTAGAGCTTTATCTATAAGCAGTAGTGGCCTGCCATTCCCCCTAATTGGTGGATTAATCTAGCCGTACCTCTTTAAATTCGCCCTCTAGCGTTAAAGAGTAGATTAAGGAATATGGGTTTTAATTTCTATATAGATATTATTATAGTTGAGGTTAATCAGAGCTTGTATAATTGACTTCTGTTCGGTTAACTAGGCGGGCTTACCTATGGCTTTAAAAAATAGGCGACGGCGATGTGTTGGTATGGAGGATGGGTGGTGGCATGCGCGGGTATAGAAAAGTGGTTCAAACAGGTGAGGATTCGGCAAATTTCTGTACTAGATCATGGTTTCTGACATAAACCTGTCCCTTTCTGAAGCGACTGTAGATAAGAAAAGCACAATATTGTCGACGGTGGGATTTGAGAAAGAAACCAGCCAGATTTCACGTTTGGCGCTGTCTAGAAGTGTGTATAAACTCATCATGAAAGGGTTATAGTCACGAAAACAGATGGTATCTGGTTCAGCACTTTAGGTTGTTCTCAAGGAATCGAATACTTCGAACCGCAGAGCATAAACTTCCTGATCCGGTACGCTATAATTTAGTCAAGTAGCTTCACAGATGCCCCGTTTACTACCACTCTCTGCGATATTTCCTCATTCAACCAGAGCCGGCCTACTCTTCACTATCTCACCCAATAGGAGCCTATTTTTGCCATCTTTATTTAGGTCCTATCGCTGGGGCTGACGGTGTTGCCAGCCACGAGCCTACCGTTGCTGCCTGGCACAGTGGGGCTCCTCCAGGCATCCATGAGGCCAAGCAGGCAGCAACCCCCGCCCGGACTTCACTCTCCCACCTGAAGTAGTTGGTGATAATCCGATCTACAGCCAAGCCTGCATGAGGACACATTGGGATGGTGTGGGAGGCTTAGCTTTTTTCTCACTAAATCACTGTGTAAAATTGTTGGTTTATATTCTCGAGCGGTTCCACGGCGTTTGTCATATTGTAACGGAGAATAAGGTTATAAAAGAAGGACTCGTATGTACACCACCTCGGCGCATCTCGTTGTAAGTGCGTGCCGATCGTGCCGATCAGACTGCGCGGATTTATACCCTTTCTGTATAGAATTATGCCTAAAATAGGTAGTTTAGTCGCCAAGATCAATAAGCACTTACAACGAGATGTAAAGAGGTGGTGTAGATTAAACTACGAAAAAAAGAGACTATATATATGAAATAGGTGGCGAAGGCTGACGTCGACAATGACGACTGCTGCGTCATTGCCACCTCGATCGACACAACTGAAACAATCCGTCTCAATTCGACACATATTCTTCCATAAAACATCAGCTCGAGCGACTCTCAAACTACTTACTTACATCCGTTGTGTGTCAAGGATTCCGCTCAGATACTAGGGCCTCATGCTATCGTCAGTATCCAAGATATAGCCGTATGAACAAGGGCAGCATGGAGAGAACATCCAATACCAATGGCGTATTACATCGCTCCACGACCTCGGCCTCGAGTCATGACAGCATTCATGAACTCCAGGAAATCCAGATATCAAACCGCGAAAACCCTAGCGTGGAGAACGTAGGTTCGGCTGTAAGCCCTCCCGATGCTGAAAGCGACCATCCAGACGATGATGAGTTATTAATACAAGCCCCTGGCGTTGGGTCCCATTCTTCGCCGGGTAGCATCAAGTCGAGTTCCGCTGCCTTGTCCGCCCATTCTCAAAACATCCCGATTTTCCGGAAAATAGAGAGATTTTGGCGACACGGATGGATACCAGAGATGTTGGGCTTATGTCTTGCTCTTCTCTCCTTGATGGCAACTATTCTGGTCCTCCAGCTGCATGATGGTCTTACTCTACAAGAATGGCCGCTCAGTATCACTATCAATGCTCTGGTTTCGTTTCTTGTGATCCTGCTAAAGGCCGGCGTGGCCGGGCCGCTCTCGGAAGGTAATTCTCACTTACTCAACATCTTGAATGGATGGAATCATAGGCTAACTTCGTAGGACAGGGATCAGTCAGCTCAAGTGGCAGACATTTAGGCAGAGTCCCAGGCGCCTTTTCGACCTGGAAGACTTCGATTCTGCTAGCCGTGACGCCTGGGGGTCTGCACAATTCCTTCTTAAAATTGACAAAGAAGAGATGAATGGCTTTCGGACGAGGCCATTGCATTTCTTAAGATCTCTCATTGAGCTAAAAACAAGGTATTTAGATATAATTCATAGAGTTTATTAGCCGCTAAAGTGCTAGCAGAAATTTGAGATACTACTTTACCAAATTTGCGGCCATGCTAGTTGTGTTGGCATTCTTAGCGGACCCGCTTGCTCAGCAAATTATACAAACAGAGGATTGTATGCGTAACAGTACGGTCCTAACGTCAAGAATCTCCCGGACAAATGGATATTTCGCTCAAGGCGGTTCTTTTGGACCTGCTACGGCTGTCATCGATGCTCCTATGGCAGTCGCCATCAACACCGGCATTGTGAGTCCACCGGAGAACATCTCTTCTCTTATATTCACCGAGTGTTCATCCGGAAACTGTACTTTTCCCATGTTTCGGACTGTAGGCGTGTGCCATTCTTGCGAAGATATCTCCCAAAACGTGAGAAAATCAGGAACCGATATTTTTACAAACTACACACTATCCGATTCTTCCGGTAACCCAACGGGGTTATGGATAGCACACACACGTCTCTTCATCGGACGAGTAGAATCAATGCTAGTAGGGAATACGATAGCCAACATGACATATATGATCGGGCCCGGTCAAATAGGTCAATACGACATACCTCCAGCGGCGGCCAGATGCCAACTCTTCCCATGCGTGAGAGACTATAAGTCAGCAATGCAAAAATTTGTTCTGAGCGAAGATTTGCTTTCTCAAGAACGGATCGGAATGAATAATTTGAGACCCTCTCCAGACTCTGGCCTCCTTGTCACCACTAAAATCATTCGGAACGGAACATGGCAAACGTGCCAGGCCAGCTCCGAGGCCGGATCTGGTCTCGTACAAGTGGCGATTGCTAACGTTGATGCCTCGCCTCAGGATCCACCCCGCTACGACGGAACGGCTCCAACAGCATGGTATCCGGAAGACTGTGTATGGAGCTTCGGCAGATGGTCTACCAGCGTCATCGGCCAGGCGCTTAAAAAGGAACTAGACGGTATTTCCATCACGTCGACTGGAGAAACGCCGGACGGGAGTATTCCGGCGCGAAACCTGTGGCTGAACGGAACAGGAAATCTGAACACGACCAACACGTTTATTAGTGACCTTGCGGACACGATGACTGCCACGATCCGGAGGCGAGGAGTCGCAGGGGCGGCGAAATATGCACAGGGTCAAGTTGCCGTCAATCTTACCTGCGTTAAAGTTGAATGGACCTGGATATCGGCCCTGGCGATTCTCACCGTGCTATCGTTCATTTTCCTTGTACTGCTCATATTCCAGAGTCCAAATGGAGAGAAGATCTGGAAGTCATCAACCTTAGCTACTCTGCATTGCGGCATAGATGAGAGGATAGCCCAATCAACCGGCGCAGATCAAACCAGGGACGACATATTCCAGGCGGCAAAAGCGACAAAGGCTCAGCTTAGGAAAGATAGCAACGGGAATGAGCAGTTCATTTAGCCCAGATAACCTGCGGGAGGGTTAGATGCGATATTCGTAGATTTCCGCTTTCAAAACACTTGGAATATTCAAGCGTCAAACTGCCTTGCAGTGGAGGTCCGATGACTTCTTGGCTCTCTGTTCTCAAAAGTATGGTTACAACAGCTGATGCAAGATGTTTTTATATCAGGGTGACACTAATACGGACGAGACGAGATTCACGTATACCGATAAGGTATGGGAGAGCGACCCCAGGAAATGCTTCATCATTGGGCTAATGAAGACAACAACTGTCGACCGGACAATAAGGTATGAGAACTCTGTTTATTAAAGAGAGCTCTAGAAGCTCTCTATATACATAAAATAGGTGGCAAATAGAATGACGACGTAGTCGTCATTTAATCGGTAGAAACAGGTAATGAGACATTCGATGAGACATACGAGTAAGTAGCGGGGTAGTGAGACATGGGGTTCTAGTCTTGAAGACAGTAGTAAGATGGTAGTAAGGAACTCCGATTCAGGTCGACAACAACCGTGTAATATGTCTTCATTGTGAGTCTAAATGAATCATCAAAAACGGAGAGCTATAAACGTATTAGTGTGAATTACTTGCCTAGAAGGTTTATCAACCGATTGAACAAAGAGGGCGAAATACATGTGGCTGAATAGGCGGGATTATATTTTTCGCTTTGTAGGCGGCTTTTGTCATTTGGATATGCTATTTATGTCCTCAATTTGGTAACGACTGTGGAAGGTATTTTCTGTTGGCTGGAGACAGTTCAATCCACCAAGTGGATAGTTGTTGAGGTGGACGATGGCAACTCAACGACCACTTCGCAAGTCAGTGGAAGGTCGTTGCATGTGGATAAATCAGTGACATGAGCAAAAGCTAAAACTAGAGCGCATAGCGCCATAGCACTCTTTCTGATATCTGGCCAAAATGGATTGATCGCAGGTGCATGCGTCTCAAAAGCGTATTCGGCCAAAATAGAACCAATGGAGCTTGGCGGGGTGTTGATATTGGTGAAATTTCTTCTGGAAAACAGGGACTCGTATTCATAAGCCTGTCTTTCCACAAAACAGTCCTCTGGAAGATTAAAGAGGAATTTGGTAGCATCGAATAGACATCTGTGATTTACCGGATGAGGCGGTAGTCCCGACAAGTCCTCCTGGACTGAGGGAATCGCAGTGTCGGGCGTAGTCCAATCAAGCCAGGAATTATCGTCCGACAAATTCTCCCCTGCGCGATATAGAGAGCTCATCTGCGAAGCCTATGTCGGAACCGCGAACGCGCAGTTTGTCGATGGTGTTTGGCGTGCTCGGCAGTACCACGAAGAAGATTATGACGATGAGGAAATCGAAGATCTGACGCGCATGATATTTGAGGATGCGGCCAAGATGGGAGGTATCTACGGCTTGGAGATGAAGCTAGAGCTCACTGGTGAGCTACAGGAAAGGATAGGGTGGGCAGACGCACCATTGCAGGCTGGAGATCTCGTAGCTGCACGATGCTTGGATGAGATAGGCGGAGCGTTGGTGATATTAAGGCGGGAAGGGAAGGGTTATTTAGAGGTTGGTGGAATGTATGGTGGAGTACATGCCCCCATCGCTTCGCTACCAAGGAGAAAGGTGCTTCTGGTGTCTTAAGATGCTGCACGACGTTTATGGGAAAGAATATATACTCCGTCGCAGCTAATTCCAACTTTTGTACCGTTCCTAAAAAACTGTGATGTTATTGCGTTAATAGCTCCCGTAGTATACGCTTACAGTCTTGCCTCAAAGCCGTACTTTCTCATTACCTGGGAATTCCTCCTGTTCTGGGTTTCAACCTTTTGTAGGATAGCTCCATTCTGTCTGTTCTCATTTTTGCCCATCTGCTGCAAGTGCACCTCACCAGGCCCATACGCTATCCGCAGTGTCCTCATATATGCCCACATACTAGCGAGCGGGGTGTCTCCACCCACGCCTGCTGTTCCGTAGGCTTGAACAGCACGGTCAATCACTTGCAAGTCGATTTGAGGGACCATTACTTTCGCAGCAGCAATCTCGCGTTGAGCACCTTTAGCATCAGTCTCGTCGATCTCCACCCGCGAACGCGCGATCCACTCCATGATCACGCCGCGATGGCTGAGCGTCTTGCCGAAGGTCTTCAGGTCGGGCTCGTTGACACGACTGATCATCAGCTCAAGGGCTTTCTCGGCCTAGTGATGTTAGCGACGTTTGAGGGTATGAAGATGAAGATCTGCGTACCGATCCCACAGCACGTATGGCGTGATATATGCGACCGGGTCCGAGCTGCCTTGGATAATCTCAAAGCCCTTCCCCTCACCAAGCACCATAGCTGAAAGCGGTACTTGTACGTTGGTGAGCGTGACCTCAGCATGCCTGTGCGGTGCATTGTTATACTCATTATCCATATACGGACAACATCCTCTCGATCTCAATACTGGGCGTATCGGCGGGCAACAATACCACTGATTGCTGCTTGTAGGGATCTGGATTGTTTGGATCGGTCTTGCCAAGGACCACCACTTCAAGCCGTTGATAACGTACGAGTCGCCGTCGCGCTCGATGCGGGTGGCGATGTTGCGGGCGTCCGAGGAAGCAACTTTTCCGTTCGGTCATCAAGAAGGCGGATCTGATCTTCCCATCGAGAAGTGGCTGCAGCTATTCGCGCTTTTGCTGCGCTGTCCCGTACTTCGCAATGACTTCCATGTTGCCAGTGTCCGGAGCGGCACAATTGACGGCCTGTAGGTGTTAACGGTTGCGATAAAACTAGCTTATTCAAAGACTTACCTCAGATGCAGGACTCGACTTCCCAAGAATCATAGTAACCCAGTTCTGTGACATCTCATGGGATGGCCTATTTCTGGGCCATTGCTGCCACCTTCACTATGTGGCCCATTTCTGGGCATCATTGCCGGCTCACTCCTGAAATCGTCCTTTGACAGAAAACTATAACAAGGATCGTCCAGTATTTTCTATAATCAGGCCGGCTAACTGAATTAGGATAGAAAAGTGAGTTAAAAGTGAGCATCCTAAGCAGTGGCGGTGCAACCTGAGGAGAGACTGAGCCGAAGTTGAGCCGAGCGTAATTTTGCTTAACAAACGAGAGATACGGCGCTAATTAAAAGAGGAAGTAGGAAGAGGTCAGTGGTCGGCGATATAAGCCCAAATACAAGCTTTACATAGAGAAGCTCTAAACAAAGCTTTATAAAAGCTCTACGCGGAGCTCTAGTACGCGTTATTAAGCATAGGCTCACGCCAAAATTTTCGTTGGCTTGTACTCCAACGGTCAGCATGTTCAAATTTCTAGATCACCGCTGGGGCATTTTAATATCCTTCCTCGCCTTAATGTTTCTTCCGAGTTATATGATCTAAATTGATCCAAGCCTTTCATAGAACCATCTTCAACTTCGATTACGCAATACCTAACAGGACAGCAGCACACGAAAACTGCGAACGAGTCCGGACTCTAGCCTCACGCTCCGGCCATAGTTATGGTCTACACCGTCTCTCTGCATCTTGTTGTAAATGCTTGTTGATCTTGCTGATTAAACGGTGGAATTCATACCTTTTTAAGTAACAAGTACGGCTGCTTCAGCGTACTTCTGCCTTCTTTAGATACGGCCCTACGTAGAAAGGGTATAAATCCGCACCGTTTGGTCAGCGACATTAACACCCATTTAAAACGAGATGCAAAGAGACGGTGTACTGCTAGGAGCGAAGTGACTCGCGCCGCGCTGTGTGGCTGCCTTCCTCGGACAACCACGAGAAGTTGACTCGAGAACCTTCATCTTCCCTTCCATGAATATATAACAGGAGAACGTGCGGCGACCTGAACAAATCAATGCGGAACAGCACAATGGACACGCTAGCCTATTATCAACGATCTTGGTCCTGGTATTGTCGCGCTCAGCTCAAGTGTGGCTCTGCTCGAGTCAGCTTTCTGCACGAACCTCAGGGCGTCTACATCGACATTGGCACGGTTGGCGTTGGTTCCGTTTCCTCAACGGTCAGCCTTGCTCAGGGCCACAATGGCCCCCGGCTCCGTGAAGGGTTTGCTGTGAGTTAGGGACTCAGAATCTTATATAATATACTAAGGGAGAGGAAAAAGGCCGAGGACGAAAACGATAGTACTGAGAGGAGTGTCATCCGCCGCAAAAAAAAAGATGGGACAGCTCCCCAAAATTCTTGGTAGATTAATGAATTCAAACTTCACACCACCGCATTTAATCGTCGAAGCACCCGATCTCGCGAGTTGTCAAAATATACATTCCTGTCTTACTAGATCTCTATTCCAGAAATCCGATCAGCGTCTCCAACATATCCCTCAGCATCGCCTCCCCACTGCCAAGCCCTTCGTCCATCCCATCCAGCTGCTCCCTTAACGTCCTCCTCAAGTCTGCCAGCCCTTCATCCCTCTCCGCCAGCAACTTCACAATCTTCTTCCTCGCGCCATCATCCTCAGCGACCAACCACGCTAAAACCACGTCAACCATCTGCAAACAAAACAACCCGGCATTCAGCCGACGCGAAAACCACTCATCCGCCATCTCCTCAACTTCCTCCCTACTCCTGCCACGCCTCTCGTCTTTAATCTGCGCATCCACAACCGCAACACGGCCCGCATAGTCCCGGCGCAGCGCCACCAGCTTCCCAATCTTCTCGTAGTCCTTCTCGACAAACTTCGCCAGCGTGCGGATCCGCGGCGCCGACGCCGCCGGCAGCGAGCGCAGCAGCGCCGCCAGAATGCCCAGGAGGTGCTCGGTAGTCGGGGCATCCTGCCTCTTCATGAACATGCCGAAGACGGTCTTGAGGCCGGCGGCCTCGACGAGCTTCTCGCAGACCAGCGCGCCGCGGTTCGGGTTGCGCTCCTCGGCGTCGTCGTCGTCCTTCGCTTTTGCGCCGGCCTTTTGGGGCGATGCGGCGGTCGGCGCGGCCTCGGCGTACCCGATGGCGTGGTCGAGGACGCGCAGGGCGCGCGGCTTGCTCATCTTGCCCTCGCGCAGCATGATGAGGCAGAGCTCGACGCCCTCGGCGTCGACGAACTTGGCTTTGCCGTCCGGCTCGTCGACGATGCAAGTTAGGCAGTCGAAGAGGTTCTCGACGTACTCTTCCTCCTCGCTGTCCTTCTGCGGGTCGCGCTTCCGGTATGCAGCGAGGAGTTGGAGGAGGGTGTCGACGCCATCGAGCTCCGTGAGGCGTTTGCGGTTCGCTGAGGAGGATTGCAGCAGGATGGCGAGGATTTCGGCGGTGTATTGCTTGTTTTGGGTCAGGGGTGATTCTATTTTCTGGATGCGTTTGAGGAGCCAGGAGAGCAGTGTAGTGTCCGCGCCTATACGCTCGGCAGTGGAGGGCTGCGATGCGAGGTTTTCAATTACGCTCAGGGAGTGGTATACGCCGCTTCGATCCGCGTCTATGCTTTCGTCAAATCGTGAGAAGTTCGAGACTAGCAAACTGAGTAGATCTGCATCTAGCATCGTGTCGACTAGGGCGTCCCATTGGGCCGGCGAGGCCTGGACATCCTCGTCCGTGAGCTCTGAGATCATTTCGATGGCGTCAATCGCAATGTCTGTGTTTTCATGTGCTAGCAGTGACACCAGCGAATTGACGCATCCCAGTTTCGCAAACTCCTCATATAGTTCTGGATATTCTGAAAGTATCGAAAGCGCCTTGATATCTGCATCCAAATCCGCCTCTGAGCCCATGAATTTCTGAGGATCGTCTTCGTATTTCGCCCGCAATTCCGCGTTCTTCGATATCCGCTTCTCGAAATTGAGCGCCAGTTTGCGAAGCCATGAGCTATCGACCTTCTCTTCCACATAGTGTTCTTCATTATCCCGCGTGTCCAGGTAATCCAGTGCTTGTTTAGCCTCCTCCTCTATGCCACTGCCAAAGAAGCGCCCTTCATCATCTTCATCCGGACCGTCATCCTCGGCGAGGCCAGGAGGGAGTTCTGGCCCTGCTTCCTCATCATCCAGATCTCCAGCCTCTACTGAGGCGTGGTCCCGCCGTTTGGCATCTCCGTTTGCGGTGAGTTTGGCGGATTTGTAGGATTGGGTTGGATCGGAGGGGCTCTCGAGTTTGCGTTTGGAGGGTAGGTTAGGTCTTTTGAAGAGTTCGTCTATGCTCGTCATATCGGAATGTTATGTACAAAAGGGGATGGTGGTTGTTCTTAAGGGTGTTGTGGATTTAGAACTGGATTGATGGTTCCGCAGACTTTGGGTGGTCAAAGCTCCAGGCCTCCGCCTTCACGGTATTTTAAATCCTGTTTATCCGTTCACTCGCTATAGTCTATTAGCACGATCCTTATAGAACGGTAATAGTAACTACTAGTCCGGGCTCTACTATATAGAGGTATAGAGGCCGATTTTATAGAGCCCTAGAATATACTATTTACCCTTATTATTATTAGTAAAAGGTATTAAAGGTGTTAAAGGACTTAATTAATATAAAGCTTATAATATAGATAAGGAAGGAGTAATATATAAAGCTTAAAGGCCTAGCTAGTATATATAATAGGGTTATTTATAGTATCTTTATAAGGTTAGAGTATAATATTAATATATTAGAGAAAGGTTAGGGATTCTTAATAAGGCTATAATAAGATTCTTTAGTATCTTATATCTTTTCCTAAAATACTAATACTTTATTAAACCTAATATAAAAATATTAACCTTTAGAGATTAGTAAATTATATTATTAGAGATAAATAGAAATACTAGTAGGGGCTATATTAAGAATTTCTATATTTCTTATTACTTAATATGCTTCTAATCTACTAGATCTAATAAAAAGTTAATACGCGCTTTGAAATACTAAATTCTATTACTACTTTATATATTAAAGTAGCGAGCTATTAGCGCGTAGAAGACCCCACTAAAAGCTTACCGCCTATAACGTAATCGATCAGCCTGCGGCCTATATTAGCCTACTGTAACGGAACCTTGTAGCTTAGACTACGGTAGGTTCTGTTATTGGGCTAGGTATATAGGTACGACAAAACAACAACGTAATAACAACTGGTGGAGTGGTTGCCCAATAGATTAACTCTAATTGTATTCTGAGATTCACTACAAGGAGAGAACTATCTATAGTAAGGACTAAGGTCCTTTAAATACACAACCATACTCCTAAGAAATCCTCTCTTGTACGTAAGGTACGTGTTGTCTGTATTAAACATAACGTCCCTTTCGTTTAATATAGTTAATACGTTTAACACCACATGACCTTAGTTACTATTTCTTGTTATATAGTTCCACTAGATCCATTCTAGACCGTGCCTATATTAACTAACTAGCTTCCGCCGACTCTTCTCCAAGTAGTTATAATATTATACTTAAAGCATCCGTAACACTATCTCCCTTCTCTTTATCTTCGTCCTTAAAGATTCCTAACATCTCTAAGTTATCCACTAGAGATATAATATCCGTTTAATTATTCTGGTTAATATCCTTACTTATTATGCCTAAAGCTTCTTCTTCTCTTTCCTAGGTTAAGCGTTGCCTTTATATAGTCTCCTCCATACTATCGCTTGGTGAAGTAATGGTGATCCCTTACTCTTATTACGCTAAAGAGGGGTTAGTTTATGTTACGCTAGTAAGTCCTATGTCTTAATAACCCTCCTCTTACTCTAAGTATACTAAAGCAAACATTTAATTGTCCTATAATGTTCGCTCTGTCTCTAACGCTAAGTATGCGCGTCCTATAATTCTTAATAGTCTTTAAGTTCCCTAAGTAACTTATTATAGGGTCTCGTGTTTAATCTACTGCTATAAAGCTTAATAGTAAGCTGGCCTCCGCGCTACTTAAGGTTTAATGTGCCTTAGAAGAGTCCGCATGTATCCTTAAAGCTTAATATTTGGCTTATGCTTGTCTTTAACGTCTTAAATATGTTTATGAGAAGGTCCGTTCTAAGAAGTAGAAACTAGTTTAATAGGGTTTGTCTAAGCTGGGTAATAAAAGGACTGGCTCTCCTTCTGCAAGGGAAACAACTCTAAGTAGCTCAGTAATTACTCCTCTTGGGTCCCCCTTAGGTGACTTATTCTTTAGCAATCCTTCTTTATTAATATTACCTAACCTACTTTCTTCTAATACTCCCGTACCTTTCCTATAGCATTCCTTAGGTTGCTTAGTGGCTCTTAGGTAGTCTTACTATAGCCTATCCACTTTACTTTATACTATGTTTTGTTATCCACATCCTTATAACTAATAATCTTCAAAACTTATTATTTGTCTTCCTTTTATCCTCTATACGTGTCTGCCTTGTAGACTAGTAGCTTAATATTCCCTTATACTGGCTCTAGCATTGCAATGTGTTATATAGGATAGATTTTTATTTTAGCTAGTAGGTTTAACTTATACGTAACTAATAAAATTCTTTACTTAACTTTAAAAGGTCCTAGTCTAATATAGTCTAACTTCTTACTTAGTTATTAACTCTTGAAATTTTTGTA
>Ga0307507_10009740_pt1 | contig 12689 bp, 11 predicted proteins | sample 7_EM_MG_FD_207223 | JGI IMG/M metagenome (GOLD analysis project Ga0307507, IMG submission 207223) | Populus trichocarpa ectomycorrhiza microbial communities from riparian zone in the Pacific Northwest, United States - 7_EM | ecosystem: Host-associated > Plants > Roots > Unclassified | place... | reverse complement strand
CTCCTTCATATCACTCCTACCCGCAAAGCAAAGCTATTTGCTTTATGGGAATTAGACCCTTTGTACCTTCGTCATTGTGAATACAGTATGAGCACTCGTTCCTCCACCCCCTGTTGTACTACATTATCACTAACCTATGTGGTCTTTACACTACTCCCAATCTAAGATAGTTGCTGCTAGCCCTGGGTCGAATTTACCTGGTAGATGCGGTAATAGCAACTACTGCTAGCCACGTTTGGTCATAGTACTAGGACCTAAATCTTTAATAATACCTGATTCCGAATACAGGATGAAATTACAAGTAGAGGTAGGGTAAAAACTAGAGCATACTAGTATCTGGAACAGCAAGATTGCGTAGACATGCTGCAAGAGAGTTCATTCCCATCAGATTCATATGCCACGTGGAAAGATCCTTTCCAAGTCGACTAAGGCAGCTATTGGTGCCCTTCTTCTGTGTGCCGGCTATCAGTCTGCTAGTTTAGAATCCATATCGTGAGCGGTAGTTGGTGTGCATCTTCGTACCATAGTTGAAATTAGCGTATTTCTTTGACTGGCAGGTTCACCCTGATAGGGTTGTAATGCTATCACATGATTCTGAATGCTGGTTACATAGTGAATATCGAAGATGTATTACCTTATAACTCATGGCGCCAGTTTGCTCTGCTAGTTCCTATTATGAAATCGCTCATCCAGTGGGAAACGATAGAATGGTTGAGATGTTTCCTTACACTCTATATATTCTTATGTTTTGTCTAGTTAGTTTACGTGAGAGCAAACGAAGTTTCTGATTTACCTGCCCTTTGAAGTTTCTTTGTTTCACGCACATGATATGTGTACGAGAACCGGTGTTATGGTTTAGTTTTAAAGTGTTCTTTCTACTCTACCGTGATGCAACTGTGACTATTTGATGGGTTTTATTGGCTAAAGTATCCGAAGATGAGTGATTCCATAATAGGAATTGGGAGCCTGAGAGCAAACCGGCACCGGGAGTAAAAGGAACAGTGAGGTCTGGTCTCTTATTATAAGAGGCAGGGCCTCTCAGGTTTCTAGCTAGTTCTCCAAATCTATATCGTTCAGCACAGTCAAGTCCTTATCACACAATTCCGTTGCACAGGATTCATTTCTTGCTATTTCATGCTAGAAACGCTTCCTGTTTTTTGCAGAGCATTTATTGTTAATTTCAGCAAGCTCGCCAGTTTGTTAGTCCCCAACATTCTCGATTTTTTCCTCTCTCTCACCCCAACTAACGGGTTTCATTTTAGCTCCCTATCTGAGAGAGGTAATGTTCACATCTAAATGTAGGAAAATTGGCTGCGGGAAGTTGCATTGGGGATGAAAAAAATCCTTGAGAAATTCCAGCACTGACAACTTTTTCAAAATTAGTGATAAAAGATAAACCAAAAGAAGCCCCCATGGACATTGATTGTGTGGCACCGGGAGCTGTTAGCCCAGTAAGTGACACTAGAGGGCTGACTCTGCGAGCGTACATACATGCTAACAGCCATAGCCTGGGCCAACTTATAGACTCTATCAAAACGAATGTGGTACACGTATATGGTTATCGATACCTCTGACTACGGGTGAGCCTAAGTGGCGAAGCAAGAAACCAGCACTAAAGAGTGTTCGGTTTCCTGACGGGCAGTCTATTGAAACTTCATTACCTTGGGCTATTGTCACGATGTCAGATGGTTTTTGGCTGAAAGAAAGACAACCTTTCAATTTAAATCTCAAGTTTAGGATGGGAAGACTCAGAGTCAATTCAGAAGTGGTCTCTCAATCATCTTTAGCAGATCGAATGGTGGACAAGCATCCGGACAGAATTCTCACCTCACTGCATTCTAATTTACCAGTGGACTGTACGATCCCCAATATGTCAAAATCACCATCAACCATAACTGAGATTAATGGCCTCCGTTTCCTCATGCAAAATATTACCCCGGAGGCCAACCGCTGGGTGAGCCAGATTAAAAGTTATGATAAAAGACGCTACCGCGTTCTGCTGCCTTCCAATCAATCAAGAACTTCGAGCACCACACACATGTCTTTGGAAACGATCCTTGAAGAAACAACTCTGCTGCGGGATGACTGCTTACATATTAGCTCTATGCTTGCAGAGTCTCTGCTTGAGTTTTCTTCCTACCCGGGATCTTTCTTTCAAATAGGTTGGCGAAGCCGTGATATCTTCTTTTTCCAAGAATCACAAAACCCTGGTACACTTTACATAGTTCCAATTTTTGCAAAAACGCTCAACTGTCAGGAGGCGACAGCCATGCCCAAGGGGTATAGCGAAACTCCTCCATCTCCAGCAAGATCTGAACAACTCTTTTCCCTCGCCCTTACCCTTATTGAGCTTGGATATGGATGCCCACTGTGGAAGATTCCTGGTCGATATAAAATTCCTCAAACAGCAAACCCCATTGAGCAGTTTATGAAGGCAAAGGATGTCATAAACTCAAAATCTTTGAGCAGAGAAGCAGGCGCCGCATTTTCTCAAGTTGTGGCAAGATGTCTTTACTGTGACTTTGGAATTGATGAGGACGATTTGTCTAAGAAGGAGTTACAGGAGATATTCTACAAGAAGGTGGCGGTTCCCCTAAAGGGCTGTTTGATTAGACATCTGGGAGGAGGCTAGCTTGATATTGGGCAATCTACTTAGTTCATCTTTCAGTACTGAATAAGTTGATAGCCAGCCTTTGTTGAAAATATATTATAGCTCTTGTTGCATTAGTGCTCATATCCTACCCTTGTCTCAATATCAATTGCGCTTCAATATCCCCAATCTTTGCAACACGGGTCAGGCATAGCGGATACAGAGTAGGAATGCGGATTGAGAGTGATCGATTGTATATAACTAAGATAAAAAGAGAGTGATAAAGAACCAAAGACAGAAAACACTCGTGACAGTGATCGGAGCAGAAGAAGACGAAAAACAGACAGAGACGGAAAGCGATGGTTGCTATGAAATCATAACTGGAGGACACCCCTCCGTTTATCTACAAATCTTTCCCACTGCCTTCCTTCCATGCTCTTCCTGTCAACAAACATACAAGAACTTGTTGTCGACTCTGATCAACAGAGTGGTGTGCGGTGGTGTGGGTGAAAAACTTCTCGCAGTTTCATTGTTCATGATAGTGCAACAGAAGGAGTTCAAGAGTGTCTGAGCCTGATTGATAGTGTGACACCTTGGGTGATAGTCGTCTCAGGCGGGATGAGACGCAGAAGTCGATAGCGGTTTGGAAGACGAGATGGCGCAACATCGGATGAGCAGGTTTCGTAGGGTTGTTGACCGATAGTTGGCACTAGATGCTAGTGGTGATTCATGTCCGTTTCCGATAATGGTGAGCAGTTAAACTAGGCAATTTCCAACACCCAAATCAGTTTGACCAGCGCCGTCGGAGGAAGGGATGTCGAGGGTACAAAGTCGTTTCCTTAACAAGGCAAAGAATTAAGCGAGGCATCTTTTCTGCAAAAATACCAAAAATGTTTTTCCGGCTTTCAAGGAGCTCCTCAAACCTCCAGATAATCAAATCTCATGATTTTCATATTCGGATTGAGGTAGTGAATCATCAAGAATCACTCACCTACTGGTTGATAGCCTGGTATTCGCACTCATGTTTTGGCAGTTTCCCTGCCCTCGGGGCTCGAGTCCGAATGCGCGGAAGACTCACATTAGCAAAAGCATCAATCCTCCCCTGGGAAAAGCACTGCGAGCATTCCAGGCTGTGGGTGTCTCCCCAAACACTACACTTGTACCGTTGGCTACCGGTACTGCAGTGGACCAGTTTGGCCTTTTTTTCTTTTTCTCTTTTTCTCTCGGGCTTCCGTGAAGAAGAGACACCAGATATGTCCCAGGTTTATCTCTCGGGAATGATCCGATGAGGTCTCAGAAACGTGATGGTACACACCGGTGGACAGGCGGTTGGATTGTACCGTACTCGAGCTCTGGAGTACTATATGTCCCAATATTGTTGGTACGAGGCCCCACATTTCGTTTCCCCCCCTTTTTCCTTTCCAAAACCTGGCAGTCTCGTGCAGATATTGGTGGACAGACGAGCCTTTCCTATTTTTCTTTTTTTCTTTTCGACACAGGTTTTCCTAAATATATTTATTCGAAATTTTACTCCTATATTAGGCTTTCTTGTGGGGAGAACTGTTCAAGTTATGCAATTGGAGGAACTTGAGGTTTAATTCGAGGTGATTGAATCCTTGGCTGAAGAAATTGTTGGACGGGTAGATAAATTGTTTCTACCCTATAAAAGCAGGATAACTACGTTTGGAGCATTTTTATAACTCTGTATAGGATTTCTATATTATTTCTTTTCTTTCCTTATTACTTTCCTTAAGTCACTCACTTTCAATAGAATACCGCGTTATTTGGGGAGACTGGAGATGAGATTAATGACCTACGATATAGGGATCACTAGGCGGGTTTGTAACATTGCTGATCTAACTAGCATATAGGGTAGTGTAAATCTCATGGTGAGTGCGTAAATGAACGTCATGGGAAAGGAAAAAGGGAAAAATGGCAGCAGACGGAACTATCGGGAAAGTACTAGTATAATACCAATAGGCTCTTATGACTCCATCCTCCGTCTCCTCTACACACCCGGCGATTGAAATCTCAACACCAAGAAATCATCGTCACTTCCACCACAACCCCTATGATGGACTTGCCCTAGGGGACTCCCTCTCTACTCTCTTCTCTTGTAAAGTAAGTTGTACTTATTTTCCTGAGCCTCTCTACTCAGGGCTTTTGATGATTCTTCCATTTTTTTTGGGGATGATTCTTCGTCCTACCCCACTTTTGCTTTGCCTTGCTTAGCATTTGCATGGTCCACAACACTTTTTATCAACACCCATGTTACAGACAGCTGGGAATACACTTTGCAGTAAGAGAAAATCCTTCAACAGGCCACGGTAGATTTCTCTATTCTCCTTCAGGAGACTGCCTTGTCAGACACGAACACAGTTTCCGATAGTTTCTACGGTGGCGATAACTAGTAGCCCACCCTTCCTCTACACACTCTTCAGTCAGCTCGGCTTGCACCCTACTGCACTACTCCTTCAGCTAGCATCTTACTGCACTATACTGTCACAGGCTTGACCACAGCCTACCTTGCTCTCCTCTTGGGGGATGATATTGCACTGCCTCCTTCCTCTGCTTGGGGTTGGGCTACCAACTGGGCTATAATCCTGAAAGCAGGAGCACTTGCGATGGATTTTTTGTGTCCGCCTGTGAAGGCACCTTTACTAGTGGTTACATGCTTTGTTTGATTTTTGTTTTGAGATGGTGCCATGGGTTTTCCTGACTCTTCCTGCTTGGGCTGTTTATGTTGTTTTTTACTTTTGTGGGAGACAATGTGGGGGGCTTGGGATGTGTGGTTGGTCCCATACCAGAGGGACTTGGGGGGTTGGTTTTTTCCCAGGGGCAGATGGACGTTTGGAATTATGGTTTTTATATGCCATAGCACGAGCTGCATGCATGTATTTTAGCTAGAAATAAAATACACATGATATAAAAAATAAAAATAAAAATAAAAATATAAAACAAAAGGCTCTTATGACTCCCTGCTTAGAAACAGATTTTCAAGTGCTTGGTTATACTAAGTATTATACAAGGTTGCCTACAGGCAACCGCTTAGCCAATTCTAATATTCGCATACCCTACCACCCCTCCTCAGGCGCTACTAGCCAGGTGCTCTTTCTTGCCCATTTCCAGTCTTCCCAAATTATGCGGTACGGGGTACAGCCCATAAGTTTTGTATATTTTACTAGCAGAGGGTGTTGTGCTAGCAGCAGGGGTGACGGGGCAAATTGGGTAACTACCATACCCAATTCGCCGCCCTTATACTTAATTAGCTACCCTTACCTAACGCTAGCCAAACACACCTACTAGTAAAATATACAAAACTTATGGGCTGTACCTCCGTAGAACATTGATCTTTATTACTCATTGGTTATCTCTAGCAACCTCACGTTAGCTTTAAATTTATTAGCTAAGGACCTGAGATGGCTATAGAAACCTGTATGTTAGTATGCAACCATAAAATTCATAGTGAATTGATAAGGCGGAGGCAGAAAATCACGCCTTAAGGGAAAACCGGCCTGGATGAGAAGTTGCCATTGAGGGATTCCGCCATCGAGGGAATTCGCCGTGAGGAGCTCAGAGAAGACAATGCAAGAGAAACAAAAAAGTGTGTTCGCCGTTCTATGGACCTACAGAGAAAGGAAACTAAAGTAGAATAAAATACAGCTTATACTAGTCAACCAATGTACGAGGTTGGTAACAAAAGAACCGAGCCCCCACCGGCTTTTCCATACAAAATGCACATTTTCAAAAGGTACTTGCCCACCACCATAACATGAGAAAAATTGAGGAATTTTCTAGATGACACAATTTGACAAGAAGATTCACATAATTGAGCACTAGGTTACAGAAAGCATTCTAGGGGTTCTGAGCTCCAAAGTTCTGGATGGGAGGCAAAAAAAAAGGGCCAAGACAGCCAATTTGTATGGGATTTTTGCATTACAACCAGACTGGCTAGGCTTCACACACTTGCTGCCAGTGGTTGGTAGGCAAAAAAAACTGGAAAATTTATATGTTAAATCCTCTGTGATTCCCTTTCACTTGATCACTTTTTGAAGAACAAAATTTGTTGTGCCTCATCGCAGGAATTGGCTAAACTTGTGCATTTTGTATGGGACAACCGGGGGGCTCGTTTCTTTTGTCGCCAAGATCGTACTAGTACAGCAGTTGGCTCATTATCATATATTGCGGGGAACCAATCCCCTCAGGGTACCTAGCCTAGCGGCAATCTCATCAATATACCCTAACCGGACATACCGCAATGGGATCACTCCATCAAAAATGAGATGGTGACAGAATTAAGCCTCAGATAATCAGTACCTTGCTATTTCTATTTCTAATTTACAAGAAGCTCCATTCTGCAAGAGGGAACGGACGACGAAACGGCGGGAGGGCGGCTATCAAACGAAACGCCAAGATTAAAGAAACACAAAAGAAGACAGATAGTACACAGCTTAAAGCGGGAAAGCTTTTCATTCAACTACTCGCTCACGCTCTCTCATTCCCTCAACTCACGATACTCGCTAACTACCGGTAAAGACAGGAGTATAAACAAAAGACCAACGATGCCTCTCCTCCAATCCTTCCATCGATCACCACACAAGTCAATACTCTTCTACGCATGCCCCCTCTTCCACACACACGTATCCCTTTCTTCCACTCAAGTTCCCCCTTGCCTTCCGCAAAGAACAATCATGCTAATAAAGAAAAGAACAAACATCACAAAGAAAACTTCTTCAGCCTCCATAGCCTCCGTGCATCCGACTCTCCCTACACCGATCCCAAGTGCAGCTGAGCGGTGTCAGCATAGGCTACCCCTATGCTGAACATGCCGAGCCGCATCAAAGAACTTGCTCCCGGTGGGCGTATCAATCCAGAGCTCATGGCCGGTGAACTGCTTTGTCTAAACCATAACGGGATAGGCTATGTGCGTGCCCGATATGCTAAGCATGCCGAGTAGCTTCCAACAAGACCCAAACCTATTCAAGCCTCAAAATCGGTCCGCCGGGAGTGAAAATTCCCAAAAACACACAACTCGAACCAGCCCAATTAAGGCCTAAACTGTGGGAAATTCTGCTCTGTATGCTAGAGTTTCTTTTGTTTCATGAAAGCATTGAGCTTAAGAAAGATGTTTCATTGATAGAGGGAAAGGAGTATTGATAGTCAAAGGAAAGCAGAGAGGCTATGGAAATGAAGGAAGAATAAGAGTTGGATATTAGGATCAAAGGCCGGAGGAAAAAGGAAGTCTTTGAGATGCATTTCTTTTGTTCAGGGATAATGCAGAATGTTTCTTTAAGAGATAGAAGAATTGATGAGGAGACATGTGTGGAAGGAAGTGGACATGAGTGGTGATTGTTGGAAGGCTGAGGATAGTGTTTTATTTTCCATATATACTCCTGTCATTGCCATCAGTTTAGCAAGCAAGTACGACGAATAGACCTAAGTTGCTCGCTATCGTTATCCTCTCTCCCTCTATTCCCCTTTCGATGCAGTATTTCCTTTTATTTTGTATATAAACTACCCAACCAAACCAAATCCCAACACGCCCGGCTTACCAAGAAAGCCTAAAATTTCTTCTAGAGGAGCATTGCCCCCAACGGGCCTGGCCTGGCCTATAGTATATTGATTAGTTGAATATATGTTAGGGCAAAAGCTGCTGTTCTGGTTGTGCTCCGCACAGTGTATATGGTAGAGTAGTAACTCTGGCTAGTGATCATGTCGCAAGTTTCAAAATAATCTTAAAAATACAAAAACAATTTCGCTTTATTAGGAAAAAATACTAGAATGTGATAAAGAGACCTGACCAATTAATGATAATAATCCAAGGAGATGAGCTCCTCATGTGGTGGTTCAATTCTGTTATTAAACTTCGCTAAGGGCAACACTTGTGAGAGCTCTAGCTTAAGCTGCTTAGTTACAAAAAAACATTAAAAATATCAGAACAATTTCGCTTTATTAGCAAAAAATACTAGAATATACCAGAGACATTAGACTAATTAATAATTATAATCGCAGGAGGAGGACTGCTCATGTGGTGGTTCAATTGGGTTGTGAAACTTCACTAAAGTCAACATATGCGAGAGCTACTTACATAGTTAAACTCCCTACTTACAAAAGAAACATTAAAAATATAAGGACAATTTCGCTTTATTAGCCAAAATAGTAAAACATACTAGAGATACTAGACCAATCAATAATTAATATTCTAGGAGAAGGGCTGCTCAATACTGGAAATCTATTATGTACGAAAACGGCGGGTGATAAACGGAACGCTGGGGCAAATATGATACTAAAGAATGGATCGCACGACAACTAAAGATGAGGGGAAAGTTCTTTTCGATGCTCTCAGGCTATTCCCTGCTTGATCCACAACGGCGCAATACTCCCACTGAGGGGCGAGATTGCGAGTCTTATATACAACAGAATACCAGTCACAACAGAATGTACTCGTGTCCTCTACCACAAACAGCAGTCAAGACATGTACCCGTGTCCTTTTTCCAGCTTCCATATACTAGAAGTATACATGAGGTTAACTAGTGGCAACCGGATCCTGAGAAGCCATGTTTCCTGACAGAGTTCCAACAGGTGAGCATGCCGAGCAGCTCCAATTTTCACACTCATGTGGCGGTTCAATTCTGTTATGAATCTTCACTATATTAACACTTATAAGGGCTGCCAGCATACACTGGCTACTTACAAAAAAACATTAAAATGCAAGGACAATTTCGCTTTGTTAGTGAAAAATATTAGAATATACTAGAGATACTAGACTAATTAATGATTATCATCCTAAGAGATGAGCTGCTCATACGGGGCACAGTAACAACTGACACCCTAGGACTCATAATGTAATGAGTGATATCCTATGACTCACCGTCTGGCAATGAGTGACACTGTATGACTGATGTGAAAGGTAATAAGTGATACCCTATGACTCACATGATAACGAGTGACACTCCATGACACATGTGAATGATCCCTCCCTCTGCTCCTATTCATAGCCCTCCTTCCCTCCTCTGTTTCTCTTGTCTTTTTCTCCCGCCTTTAATCTATTTCTGATTGTTCTTGTCGCTTGCCTTAGTGAGTACGCCCAGCCACTCGCTAACTCAGACACGATTCAATTCACCTTCAAGTTGTTCGCTTGCGATACCGTTCAGAAATACTTATCCCAACCTCGACCGTGTTTCAACCCACACACCGAGTCCAAAAAGAGAAAGCCTTTTCCATGGATATTGCTGGTATAGTGATTGGGGCTGTTGGGTCGGTGAGTAGAACCTAAATGCTGACACTGTTAGTGTAGTGTATCGTATATATACTAATGGTTGTAGACTGGCCCAGGTTATCACCTTTATAAAAGGTGTAGCCAGCTTGTAACCGAGCTAGGAAAAGGCAAAAGCAATTTGAGTCTTTACTCGGATAAGATTACGATACAAAAAGGGCTCCATACCGACACATGGAGAGCAGCATTGTCGCTTCTCGAGGTAGAGGAAGACCTTGCAACTTTTATGCTGGAGGACGAAAATCACCCATTTTGGACCGATCCTGAGTTTTTGAAACTTATTACGATCACTCTTGGGGAACATTTCACTACCGGCATGAAACTGACAAAAATTACGCTCAAAGAAATTGAGACTGTATTGTCAAAAGCAAAAACTGAGAAAGAAGAAGAAGAAGATACATCTAGTAGTTTTAAGGTAAGCTCAATTGCCCAGAAGTTATTGATATCCTCTATGACCATATATATACACGGGAGTGCCAGTGACATAGTTTAATGCTAACAAAGTTAGAAATCCAAGACTGTGGCTAATAAGAGCCTACAGATGCTTGGATGGGGGTTGAAATGGAAAAAAGACTTGCTCCGCCTGTTAAAACGACTTCGAGAGGAGAATTGGGACCTGTACAACAATTGCAGGCAAAGAGAAGAGGCCAAAAGGGCTTCTGATACTACTACCCGAAAGGATAAAGACTTCTCAGACCAAGACCCAATGCTTGCTCAGTCGTTTGCTATCCGAGGTATGGCAAAAATCCTCTATGATAGGTTTTGGGAAATGGCCTCATGTTCCTGCCACTGTATCTACTTGCAGCTGAGGTGTGATACTACAAGTGGTAACACACTTGAGGCAAAATCCGAGGCAAAATCCGAGGCAAAATCCGAGGCAAAATCCGAGGCAAAATTTGTGTTGCCAACGCAATCGAGTAGGAGACACCTGCCGGCTATTATCGGAAGCATCCAGTTTCCGTTAATTATTGCCAATATAAGCAAAAGGGATGGCTCCATCGAGGAAGAGACCCCAGATGCCTGGGACATACACATTATAGTCGAATCCAAACTTATGGCAAATAAAGCTGATAGCCGTGTTGTACCACTGAAACGCCTAGCATCGACTGCCCCAGACCTCCCCAATCAGGAGGGGCAGGAACGGAAAAAGAAAATTCGGTTTGCCGACAACCAAACTATTATTACTTCATCTTCTTGGGCCATTGTCACAATCCCTGATGATGTAGACATAAAAGATAGCTTACCCGAAGTTGTAAGCCTAGAACCTTCGCGTGTGGGGATGGTGAGCCAATCGGAGGGAGTCTCGAAGGATGCTTCAACAAAATTGGAACCTAAGAGGGCATCGGGCTCGGAATCGAAACCTGGTTTGGGGGGTTTGGGGGAGGGGGAGTTGATTGACCTTACAGGAGACAAGCTCCAACAAGAATCTATACGGGTACTAGAAAGGCTTCCCTTTAGGTTCAAGTTCAGGGCAGGTAAAGGTAGTGAAACCATTACACCCTCGCCAGAACTTGAAAAGCCTGAGAAAGAATCTCGTACAAATCCAAAAGGAAAGGGAAAGCAGGCTGCCATCATAGAAAGCGAGCCTCAGGAACCCAAATCGCTACCAGAAAAGGTTTCTGTCAGGCATGAGGTGGGGGAAAGTAGTAAAACTACTACACACGAATTAAAACATCAAAAACCCAAACCTAAAACTCAAAGCTCAATAGCAAGACTCGCTAAATCTAGAGTTTGGAAATCCCTTATTCCAGCATCTGATACGCCAAAACTGGATCCTGTGGAAATGAAGCTCCTAACACAAAATTTCCCAGAAGCTACAACTGAGAGGCCTGGTGCTGCTGGGCCCATGCCAATGGTGAAGATACCTAAGGTTAAGGAATCCAATACCCCTGATGTTAAGAGAGCTCAAACTCCGAGACCCAGGACAGCAAAACACATAACTGTGATACCTGAGGCCGAGGAAGCCTCTGTTGTTGATATTGAGGGAACTGGGACTCCGAGTCAGAACCCTAGCACTACAAAACTCATAATTATGATATCTGAGATAGAAGAAGCTAATATTGTTGATGTTGAGGGAGCTGAGGCTCAGAAGCCCAGCACTACAAAACCCATAACTGTGATATCTGGGGTTGAAGAAGCCAATATTCCTAATGTCAAGGGAGCTGATATTGTGTCTGCAGAGCCTAATACTCCAGAAACGGCAGTTCAAGCCCCTGACCTCCCGGCAACCTGCGCTCCCAAAACCAAATCCTGAGAAATCTAACATACAAAAATCAGATCCGAAGAAACCAGAAGCCCAGGAACCTGACACCAGAGCTGTGATGAAAGGAACACAAGCTCCAGACTTGTCAGTCAAGCCCAAGAAGGCTACTGACCCACAAACATCTACCCCAACTGACATTTTAAAAGAAAAATCAGTACAGGATCTGAAGTCTAAGTTAACAACAGGGGAGCCAGAGGTTGCCTCAGAGGGTAGCTCCGACTCCCTACCACCTACAATTCCTGAGATCGAGAGCCTCTGTGCTCTCACAGTACTTGATAACCTTGTGCCAAAAGGTAAGATTGATGATACGGTTGGGAAAATTAAAAGTTGCGATATGAACCACGAGCACTTAGTATATCTTAATAGAATGAGTTCCGCCTTTTAATTGGATATGAGTGGAACGAATCTATTTTGATTGACTATAGAGACAAGACAAGAGAGTGGAAAAGTGAACGAGTAAAGACTGATGATGGATTGTGATAGTAAGGAAAAACATTATGCTTTTATCCTATGAAAAACAACATGAAAAGAAGGTGACTAGAAAAACTTTTCCTCCACA